>OBJG01000056.1_pt1 | contig 151996 bp, 141 predicted proteins | sample 1517941 | NCBI WGS metagenome assembly OBJG01 (sample SAMN04571712, study PRJEB22368) | human gut metagenome | biome: human gut; material: stool | host: Homo sapiens | place: Luxembourg | collected 2012-09-21
GCCTGCCAATGGGGAGGGCTGTTATGATCTTTATCACCGGGCCGCTGTACAGCGGCAAGCGCACCTTTGCGCAAAACTTCCCCGGCACCCGCATCACCGATGTGCAGGAGCTGGCCGCAGCGGCGGAGGATCTGGAAAGCCTTGCAGACCGCCTCGCTGCGTATGATTTCGTCCTCGCCACCGAGGTGGGCGGCGGTGTCGTGCCCATGGACGCAGCCGAACGCGCCGCGCGGGAAGCCGCCGGGCGGCTGGCCTGCCTGCTGGCCGCGCGGGCCGACTGCGTGGTCCAGATGTTCTGCGGCCTGCCCACCGTCCTGAAAGGAGAACTTCCCCCATGCTGATCTATCTTCTGCGCCACGGCCTGACCGCCTACAATGCCGAAAAGCGCTATCAGGGCCAGCGGGACATCCCGCTCTCGCCCGAAGGGCGGGCCCAGCTCCGCCAGGCCGACCTCCGGCCCCGGACGGTCTACATCACCCCGCTCTGCCGCACCCGCCAGACCGCCGAGGTGCTCTTCCCGGACGCCGACCTCGTGGAGGTGCGCGACCTGCAGGAGATGTGCTTTGGCAGCTTTGAGGGGCGGAATTTCATCGAGATGGAGCACGACCCGGATTACCTCGCCTGGGTGAACGCCAACTGCGAAAGTCCCTGCCCCGACGGCGAGACGAAGGCGATCTTCTCCGAGCGGGTCTGCAAAGCGTTCTCCGCACTGGTGGACCGGGCCCTTGCCGACGGCGAGGAGACCCTCGTCATCCTGGCCCACGGCGGCACCCAGATGGCCGCTATGGAGCGCTATGCCCTGCCCTATGCAGATTACTACCACTGGTGCGCCCCGAATGCGGGCGGCTATCTGCTGGATGCCTGCGACTGGGCCGAACAGCGGGTGCTCCACCTCGTGCGCACCGTGCAATACACAAAGGAGGCGGCAGAATGATCGGAGCAGCCGTTTTGGGCGGGTTCGTGCTGGATCTTCTCTTTGGCGACCCCGCGTGGCTCCCCCACCCCGTGGTGTACATGGGCAAGGCCATCTCCGCGCTGGAACGGCGGCTGCGGGCCCGCCTGCCCCGGACGCCGCAGGGCGAACTGCTGGGCGGTGCCATTCTGGCGTTCTGCCTGCCGGTGGGCACCTTCCTGCTGACAAGCCTCGTCTGCCTGGGGGCCGCAGCGCTCAGCCCCTGGCTGGGGCTGGCCGTGCAGATGTTCTGGTGCGGGCAGGCGCTGGCCGCAAAGGGGCTGGCGCAGGAGAGTACCCGCGTCTACCGGGAGCTCATCAAGCCGGACCTGCCCGCCGCCCGCCGGGCCGTGAGCCGCATCGTGGGGCGGGACACCCAGAACCTGACGCTGGAGGGCGTGACCAAAGCCGCCGTGGAGACCGTGGCCGAAAACGCCAGCGACGGCGTCATCGCGCCGCTGCTCTATATGCTGCTGGGCGGTGCCCCGCTGGCCCTGACCTACAAGGCCATCAACACGATGGACAGCATGCTCGGCTACAAAAACGAGAAATATCTTTATTTCGGCCGCGCCGCCGCCAAACTGGACGATGCGGCGAACTATCTGCCCAGCCGGATCGCCGGGCTGCTCTGGGCCGCTGCGGCGGCGCTCACCGGGAACAGCGCTTCGGGCGCGTGGAAGATCTGGCGGCGGGACCGCCGGAACCATGCCAGCCCCAACAGCGCCCAGACCGAAAGCGCCTGCGCCGGGGCTTTGGGCGTCCAGCTGGCGGGGCCCGCCTGCTACTTTGGCGAATATTATGACAAACCCACCATCGGCGACCCTCTGCGGCCCATTGAGCCGGAGGATATCCGCCGCGCCAACCGGATGATGTATGCCGAAAGCCTGCTGGCACTGGCCATCGGGCTGGCAATCCGGCTGGCGGTCTGTAGATTCATGTAAGGAGACGACCCATGGAAAACTTGGTACACGGCGGCGACTGGGCCGGATACCGGGCACAGTTCGGGCGGGACGCGCTGGATTTTTCGGCCAACGTAAGCCCGCTGGGGCTGCCGGAGGGGGTGGCAAAGGCCATCACGGCGGCACTCCCCACCGCAGACCGCTACCCGGACCCACTCTGCCGGGAACTGCGGGCAAAGCTCGCCCTGCACGAGGGCGTGCCCGTAGACCACATCCTCTGCGGCAACGGCGCGGCCGACCTCATCTTCCGGCTGGTGTGGGCCAAAAAGCCCCGCCGGGCACTGGTCACCGCCCCCACGTTCGCCGAATATGCCGCCGCACTCGAAACCGTCGGCTGCACGATGGAGCGCTTCATCTTGCAGGCGGCAGACGATTTTGCGGTGCCGGAAGCATTCCTCTCCGCCATCGACGACCGGGTGGACCTCGTCTTCCTCTGCCAGCCCAACAACCCCACCGGCCAGCTCACCCCGCCGGATCTCGTGGCCCGCATCCTGCAGCGCTGCACCGCCTGCGGGGCGCTGCTCGTTCTGGACGAATGTTTCCTCGATTTTCTGCCCGACCATGCGCAGCTGACCGCAAAGCCGCTGCTGGGCAGCGGCGATCTTCTGATCCTGAAAGCCTTCACCAAACTGTACGGCATGGCAGGCGTCCGGCTGGGGTACGCTCTGAGCGCGGACACGGCCCTGCTGGACGCCATGCAGCACACCGGCCAGCCCTGGGCTGTTTCCAGCCTGGCGCAGGCGGCGGGGCTGGCCGCACTGGACGAGACCGCCTACGTGGAGCAGGTCCGCGCCCTCATCGCGGCGCAGCGGCCCCTGCTGGCCTCCGGCCTGCGGGCTCTGGGGCTGCGGGTGCTGGACGGGCGCGCCAATTATCTGTTGTTCCAAGGCCCCGAAACGCTGGGCGAGACCCTGCGGCAGAAGGGCGTTGTCCTGCGCAGCTGCACAAATTATCCGGGCCTTGACGGCAGCTGGTACCGCACCGCCGTGCGCACGGCGGCGGAAAACGAGCAGCTGCTCCAGACCCTTTCGGAGGTGTTTTCATGAGCAAAGCCCGGTGCATCATGGTCCAGGGCACGATGAGCGGCGCGGGCAAAAGCCTGCTGTGCGCGGCGCTCTGCCGCATTTTTGCGCAGGACGGCTACCGCGTGGCCCCCTTCAAGAGCCAGAACATGGCGCTGAACAGCTTCGTCACCCGCGACGGGCTTGAAATGGGCCGGGCGCAGGTGGTGCAGGCCCAGGCAGCCGGCATCGAGCCGGATGTCCGGATGAACCCCATCCTCCTCAAGCCCAGCAGCGATGTGGGCAGTCAGGTCATCGTGAACGGCGAGGTTCGGGGCCAGATGCCCGCCGCTGCCTACTTTAAGATGAAAAAATCGCTCATTCCGGACATCCTCGCCGCCTACAACAGCCTGGCCGAGGATGTGGACATCATCGTCATCGAGGGGGCCGGCAGCCCCGCCGAGATCAACCTGAAGGCCGACGACATCGTGAACATGGGCCTCGCCCGGCTCGTGGACGCGCCGGTGCTTCTGGCGGGCGACATCGACCGGGGCGGCGTTTTTGCCCAGCTGTACGGCACCGTAGCGCTGCTGGAACCGGACGAACGCGCCCGCATCAAGGGGCTCATCATCAACAAATTCCGGGGCGACGTCGAGATCCTGCGCCCCGGCCTTGCCATGCTGGAAGAGAAGACCCATCTGCCGGTGCTGGGCGTCGTGCCCTATCTGAAGGTGGACATCGAGGACGAGGATTCGCTCTCCGAACGGCTGGATGCCGACAAAGCGGTCAAGCCGCTGGACCTCGCCATCGTCCGGCTGCCCCACATCTCGAACTTCACCGATTTCATGCCGTTGGAACAGCACCCGCTGCTCGGTGTGCGGTATGTACAAAACGCGCGCACCCTCGGCACACCCGACCTGATCCTGCTGCCCGGCACCAAGAACACCATCGACGACCTGCTCTGGCTGCGGCAGTCCGGTCTGGAACCGGCCCTGCTCAAGCTGGCTGCGCGGGGCACCCCGGTCTTCGGCGTCTGCGGCGGGTATCAGATGCTGGGCGAAACGCTGGCCGACCCCATGGGCAGCGAGAGCGGCCGTCCGCAGACCCTGCGCGGGCTGGGTCTGCTGCCCACCCGCACCGTCTTTACTGCGCAAAAACGCCGCACCCAGACCCGCGCCACCGCCGCGGTCGGGCCGTTTGCCGGGGCCGCGCTGACGGGCTATGAGATCCACACCGGCCGCACCGAGGTGCAGGGCCTCCCCTTCTGCACCCAGGCCGATAGCCACCCCGAAGGCTGTGTGCAGGGCGATGTTTTCGGCACCTATCTGCATGGTCTTTTTGATACCGGCGAACTGACCGAAAAACTCGTGGAATTTTTGTGCAAACGAAAGGGCATCCGCCCCGAAAGCGCCGCGCTCATCCCGATGGAGCAATACCGCCAGCAGCAGTTCGACCAGCTGGCCGACGGGGTACGCAGCGCTCTGGATCTGGATGCCCTCTACGCCGCAATGGGCCTGAACGGAAGGAGCCGCACATGACACCGCAGCATCATCTCCCCGCCGACATCGAGCGGACGAGCCTTTCCATCATCACCGCCGAGCTGGAAACGCTGGGCCTGACCCCGCCGCCGGAAACGGCTGCGGTGGTCAAGCGGGTCATCCACACCACGGCGGATTTCGATTACGCCCGGAATCTGCGCTTCACGCCGGGCGCCGTCGCCGCCGGAGTCGCCGCCCTGCGGGCCGGGACGCCCATCGTCACCGACACCAACATGGCGCTGGCCGGCATCACGCGGCCCGGCCTTGCCAAAGTGGGCAGCGCGGCGCTCTGCTACATGGCCGACCCGGAGGTCGCCGCCGCCGCCAAGGCCGCCGGGACCACCCGCGCTGTGGCCTCCATGCACCGGGCCGCGCAGGAGCATCCGGGTGCCATCCTGGCCGTTGGCAATGCCCCCACGGCGCTTCTGACCATCGCCGAAGAGATCGAGGCCGGGCTGCGGCCCGCGCTCGTCATCGGGGTGCCTGTCGGTTTTGTGAATGTGGTGGAAAGCAAAGAGATCCTCTTCGCCGCCTGCGAAGCCCACGGCGTCCCCGCCATCGCCGCCATGGGCCGCAAGGGCGGCAGCAACGTCGCCGCCGCCATCTGCAACGCGCTGGTCTACTCTGCCGCCGAAATGCTGGACCCCACCGCGAGAGGGTGGAAATAGGCTGAAACACGCAAGGCCGCTCCTCTGCACAATGCACGGGAACGGCCTTTGTTTGCTCTCCATTCAAAACGCCTCCGGGCGGTCTGCGCGCCCTCCCGGTTCCATGGGAGGGGCACACTCCATCCGGAGGCGTCTATCTTTATTCCACGGTCACGCTCTTGGCCAGGTTGCGGGGCTTATCCACGTCGCAGCCACGCAGCACAGCCATATAGTAGGCGAACAGCTGCAGCGGCACGATGAGCTGCAGCGGCATGAGCAGGTCGTCGTAATCGTCCAGACGGACGACATAGTCTGCCACACCGTCCGGCACCACGGCGTCTTTCGTCGTGAAGAGCAGGACCTTCGCGCCCCGGCTCTTGGTCTCCTTGGCGTTGGAGATGGTCTTTTCGTAGACCTTTTTCTGGGTGGCCAGCGCGATGACCGGCACACCGTCCGTGATGAGGCTGATGGTGCCATGCTTGAGCTCTCCGGCGGCGTAGGCGTCCGAGTGGACGTAGCTGATCTCCTTCAGCTTCAGGCTGCCTTCCAGCGAGAGCGAATAATCGAACCCGCGCCCGATGAAGAAGCAGCTCTGGGTGTTGACGAACCGGCTGGCCAGGTACTTGATCTGTTCGCAGTCGGCCAGGCGGGGCTTGATGACCTCGCTGGCGCGGAGAAGCTCTGCGGTCAGGCGGCGGGTCTCGGCCTCGGTCTGGGCACCGCGCGCATAGGCCAGCCGCAGCGCAAAGAGGTACAGCACACACATCTGCACCATGTAAGCCTTGGTGGAGGCCACCGCGATCTCCGGCCCGGCGTAGGTATAGAGCACATAGTCTGCCGCGCGGGCAATGGAGCTGCCCACCACGTTGACGATGGCCAGCACCGGCACGCCCCGGCTCTTTGCCAGCTTGAGAGCCGCCAGCGTGTCGCTGGTCTCACCCGACTGGCTGATGATGATGACCAGATCGTTTTTGTTCAGGATGGGGTCGCGGTAACGGAACTCGCTGGCGATGTCCACTTCGGCGGGGACGCGGGCCAGCGTCTCGATGGCCGACTTACCCACCATGCCCGCGTGCATGGCCGTGCCGCAGGCCACCAGATGGATGGTGCCGATGCCCCGCAGCTTTTCATCCGACAGCTCCGGGATGCGCAGGTCGGGCAGGCCGTTCTCCACGCGGGGGCTGACCGTTGCCGTGATGGCGGCGGGCTGCTCGTTGATCTCCTTGAGCATAAAGTGCGGATAACCGCCCTTTTCCGCCGCTTCCATGTCCCAATCGGCGGTCAGGACCTCCCGCTCCACCGGCTCGGCGAACTCGTTGTAGAAGCGGATGCCCTCCCGCGTCACGACGGCAAGGTCGCCCTCTTCGAGAACGCTGTACCGGCGGGTATACTTGAGCAGGGCCGGGATATCCGACGCCACGAAGTTCTCCCCTTCGCCCCAGCCGACGATGAGCGGGCTCTCCCGCTTGACGGCAAAGACGGTATCCGGGAAATCCCGGAAGAGCACGGCCAGCGCGTAGCTGCCGCGCACCATGCTCAAAGCCTCGTGGATGGCCTGCAGCGGCTCGCCCTCGTAGCAGCTGTCGATGAGCTTGACCAGCACCTCTGTGTCGGTCTCGCTCTCAAAGGTGTAGCCCTTCGCGATGAGCCGCTCCTTCAGGATGCCGTAATTTTCAATGATGCCGTTGTGCACGATGCTCACACGCGGCGTCGAATGCGGATGGCTGTTCACATCGCTGGGTTCGCCGTGGGTGGCCCAGCGGGTATGGCCGATGCCGCAGCCGCTCTCGGCCAGGGCCTGCAATTCCAGCTTTTTGCGCAGCTCGGCCAAGCGGCCCTTGCTCTTGACCACGCGGATGCCGCCGTCCAGTGCCAGCGCGACACCGGCGGAGTCATAGCCGCGGTACTCCAGCTTTTCCAGACCATCCAGCAGAACGTTCTGCGCGTTGCGCTTGCCAACATAACCAACAATGCCACACATACAAAATACCTCCAGACCGACAGCCCGGCGCTCAACATGCGCACAGAACAGCTGTCAGCTTCTCTTCCAGTTTATGTTCTTGTATGGCTTGCGTGAAAGGGGATCTGTTACGGTATTGCTGCCGCTTTTTGCCCCTTGCTGCGATCGGTATAGCCTGTTCGACCGGAGAAACATCCGCCGAATCGTTCGATGATTCCTCTCCTCGTCACCCTCACGGCTGTCACCCGCGTGGCCCGGCGCTTTGTGTCAACAAAAAGTCCACATTCCTTCTTTCAATGCCCTCTCAGTCTCGCTGCGCTCGCCAGCTCCCCCAAAGGGGGAGCCCTTGGCATTTCGGGCAGCTCCTGCTGTTCGTATGGGTCTGTTCTGTCGTAAAGCAGTGGCCCCCGCTCTCCCTGGCAGCTGTTGCTAACCTCGGTCGCGGAGGCCGGATGCTTTTTCACAACGCAATATCTTTCTCATCCAGCACGACCAAAACCGGCCTGCCAATGGCTCTCCCTTTGGGAGAGCTGGCAAAGCCTGATGGCTTTGCCTGAGAGGGTCACCTCCCCAGCATCTTATGCAGCCTTGGCTGCCAGACCAGGCGGTAGACCTGCAATAGATTATGGATGGCCCGGTCGTAGAGCAGAAAGGCCACATTGCCCATGGCCAGTGTGCTCAGCGAGACGACCCACGCTGTGGTGCGCAGCTCCTGCGAGATGCTGCCCGCCGGAACGAGCAGCAGCACCAGCCCATACATCGCCGCCAGTGCCCCATTGCAGAGCAGCAGCTTGCACACGCCCCGCAGCAGCTTCGGGCGGATGCGTTCGAACTTCGGCTTGACCAGCGGGTAGTACCCCAGCAGAAAGACGAAGACGAGAGCCACCTCTTTGTCCGGCACGAACAGCAGGCTGAGCAGGCTCACCGCGCCGTAGGCCGTAAGGGCCATCTTCATGCCGCACTCTATGCAGACCGTAGCGATGAGCAGGCTGGCTGCGGCCGGTGCAATGAACATCAGCACCGGCACCACGGCCCCCAGCAGCATCAGCGCGACGCTCAGCGCCGCCGCCATACCGCAGTAGGCCATAGCCCAGCTGCTGCGGCTCTTCACGGCAGCTCCCAGCGCACCGGCTGGTTCTCGGCGTCCAGCGGGTCCACCGCATGGCGCAGGCCGAGGATCATGATATTGTCGATGAGTGACTTGTTCAGCTTGACGTCCAGCATTCCGTAGGCGCGGACCAGGTCGTTCGCTGCGGCCAGCGCCTGCCGCTTGGCATTTTCCATGGCAGCATCCTTCTCATGGATGCCATTGACCAGAAACACATTGTACCGGCCCACCTTGCGGTCCCCTTCCACCCGGCTGGCCTTATCCAGCAGATAGAACACCCGCCCGATGCAGCTGCCGATGTAGCGCATGCTCTTGCGCTGGCTGGGGTCATCGGTGGCGAGGGTGGAGTAGAGCGCACCGTAGATGTTGCTCATCGGCTCAGCCGCCACGCTGTAGTTCTTCGCGTTCAGGTTCATCTGGACCACAGCCTGGGCCTGTTCCTGCCCAAACAGACGTTCCAGCGCAGGGTTTTCGTTCACGGCCTTCTCGTAGGCGCGGCGCAGGAGAGCGTGATCCACCGCGCGGAACAGCCGGTTCCGGAGTGGCAGCTCGTCCCAGCGGCGATCCTGCAGCTTATGCCAGCCCATCATCACTTCCACCTGTGCTGCCAGGCGGATGCCCTGGGTCTGGCACATCATCTGCCTGTAGCAGAGCGTACCGGGCAGGCGCTGGTTGACGCAGGTGGCCGACCGGCCGGCCAGACTGTCCGCCAAAAGCGCGAACAGCACACCGTTGTGTTGCAGCAGCCGACAGGAGTAGAACCCGTAGCTGCGGCTCATCTGCCAGCGCACCCCCCGCAGATACCACAGATATGTGTTATAATCGCGGATGGTAAGCTCCGGAAGATAGGGTCTCATGCGCCCTTCCATTGCAGTCCTCCCTTTCCAGCAGCCTCGCGCTGCATGTTCTTATAATAGTACAAGTATACCTTTTTTCGGTCTTGGATGCAACTGACGAAATGTAAAAGATTCGCACCTTGTCAGCCCCGGAAAAGCAACAGCCGCACCAAACTTTCCCGTTCGGTGCGGCTAAAAAGTATTACTTTTGCTTATTTTTTCTCGAAACGGCCGGTGGAACGCTTGCCGTCAAAGCCCTGTTTGGGCATGGGCTTTGCCTTGTGTTCAAACTTCGGGGCCTCGTAGTACATATACAGCTGGCAGGGGATCATGCCGTTGTACATCTTGCGGCGCTTGTTGGCCCGTTTGCCGTAGTGGCTCTCGAACTCCATGTCGGCGGTGATGGCGTAGACGCCCGCGCAGGGGTGGGCTTCCATCTGGCGGCCCAGCGTCCGGGCCAGCTGGGCGGCCCCCTCGATGGTGCTCATCCGCTCGCCGTACGGGGGGTTGGTCAGGACGATGGCTTCGGGTCTAGCCTCAAAGGCCGCCACATCGGCCACCTCGAAGTGGCAGCGCTTTTCCACACCGGCCAGCTTGGCGTTGGCGTTGGCCAGCGCCACGGCGGCGGGGTCGATGTCGTAGCCAAAGGCCTCAAAACCGACATCCAGCTTGGATTCGGCCAGAGCCTTCTGGCGCTGCTCCGCCCAGATGGACGCGGGCACGAAGCTGTACCGCTCGGCAGCAAAGCGGCGCTTCAGGCCGGGGGCGATGTTCATGGCCTTCTGGGCCGCTTCGATGAGCAGGGTGCCGCTGCCGCAGAAGGGGTCTTCCACAAGGCTGTCGCGGCGGACACGGCCCAGGTCGGCGATGGTCGCCGCCAGCGTCTCGCGGATGGGGGCCTCCATGGCGTTGCGGCGGTAGCCGCGCTTGTGCAGGCCGTCGCCGGTGGTGTCCAGCATGATCTCGCAGACGTTCTTGCGCAGCATGAAGCGGATCTTATACTCCGCGCCGGTCTCCGGCAGAACGGAGGTGTGGTGTTTGGTCATCAGCCGCTTGACCACGGCCTTCTTGATGATGCTCTGGCAGGCGGGCACACTGGTCAGCTGGCTGTTCAGGGACGAACCGGTGACGGGGAAGGCCGCATCGGCGGGGAGCAGCTCCTCCCAGGGGATGGCGTACACGCCATCGAACAGCTCATCGAAGGTGGAGGCCGGGTAGGTGTTCAGCAGCAGCATGACGCGCTCAACGGTGCGCAGGTTGAGGTTTGCGGCTGCGATCATCTCCGCACCGCCCTCAAAGGTCAGGCGGCCGTCGCTGACCCGGATGTTCTCCGCGCCGATGCGGCGCAGCTCGAAGTTGGCCGTGGACTCGCAGCCGAAGAAGCAGGGCGCGATCAGTTCAAATTTTGCAGGCATTTAGCGTTCCTTTCTTGCGCCGGGGCGCAGTTCACAAAAACAGGCCCGTCCCGGCTGGGGACAGGCCCGATCAGTTCATTGGGTTCAGCGGCCGCGGCGGGAGCGCGGGGCATAACCGCCGCCACGGCGGTTGTTGGTCTCGTGGTCCAGGTCGGCCATCTTCTCTTCGCTCTGGCTCTTGAAGCGGCTCATCATATCCTCAAAACTCAGGTTGTCGCTTCGGGCGGGCGCTTTGGGCTGCCAGACACGGGGCGCAGCCTCGCGGGCCGGGCCTCTGCCGCCCTCACGCGGGGGGCGTCCGCCGCCGCGGGAACCGCCAAAATGTCCGCCCTCACGCGGGGCACCGCTGCGCGGGCCGCCGGGGCGGGGGCCGCGGTCCGTGCGGGCCGGGCGCGGCAGCAGCCGCTTGATGGACAATGCGATCTTGCCATCCGGTGCCACCTGGATGACCTGCACCTTCACGGTATCGCCGTCGTGCAGGACGGTGTTGATGTCCTGCACATATTCATTGGACACTTCGGAAATGTGGACCATGCCTACCCGGCCCTCCGGCAGCTCAACAAATGCACCGAACGGCTTCACGCCGGTCACACGGCCTTCAAATACGTTCCCTACCTCAATCGCCAAAACTCAATACTCCTTGCTCTCTTTTTGGGTGGCTGTTCCGGGGCGGGCCGCAGACCCTCCCGGAGGACCCGCCCTCAGTTGCCGGTCACATCCACAAAGATGCGCTCGTTGGGGGCGGCGTAGTTGTAAGAATCACGGGCGACCCATTCGGTCACGTCATCCGCGTCGCCGCTGAGGATGCGCTGCAGCTCCTCGTTTTTGGTCTGCTGCTGTTCGATCTGCTCGTTCAGGGTCTGCAGCTCGGCACGTTTGGAGCTGATGGCCACCTGATTGGAGATGTATGCTGCCAGCATACTCAGCAGCAGCAAAAGAAAGAACAGCCGGAACACCGTGCGCAGCACCGTGTTCTTTCTGCGTTTTTTGCGGCTCGGATTCGTCATAACTCAGTGCCCCCTGAAATCAGCAGGCCCGATGCGCCTGTGGTCTTACTTTGATACGTTAGAATTATACAACATCCGCTGTGGTCTTGGCAAGTTCTTTTTTTGTTTTTTTGCGTTCCTTTTTGCGCTCCGGCGTTCTTTGGCACGTTTTGAACGCACTTTTCGGGCCAGCAGCACCGGCGCGAGGAGCCGTCGGGCCCCTTGCAGCGGAAGCCCCAGCACAAAGAACACACACCGCACCGGCCCGCGCAGCACACGTTCTGCCGCCCACGCGCCAAAGACGGCCGCCGCCAGCTGATACCACCGCAGCACCCCGCCGAAGCTCAGCGACGCCGCATAGGACTGCAGCCCCAGCAGCAGCGCCCCCACGAGCAGCACGTCCGGCAGAAAGGCTCCCCGGCCTTTTTCCGGGAACAGCGCCCTTGCCCCGCCCAGAACGGCCCCCAGCAGAACGCAGGCTACTGCCTCCTGCTCGATGAGCCCCGCCGGAAGTGCCGGGGCCATCAGCGCAGCAGACGGCGCAGCAGACCGCCCGGCGTCCGCTCGGCCGTATATTCCAGCGCGTCGATGCGGCCGGTCAGGCGCACCTCCCCGCTCTCCAGGTCGAGGCTGGTCACGTTCAGCTCGGCTCCCGTCAGGTGCAGCACCCCTTTGCCCGTTTCCATCGCGGCGCTGTCGGCATCGCACCGCAGCACCCGCTTCACACCAGTCACCGTCAGTTTGCTGCGGCCTTCCAGGATCAGGTCGTGGGGCGGAGCGGGCGTTTTTTCGGCGGTCTTGTTCATGGCACAACTCCCCTTTTTCTCACTGTATGAAGGGCGGGGTGCCGTTATTCGTTATTTGACTTCCTGTTCCAGATTTCGGAACAGCTCCAAATCGAATACACGTTTCCGTCTTATTCCGAAAGGATCTCGTACATCTCCCGCGCGACATCCTTGGTGCGGGGCTCCACATCGGAGAGCACGCGGACTTTGATGGGGCGGTTGCCGAAGGTGACTTCGATGAGGTCGCCCGCCTTGACGGCCTGGCTGGCCTTGGCAACCTTGCCGTTGATGAGGATGCGGCCTGCATCGGCCACCTCGTTTGCCACGGTGCGGCGCTTGATGAGCCGCGAAACTTTCAGGTATTTGTCCAATCGCATGATCGTATCTTTCCGCCCGTTTCTGCTGGGACCCGCAGGCTCCCGCAGCAAGGGACTTTTTCTTATTCTGCTCGTGTTCTGCTCGCGCAAAGCCGGCAGGCTTTGACGGAGAGGGGTAACAAAAACCGCCGGAACCAGCTGCGGCCCCGGCGGCAAAGATCGAACTTACAGGGTGTCCTTCAGAGCCTTGCCCGGCTTGAACACGATGCTGCGGGAAGCAGCGATGGTGATGGGCTCGCGGGTGCGGGGGTTGATGCCCTGACGCTCGGCGCGCTCACGGATCTCGAAGGTGCCGAAGCCGGAGATGGTGATCTTCTCACCCTCTGCCATGGCCTTGCCCAGTGCCTCGAATGCAGCGTTGACAGCCAGCTCAGCGCTCTTCTTGCTCATTTCGGTGTTTGCCGCAACCTGTGCGATCAGATCAGTCTTGGTCATAATAGTAAAACCTCCACAAAATTTGTACTCATCATTTTCTATCTATCGGAGCAGGCGTTTCGGCCTGATACCCGTTCGCTCCCGCCTGTGGGGCCAGCAGCTCGTCCCGAAACCGCTTCGAGGCAAAGGTCAGTGCTTCTTCGGCATCCACACCGGCCAGCCGGATGGCATTGACCGCTGCGAACAGCAGCTCTCCCGCCCGTGCGGCGGCATCCTCCGGTGCAGCGGCGTCCCAGTTCTGTTCTGCCGCCCGCAGGGCAGCAGCCGCGCATTCCTGGTCCACTGCACCGAGGCCATGGCCTGCGGCGCGCTTCTGCAGTTTCTGAGCATACATTAAAGCAGGCAGGGTGGCCGGTACGGTGCCCAGCTCATCGGCCAGCGTCCGGCGTCCCTTTTCCTTATTTTTGAGCGCATCCCAGCTGTTTATACCGGCATTTTCCACCGCAGAGGAGGCAAAGATGTTCGGGTGACGGAACACCAGCTTCTCGCACACCTCACGGCAGACCTGCTCAAAATCGAACCGGCCCCGCTCCTCCTCCATGACGGCATGGAAGGCTACCTGCATCAGCACATCGCCCAGCTCTTCCCGCAGCATCGCGGGGTCGTCTGCATCCAGGGCTTCCAGTGCCTCATACGTCTCCTCCAGAAAATTTTTCCGGATGGACTGGTGCGTCTGCACCTTGTCCCACGGACAGCCTGTTTCGGGGTCGCGCAGGATGCGGAGGATCTCGATGAGGTCCTCTGCCGTATAATGCTCCCGCTCCGGCCAGTCCAGCATGGGCAAACGCTCCCTTCTGCTCCAAAAGTAGGGCTTTATTGTATCGCAGAATCCGCCATTTTTCAAGGGGACAAGCGCATTTTCCGGTTTTTCGCTCCAAATGTTTCCAGATTTTTCACACTTTGGCACAGAAAACGGACGGTATCCCGCACGGACACCGCCCGCTTCGGGCTGTTTCAATTTCAGGTCACAGCTGCGCGCCGCACTTGTTGCAGAACAGTGCATCGTCCGAGACCGGAGCGCCGCACTGCGGGCAGGTCTTCTTTTCCTCCGCAGCAGGCTGTGCGTCGATGGGGAACTCAATGGTCACGCTGTCCGCCGGTGCTTCGGGTTCCGGGGCAGCTTCCGCTGCGGGCGTCCCGATGCTCTCGCGCAGAGCGGCCAGATCTTTTTCGATGGCATCGATCATCTCGATGTACTTATCCACAAGGGGCTGGTTCTCCTCGTTGCCCTTGGCCAGACTGTACACCAGCGCACCCAGCTGGCGCTGTGCGCGGGCGAGCTTGGTCTGCTCGTTCACGATCTTTGCCTGCGTCTTGCCGCGCTCGGCCAGATCCATTGCTGCATTTTTGCCTTTTTCGGCATATTCCAGACCCATTTCCTTGATCTTGTTGAAATCCATAACAGACACCTCTCTCAGCGGAAGGGTACTTCCCCTCCTGTGCTTTCGGATGATGGTTTCATTATAGCGCACTCCACCTCTGATTGCAACGAATTTGCCGCAAGTTTTACAGTTTCGTGCGGATTTGGAAACAGATTTTTCGCATTTACACAAACTCCGGACAGCCCTTCGTCAGTTCGCCTCGCTGCCGTAGAACTCCCGCAGCATACTGTCGACAGGCAGCAGGTCCAGCGACAGAGGGGCCACATGCTCGAACCGGCGGGCCGTCTCGTCCCACAGTTCGGCATTGTGGCCTTCCAGCACGAACTGGCGGCGCACCTTTTGCAGCAGCTGGGCGATGAGGCCCATCTCGTAGGTGAAGGAAGTATCCAGCAGGAAGTCTGCCGTGGTCTTGAAGCCCTTGATATACCGGGTCTCGCCGTCCAGGACGCGGTCCCACATGGCAAGGGTCTTTTCGGGGCTGCGGCCGCGGGCGGCGGCATCGCGCAGGGTGCGGCGGCACAGGCGGATGTCCTGGGTGTTGATGACCCGTCGGCCGTCGATGCAGTATTCCTCCCGCAGACCGGCATAGATGCGGTAGACTTCCTCACCGGGCACAAGGCTGGTCAGCTCCGGGTTGAGGGCATGGATGCCCTCAACGATGCAGACGCCGCCCTGCAGGTCCACGGGTTCGGTCGCATCCGAGCGCTTCTCGCTGGTAAAATCGTAGATCGGCAGCACGGTCTTTCCCGTCTCGCTCAGCTCACGGAGGCACTGCCGGATGAGGGGCAGATCCATGGTGTCGGGGTTCTCGTAGTCCAGTGTACCGTCCGGCATCCGGGGGTAGAACTCCGCGCCCCGGAAGAAATTGTCCAGACTGACCACATGGGCCGGTGTACCCTGCCGGATGAGTTCTTCGGCCAGCTTGTGGGCCGAGGTGGTCTTGCCGCTGGCCGACGGGCCGGTGAGCATGACGATCTTGGTGCCGGAAAAGCGGACTTTTTCGGCCGCGTAGCGGACCCGCTCGCGGTAGCTGTGCTCGCTCATCTCCGCCAGCGCTTCCGGGCTGCGGGCGGCAATGTTATAAAGGTCGATCTCCACCAGACGTTTCGGGACCCAAATCGTGATCATAAAAATCAGCCACTCCTTTTTTCCGTTCCAGAACCTCCGCAAAGCGCTGGATGTATTCGGTCGGATACTTAAAGTTGAAGATGCGCTGCATCCGTTTTCCGCCGTCGGCCACCAGCTTGGTGCTGCCGCCCGCACCTGCGGAAAGGATGGTCTGGACTTCCTCCATGATATAGATGTTGTAATATCCCTCGTGGCCCGGCTTGCACCAGCCCACGTTTTCCAGATTTTGCAGGGTGTTCTTCTGGCGGTAGAGGTAGTAGGGCCGGTAGCCCGCCTCTGCCAGCAGATGGCAGCGTTCCAGCATGGCGGCCACATCGGCGTAGTCGTTCTCCCTCTGGTCCTCGATGACGATGCGGGAGGCCCGCTTGAGGGTCAGGGTGTGGACGGTGATGTTCTCCGGGTCGAGCGCGATGGCCTGCCGCAGGCTGCGCTCAAAGCCCTCCACGGTGTCGCCGGGCAGGCCCGCGATGAGGTCCATGTTGATGTCGTCGTGGCCCGCCCGCCGGGCGTCGGCGAAGCAGTCCAGGATGTCCTGTGCCGAGTGCCGGCGGCCGATGCCGGCCAGCACCTCGTCCGAAAAGGTCTGGGGGTTGATGGAGATGCGGGTCGCCCCGTACTCCTTGATGACGGCCAGCTTTTCGGCGTCGGTGCAGTCGGGGCGGCCTGCCTCCACCGTGTATTCCACGACGCGGGAAAGGTCAAAGCACTTCCGCACGGTGCCCATCAGCTGGCGGAGCTGGTCTGCCGAAAGGCTGGTGGGCGTGCCGCCACCGATGTAGATGCTGCACAGCTTCAGCCCGGCCTGCTCTGCCTGCGCCTGGATCTCCTCCACCTCGCGGCAGAGGCAGTCCACATAGGGCTGCACCAGCTTGCGGTCCCGGTCGAGATTGCAGCTGACGAAGCTGCAATAGCTGCACCGGGAGGGGCAGAACGGGATGCCGATGTACAGGCTGTAGGTCTTCGGCTCGCTGCCCAGGCGCAGGATCGGCTCCTGCAGATCGGCAATGGCTCTGGCCATCTGGTATTTCTGCTCCGAGCAGTCGAACCGGCTCAGGAAAAAGCGGTCGATCTCCGCTTCGCTCCAACCGGCGGCGCGCTTGTCGTGGATGAGACGGACCGGGCGCACACCGGTCATCTTGCCCCAGGGCGGGCGGATGCCCGTCCAGCGGCGCAGCAGGTCATAGGTCAGGCTGGCAAGGGCAAAGGCTTCGGTCTCGCCGTCCGGCCCCGGCAGCGGGGCGGAGACGGTCTCCTGGCCGCCGTGCTCCCGCACCAGCGCCAGCAGGCCGTCCGGCTTCCGCTCGGCCCACACGCAGTCCTCCCCGGCTTCGGGCGAAGTCAGGGTGAGCGGTGCCATTGGGTAAAACAGCCGGACCAGATGCTCGACCTCGTAGCCGGATGCAAGCCCTGTGATATAGATCTTCATGTGTTCCTGCCTTTTTTATGCGTTCCGCAGTGCGGCTTTGATATAGTAGTTTGTCTCCAGCTCCTCGCCATAGGTCGAGAAATCCCCGTGGCCGGGCAGGAGCTGGGTCTCTTTGGGGATGGGCAGGCCCGCGAACTTGCGCAGGCTCGCCTCCAGCTTGCGGTCGCTGCCGCCTTCGAGGTCGGCGCGGCCGATGCTGCCCTGAAAGACCGTATCGCCCACAAAGAGATATTCGCTGCACAGCAGCACCACGCTGCCCTCGGTGTGGCCGGGGGTGTGCCATGCGGTGAAGGTCAGCTCATCCACCGAAAGGTTGGCCCCCTCTTCATAACCGAAATCGGCGCTCTTCAGGGGGAAGAGCTGGGTCCCGGCGCAGTCGGCGGCTTCGCACCAGATCTTTGCGCCCCACTCGCGGCTCAGCACACCGGCGCTGCCCACATGGTCGTAGTGGCCGTGGGTGCACAGGATGTGCGTCAGCACGGCGCCGTGGTCCCGCAGGATCTTATCGTACTCCTGCACCCCGGCCGCCGGGTCGATGATGACCGCATGGCCTGCCTTGGTGAGCAGCAGAAAACTGTTGGTGTAAAACGGCGCAGAGCCGAGAAGATGAAATGCCTGCATGTTATCCCTCTCAATCCTTCTTTTTCCACTCGTCGGTGTCGATGACGATGGTGCAGGGCCCCTCGTTGACCAGAGCCACCTGCATATCCGCCCCGAACTCTCCGTGCCGGACCTCCCGGAGGCCCTGTTTGTTCATCTCGGCCAGAAACAGCTCGTAGGCGTCCACTGCAAGCGGGGCTTTGGCTGCGTGGATGAAACTGGGCCGGAAGCCCTTTCGGGTGTCCCCATACAGGGTGAACTGGCTGACCACCAGCGCCGAATACCCAAGGTCCTTTGCGCTGAGGTTCAGCTTGTCGTTCTCATCCTTGAAGATGCGCAGGCCCGCGCACTTTTCGGCCAGTTTGGGCACGATGTCCAGCGAGTCGGTGTCGCGGACGCCCAGCAGGATGACAAGGCCGGGGCCGATGGCGCGGGGCTCGCCCCCATCGACCCGGACACTGGCCGACGAAACGGCCTGAATGACTGCACGCATGGTTTAACTCCTTGTGACCTTGAGCACATCTTTGATCTTGGACAGGCGGGCCACCACCCGGTTGAGATGCTCGGTGTTGTTGATGCCGATGGTCAGGCTGACCACGGCGCAGTTGTTCTCCACCTGACGGGCGTTCATCGTGTAGATGGGCACCCGGATGTCGGCCAGAGCGCTCAGCACGTCTCGCAGCAGTTCGTTGCGGTCCAGCGCCACGATCTCAAGGCCGGCCTTGTAGCTGTCCTTGACGCTGTCGGCCCAATACGCCTTGACCCAGCGGGGGGCGTTGGTGGGGTCCTTCATGCTGGAAATGGCGTTGGCGCAGCTCTGTTTGTGGATGGAGACGCCGAACCCGCGGGTGATGAAGCCCACGATGGGGTCGCCGGGCAGCGGCGAGCAGCACTTGGCGAACTTGATGGGGGTGTTGTCGAACCCTTCCACCACGACGCCGTCGGTGGCATGGACCTTGCTCAGGTCCACTTTGGCCAGCTGTTCGGTCTTGCCTTCCTCGGCCTTGAGCTTCTGCCACTCCTCTTTCAGCTTGGGCAGGCAGTTGGCGATGGTGATGCCGCCGTAGCCGATGGCCGCATACAGCTCCTCGGCGTTGTTCTGGCGCAGGCGGCGGCAGCAGCTGCCGATGAAATCATCCAGCTCGTCGTCCGGGATGAAGATCATCTCGCGGCGCAGTTCGCGGGCCAGCGCATCGCGGCCCTGCTGGATGTTCTCTTCCCGGCGCATCTTCTTGAACCAGTTGCGGATCTTGCTCTTGGCCTCGCTGGTGCGCACGATCTTGAGCCAGTCACGGCTGGGGCCTTTGTCCGCCGGGCCGAGGATGACCTCGATGATCTCGCCGGTGGAGACGATGTGGTCGATGGGGACCATCCGGTTGTTCACCTTGCAGCCCACCATCCGGTTGCCGACGGCAGAGTGGATGGCATAGGCGAAGTCGATGCATGTGGCACCGGCGGGCAGGTTGATGACATCGCCCTTCGGGGTGAAGGCGAAGACCTCCTCCGGCAGCAGGTCGCTCTTCAGGTCGTGCAGCAGGTTGCCGGAATCCTCGCTGACGCGCTGATTTTCCAGCAGCTGGCTGACCCAGGCCAGACGCTCATCGAGCTTGTCGTGGCCGTCCAGCCCCTCTTTGTACTTCCAGTGGGCCGCAACGCCGTACTCGGCCTGTTCATCCATCTTGCGGGTGCGGATCTGGACTTCGAAGGGGATGCCCTCGTGCCCGATGACGGTGGTGTGCAGGCTCTGGTAGCCGTTGGGTTTGGGGGTGGAAATATAATCCTTGAAGCGGTTGGGCAGTGGGTGGTACATATCGTGGATGAGGCCCAGAGTGCTGTAGCACTCGGCCAGCGTATCCAGAATGATGCGGACCGCATAGATATCGTAGATCTCGTCAAAGGACTTGTTCTGCATGATGGTCTTGCGGTAGATGCCGTAGATGCTCTTGACGCGGCGCTTGATGGTCGCACCCTCGATGCCGCTCTCTTCCAGCCGCTGCTCGATAACGCCGGACACGCTGGCCAGGAACTCCTCACCCGCGCGCTCGCTCAGCATCTTGCTGATCTCGTTGTAGCCCACGGGGTCCAGATAGTGCAGGCTGCGGTCTTCCAGCTCTTCCTTCACGTTCAGGATGCCCAGACGGTTGGCGATGGGAGCATAGACCTCCATCGTCTCGCGGGCCTTGTCGCGGCGCTTCTGTTCGGGCCAGGCGTCGCCGGTGCGCATGTTGTGCAGCCGGTCGCAGAGCTTGATGATCATCACGCGGACGTCGCGGCTCATGGCCAGCAGCATCTTGCGCAGGTTCTCGGCCTGCAGCTCTTCGATGTTGGAGAACTGAATCTTGGTCAGCTTAGTGACGCCGTCCACCAGCAGGGCCACTTCCTCGCCAAAGGCGGCCTTCAGGTCGTCCAGGGTGGTTGGGGTGTCCTCGACCACATCGTGGAGCAGGGCGGCGGCGATGCTCTCGGTGTCCATGCCCAGGTCCAGCACCAGCCGGGCCACGGCCAGCGGGTGGCAGATGTAGGGCTCACCGCTGCGGCGGCAGACGCCCTTGTGGGCATTGTTGGCCAGGTCATACGCCTTTTGGATCATCTCCATATTGTAGGCTTTGCCGCTGGCCTGGATGGCCTCCACCAGCTTTTCCCAGGTGATGATCTCCGGGCGCACCTCACTGGGCAGCGCCCCTTCGGGGGCATTGGCAGGCAGAGCCGTAGCTGCGACCGTCGCCACTTCCGGCGGGTTGCTCACGGCCTGATGCAGGTGTGTTTTTGCGGAATAGGAATCCTCCGGCTTGACCGGGTCCAGCATACTTTTTCCCTCTGGCATTTACTCTTCCTCCAGACATTTCAAGATCGGTGCGTCGGCAAGATTCTTTTTACCCTGTGCGGGCACCAGTTCCCAGAACTTTGCCCCGCCGCATTCCTGCACCGCGACGAGCCCCACCTGTTCGAGGGCGGTGAGCGCAACCAGGATCTTGCCGGTGTTCTGTTCCCCCAGCTTTGCGAACAGGGGCTGCAGATCCTCAGCGTGCCAGCGCCGGGCCTGCAGTTCACGGTACACTGTGATGATATCGCTCCGCTTGGGCGCCACGGCTGCTTTCTGTTCCGCCGTGAGCGGGGTGCCGCGCCGGAGCGCCTGCACCAGCGCCGTCTGCTCGGCGGCCGCATTGCCCAGCCCCGCCGGGTGCAGCTCCAGGATGCGGCCCGAAAGCTGTGCCCCGCGCGGCGCATCGTAGACCGAAAGGTTCAGCGCGGCGTCCACGACATCGCCCATGGCATAGGGCAGCTGCTCCGGGTGCATCCCGAACCAGACGGCATATATGCTGGCGCTGCCCTGCCGCAGGCGCAGGCGGCAATGCCTGCCCTCCGACACCGGGTAGATGCCGTCGATGACGGCCTTTTCCAGCACAAAAACGGGGGTGGGGTTCTCGGCTCCGTAGGGGGCCAGCTGTTCCAGCCGCCGGACCGACTCCACGGTGATGCGGTCCAGATGGATGGACAGGTCGCATTCCAGCGGCGGCGTGAGGAGCACGGGGCACTCCCGCGCGGCCCACTCGTTCAGGCGGCGGCGCAGCTCGTGCAGGTTCTCTTCCCGCACCGAGAGGCCCGCCGCCATGGCGTGGCCGCCGAAGCGGAGCAGGAGATCCTCGCACGAGGCGATGCAGGCATGCAGGTTGAAGCCCTGCACACTGCGGCCGCTGCCCTTGCCCTCGCCGTGCTCATCCACCGAGACGACGATGACGGGGCGGCCGGTCTTTTCCACCAGCCGGGAGGCTACGATGCCGATGACGCCGGGGTGCCAGTCCCGGCCCCAGATGAGGATGACCCGGTCTTCGAGGATGGCGGGTTCCGCATCCAGCTGCTCCTGCGCAGCCCGGACGATCTCCTGCTCGGTCTCCTGCCGGGCCACATTGATCTCGTTCAACTTATGCGCCAGCTCCTCGGCGCGCTCCTCCTCCTCGCAGAGGACGAGCTGCAGCGCGGTGACGGCGTTGTCCATCCGGCCCGCCGCGTTGATGCGGGGCGCGATGGCATAGCTGACGTTCTCGGCCGTGATGGGCCTGCCCGCCAGACCGACCTCTTCCAGCAGGGCCGAAAAGCCCGGCCGGTCGGTCTGCTGCAGCAGTTTCAGGCCCGCCTTGACGAGGGTGCGGTTCTCGCCGGTCAGCGGCATGACGTCCGCCACGGTGCCCACGGCGGCCAGGTCGCCGCAGTAGTCCAGCATCTCTTCCGGCGGGCAGCCGTCCAGCGCCGCACAGAGCTTGAAGGCCACCCCCGCGCCGCACAGGCCCTTGAAAGGGCTGTGATCGTCGGCGCGGCGGGGGTCCACGACGGCCACTGCGTGGGGCAGGGTGTCGTGGGGCAGGTGGTGGTCCGTCACGATGAGGTCTACGCCCAGCGAAGCCGCAAAGTCGGCTTCTTCCAGCGCGGAGATGCCGTTGTCCACCGTGACGATGAGCTGACAGCCCTTGTCGTGGATGGACTGCACGGCGTTTTTCGAAAGACCGTAGCCGTCGCCCTCGCGGCTGGGCAGCATACACTTGACGTTTGCGCCCATCCCCTTGAGGTGCTGGTACAGCAGGGCCGTGGCCGTCACGCCGTCCACATCATAATCGCCGTAAACAACGATGGTCTGTTCTTTGTCGATGGCTTCGAGGATGCGGGCACAGGCTTTGTCCATGTCCGTCAGGAGCATGGGGTCGCTCAGCTCTTCCTCGCCCGCCAGCAGCGTCAGCGCCTCGGCGGGGTCGGTGATGCCGCGCGCGGCCAGCACACCCGCCAGCAGGCCCGCTTCTTTCTGTTGTGCCGCCAGCGTGGCGGCGTATTTCTGCTCGCTCCAGGGCTCGTCGTCCAGAGCGTTCTGCTCCAGTTCTTCGGTGTTCTGTTCCGCAATGGCGACGGTCAGCTCCTTGAGGGCGGTGCGGTCAAATTCTTTTAAGGTCCATGCCCGGCAGGTCATCGCAATCCCTCCCCGGTCAGGCCGTCGTTGGCCAGCATTCCCTGCAATGCTGCGATCTCGCTGGAGACATCCAGCGCCACATCGCTCAGCAGATTATCGTAGAGGTTGTCATACGCCTGATTGAGCGTATGCAGGATGCCCGCGATGTCCCGGCGGATGCTCTCGGCATTATCGCCTTTCTGGCCCTGCACATCGTTGTAGGTGTGCAACAGCTTGAGGGTGGTCGGGATATAGTATTCCGCGAACCGCCGTGCTTTTGGCAGGCTTTCGGGGTGGGCTTCCAGCCAGTCGCAGATGGCCTCGGTGGTCTTCTGCATGTGGGCCAGTTCCTCCACGCCCTGTGCATCCTGCATGAGCTGCTGCTCCTGCGCCAGCACTTTGGCGAAGCGGCGGGTCGTTTCGAGGTTGAGCGGGGTCTCCTGGGGTTCCGCCTGCGGTTCGGCCTTGGGTTCCGGCTCTGCCTGCACGGCGGCTCTGGCCTCCTGCGCGGCGCGGTAATCCTCCGCCGTCAGATAGAGTGTTTCCGCTTTTTCATCCAGCCATCCGTTCAGCCAGCCTTTGCGGATGTATTTTTGCAGCTTCTTCAGCATTTTTTTCCGGTTCTGGTGGACGAGGTCGGCCAGCATCCGGACCGAAAGGCCCTTGTGGTAGTCGGTGGTATCCGCAAGATCGGCGAACTGCCCCAGCTGCTTTCCGGCTTTCACCCAGGCAGAACCACAGGCCGTCATCCAACCAAAGCCCGCTGTGACAAGGGCCAGCACGCTGCCGACGATGCCCAGCGCGTTGTAGGCGGTGTTCATAACGTAGTCCGTGCCCGTCATCAGCACACTGCCGTCCTCCGTAGCCGTCACCACAACGTCCGGCGACACAACGCCCAACCCAATGAGGCAGCCCAGCGTCCCCAGCCCGAAGATCACCATGAAGGTGATGCCCACGGCCAGCAGGGCTGCACCGCCGTTCTGGCGCTTTTTGCCGTCTGCACGCAACAGGTCTACGGGGGTCTGCTCCCCTTTCAGGCCAAAGATCTGTCTGGCCCACTGGGGCATCCCGCCCGCGTTCTGAGGCCCGGTTTTCTGTGCCTCCTGCTGGGCTTTGTAGTATTCGTTCCGGCTGTTCCGGAGGGCTTTTCCCGCTTCCGCGATGCCGAAGTTGGCCGCATGGACGGCTGCTTTTCCCACATCCCAGGCCCGGTCGCCGATCTCCATGCCCCGGCCCTCGAAGCCATAGCGGAACGCATCGGACATGGTGTCGCCAAACTCACGCAGCTGGTCTTCCAGTTCCCGCTGCACCTGCTGGCCTTCGGTCTCCTTCATCCTATCGTTTTCACGATCGTTCATCAAAATCTTCTCACCCTTCTGCCGGACGATACCGGCCGATGATCACGCGGGCGACCCGCAGGCCGTCCACGGCGGCGCTCATGATGCCGCCTGCATAGCCCGCGCCTTCTCCGCAGGGGTACAACCCTGCCAGCTGGGCCGATTCCAGATCTTCTTCCCGCTTCAGCCGCACAGGGCTGCTGGTGCGGGTCTCCAGACCGGTCAGGACCGCGTCCGGCGCGGTGTACCCGGCGATCTTGCGTTCATACGCCCGCAGACCGGCCCGCAGGGTGTCGGCCAGCTCCCCAGGCAGCAAAGCGCCCAGGTCTGCCGCCACGACGCCCCGGTCGTAGGTCGGCTCCACCGTGCCGATGTGCAGTTCTCCCCGGCCTTCGAGGAAGCTCCGGACGTTTTCCGCCGGGGCCGCATAGGCTCCTCCGGCGCGGCCCGCCTGATAGGCGTTGGCTTCCAGCTCCCGCTGGAACGCGATGGCCCGGCGCGGGTCATTGCCGAAATCCTCGGCTCCCACGCTGACCACCACCGCCGCGTTGGCGTTTTTGCCGCTGCGGGCATGGTAGCTCATGCCGTTGGTCACCACCCGGCCCGCCTCGCTGGCCGAGGCCACCACCTGCCCGCCGGGACACATGCAGAAGGTGTAGACACACCGGCTGCCCACATGCTGAGACAGCTGGTATTCCCCGCGCGGCAGCGCCGGGTGGCCCGCCGCCTCGTGGTAAAGGCTCTTTTCGATTGCACTTTGCAGATGCTCCGCCCGGAAGCCCACGCTGAACGGCTTGCACTCCAGCACAAGGCCGCTGTCCATCAGCATTTCAAAGGTATCCCGCGCCGAGTGGCCGACCGCGAACACCAGCGCCTCGCACGGGAAGCTGCCCTGCGTGGTCTGGACGCCGACAAGCCTGCCGTCCTTCCGCACAAACCCGGTCAGAGCCGTGTGGAAATGCACCTCGCCGCCCAGGGATTCGATCTCTTTCCGGATGGAGGTGATGACGCCCCGGAGCAGGTCGGTGCCGACATGCGGCTTCTGCTTCCAGGCGATCTCCGCCGGGGCACCATGCTGCAAAAACACTTCGGTGACAAAGCCGCACAGCGCATCGCCGATGCGGGTGGTCAGCTTGCCGTCCGAAAAGGTGCCTGCGCCGCCCTCGCCGAACTGGATGTTCGCATTCTCGTTGAGCTCGCCGGTGGCGGAAAAATGCTCCACCGCCTTCACCCGCTCATCCAGCGCCGGGCCGCGCTCCAGCACGATGGGCCGGTAGCCCTGCCGGGCCAGCAGCAGCGCCGCGAACAGCCCCGCCGGGCCAAGCCCGCAGACGATGGGCCGGTGGGCCAGCGGCTCGGTGCCGTTCTGGACGGAAAAATCGGTCCTGCTGCGGAGAGCAACGCAGGGCGAGGCCCCTGCAAATGCAGATTCCTCACCCTCGTCCTTGAGCGTTACCGCAACGGTATAGACCAGTCTGGGCTGGCCGTGGCGGGCATCCACCGACAGCTTTGCCACACCGAGATGGGCGGCTTTGCTGCGGGGGATGCGGGCCAGGTGCAGCGCTTTTTCAAAGGCCTGCGGCTCCCCGGCGGAAAGGGGGAGCCTGATGTCTCTTACCAAAATCATACGATGATTGCTTTCTTTTTTCATTGCAGCCCCCTGCCTATAGCATGGGCGGAGCGGGCTGCGTTTTAGTTGCTCTCGATCTTGCACTGGATGACATAGCTGCCCAGCGCAAAAATTTTGCCGTTGGACGGCACATACAGTCTGCATGCGATGTTCTGCTGGCCGATGGCCACCGCGAAGTCGTCCGCGTCGATCTCAATGACGACCTGCTCCGGCGTCAGGGCCTCCATCGCGCCCGCCGGGCCGCAGAGGGTCACGTTCATCAGCCGCTCGGTCTCCACCGTCAGGGTATAGGTGGAGGGCAGGTTGACCACCTGCACACACTCAGCGGGCAGATTCAGGGTCTTGGTCTCCAGTTTGGAGGAATCGAAGCTGACGGTGATGGTGGAGATGTTATCCAGCAGGCGGATATCGCTGGGCAGCTCGATGGGCATTTCATAGACCTTGTTCAGCGAGAAGGTGGACAGGTCGATGGTGCCGACGGACAGGGTGGACAGCTTGTCGATCTGGCTGGCCGGGCCCGCCACGTTCAGGGTCTTCTTGCTCAGCGTGTAGGTCAGCACCGAGTCGTCAAAATCGCGCGGGGCGTTGATGAAGCTGACGCTGACGGGCAGCGTGGCCATCTTGTAGACCTGCAGCGTGACCTCCACGCTCGACTCTTCCAGCGTGGTGTACGCGAACTCGACTTCGCTGCCGCTGTTGGTGTAGAACCGCAGAGCGGTATCGAGGGTGACGGATTCCGTCAGCTCGCCGTTGTGGGTCACCTCGGCGGTGCAGGTGGTCACCTTGTCGATCTCGGTGCTGGGGCCGGAGAGGGTCACACTCTCCTTCGAAAGCTCCGTCCCATACAAAATATATCCATCGGCAATGGTCAGGTAGTTGGTGGTCACCGTGATGGGGACCGTCTTTTCCTCCACCACATCAAAGACCACGTCCACGCTGTTGTCGCCGCCCTCGATGGAGACGGTGACGCCGTTCAGCAGGCCGTTGACGCCCCGCACCTGCAGATGCAGGGTCTTCTCGCCGCTGTCGCGCACACCGGACCAGTCCGGGTAGACGACGAAATCGGATGCCGTGAGGCTGCCGATGGCGTAACCGTCGCCGGAAACTTTCAGAGTGACGTATTTTTCCGGGGCGCTGACAATGCTCAGGCCGCGGGAGGTGTACGCGGCGGAATCGTAGGTGAAATCCACCGGCACATTGGCGATGGTCTTGGTGGTGCCGGGCTGGACCACGATGGTGACGACCATCCAGGCCACAATGGCACCCACAACGGCCAGCAGCAACCGGATGCGGCGGTCGTCCAGGATGCTCTTGCTGTGCTGGATGGCAGGCTTTGTGCCGCTCTTGTTCGGCTCGTTGCTCATGACTGCTCGTCCTCCTCTTTCTGGTTCACCCAGCTCAGCAGGCGCTTGACTCTGCCCTTCCAGCTGTTGTCGGTCTTTTCGCTGGCGGTCTCCTTGGGGATCATCTCATCCACCAGACGGGTGTACAGGGTCTGGCGGTCAAAGTGGCGGATGAGGACGCCGTTCTTGGCCATGGAGATGATGCCCGTCTCTTCGCTGACGACGATGGCGATGGCGTCGGAGTTCTCCGCGATGCCCAGGCAGGCGCGGTGGCGGGTGCCCATATCCTTGCCAAGGTCCAGGTTATTGGACAGCGGCAGCACACAGCCCGCCGCCTTGATGCGGCCGTTCTCGATGATGGCGGCGCCGTCGTGCAGGGGGGTGCCCTCGTAGAAGATGGTGCCCAGCACTTCCAGGTTGACCGCGCTGTTCACCGGTGTGCCGGTGCGGACGATCTCAGAAAGATTGGTGCTGCGCTCCAGCACGATGAGCGCGCCGGTCTTGGTCTCGGAAAAGCGCTCGGCGGCGTCGCAGATGGCGATGATGGCGCTGCGCCAGGCCCCCTTGAAGCTGGGGTCGTTGTAGCGACCCTTCACATTGAAGAGCTTCGAGGCCCACTGGTCGGTCTGGCCCATCCGTTCCAGCGCACGGCGGATCTCCGGCTGGAACAGCACGACCAGCGTCAGCAGGCCGACCTGCAGCAGCGAGTTGAGCAGCCAGGTGACCGTGCGCATGTTGAGCACGTTCGCCACCAGATAGACGGCCAGCACCAGCAGGGCACCCTTGGCCAGCTGCCCGGCGCGGGTGCGGTTGATGATGCCCAGCAGCTGATAGATCAGAAACGCGATGATGATGATATCCAGAAGGTCCGCCAGCTTGAACGTCTGGAAATTCGCGATGATCGAGTTCAGAGTCATGAAAGTTTCTCCTGCTTACAGCGTTTCGATCAGAGCCACCGCATGGACGGCGATGCCCAGCCCCTCGCCGGTAAAGCCCAGATGCTCTTCGGTGGTGGCCTTGACGCTCACGGCGTCCAGCGGCATCCCGAAGGCTTCGGCCAGCTTTTCGCGCATGGCGGGGATGTAGGGAGCCAGCTTCGGCTTCTGGCAGAGGATGGTGGAGTCGATGTTCTCGACCTTCCAGCCGTTCTCCCGGACGATGCGGGCCACATGGCGGGCCAGCATCAGGCTGTCGGCCCCGGCATATTCGGGGTCGGTATCCGGGAAGTGCTTCCCGATGTCGCCCAGAGCCGCTGCGCCCAGCACAGCGTCCATGATGGCGTGGGCCAGCACGTCGGCGTCGGAATGGCCCAGCAGGCCCTTCTCATACGGGATCTCCACACCGCCCAGGATCAGCTTGCGGCCCTCCACGAGACGATGAACATCATAACCATGACCAATGCGCATAGGTTTTCCTTTCTTCTGTTGCGGGCGGGGCAGGTCCTCCCGCGTGGTGATCTTCAGATTGGCGTAGTCGCCCTGGGTCAGCTGCACCGGGCGTCCGGTCAGCTCGAACAGGCTGCAATCGTCGGTGACGAGGCGGGCCTTTTCTGCGTCCAGCTCTTCCAGCGCAGCCAGATAGGCGGCACGGTCGAAGCACTGGGGGGTCTGCACCGCATACAGTGTGCTGCGGTCGGGCGTTTCGGCCACCATGCAGGCCTCCGGCACGGTCTTGCCGTCACCGCGCACAGCCCGCTTGACGGTGTCCTTCACCGGGACCGCCGGGGCCGCGGCCCCGCAGGCCGCTGCGGCGTAGACGGCCGCCTCGATGACGGCTTCGCTCACAAAGGGGCGGGCCGCATCGTGGACGGCCACGAGGTCGCCGTGCGCCGCCAGCACACCGTTCTTCGCGCTCTCGGCGCGGGTGGCCCCGCCGGGCACTACCTGCACCGGCTTTGGGCAGGCCGCAGCCTGCTGCTCCAGAAAGGCGCGGTTCTTACCCGCCACCAGCACGATCTCATCCACCAGCGGGCACTCCGCAAAAGCGCGGATGCTCCGCTGTACCACGGTCTCCCCGCCCAGATCAAAGCTGAGTTTATCGAACCCCATCCGGGTGGAGGAACCTGCGGCCACCAGGACCGCCGTCACACGTTTTTCCACTTCTGACACCTACCCTGTCTTCCGTTTTTCGTGCCTTCCAGAAAGCACAGAATGATACATTGAATATTATAGCGTATTGCCCGACAAACTGCAACTGCACCGGGCAATAAAAATGGAGCCGTTGAAGAAACTCCCCCCAGTCACGGCTTCGCCGCGCCAGCCCCCTCTGGGAGAGGGCCTGAACGCTGCGGTCAGCTATGAAGCCTCCCTCTGTGAGGGAGGTGGCATCGCACAAGCGATGCCGGAAGGAGTCCTGCAACAGCTCCAAAAATAGTTTGCTTTTACTTCAGGATCGGCTCAATGGCAGCAGCCAGAGCGTCCTTCTGGGCCTGTGCCTCGGCCAGGTCCTTGCCCAGGGTGGTGAAATAGGTCTTGATCTTCGGCTCGGTGCCGGAGGGACGGACCACGACGGTGGCACCGTTCTCCAGCGTGTAGATCAGGACGTTTGCGGCGGGCAGGCCGGTCTCTTCGGGCTTCTTGTAGTCGGTGACCTTGACGACCTTGTGGCCGGCCAGCTCGGTCAGAGGCTCGTCGCGCAGCTTCTGCATGATGGAAGCCATCTTCTCCATGCCGGTCAGGCCGGGGAACTCGAAGCTGTCCACCTTGTTCAGGTAGCGGCCATACTGTGCGTAGATCTCCTCCAGACGCTGCTTGATGGAGGAACCGATGCTGCGGTAGTAAGCAGCCATCTCGCAGATGAGCATGGAGCCGATGACGGCATCCTTATCGCGGACGTAGGGGCCTGCCAGGTAGCCGTAGCTCTCCTCGAAGCCGAAGATGAAGCGGTCCACCTCACCGGCAGCTTCCAGGTTGGCGATCTGGTCGCCGATCCACTTGAAGCCGGTCAGGACGTTGCGCATCTCCACGCCGTAGTGCTTTGCCACCGCGTCAGCCAGCGGGGTGGAAACGATGGACTTGACGGCCACGGGGTTCTTGGGCATGGTGCCCTTCTCGATGCGGCCGGCGCAGATGTAATCCAGCAGCAGAACGCCCATTTCGTTGCCGGAGACCAGCTCATAGCTGCCATCCGGGCACTTCATGGCGATGCCCACGCGGTCAGCATCGGGGTCGGTTGCCAGCATCAGGTCTGCGCCGGTCTCGGTGGCCAGGTTCAGGCCCAGCTTCAGGGCCTCGAAGATCTCCGGGTTGGGGTAGGAGCAGGTGGTGAAGTAGCCGTTGGGGTACTCCTGCTCCGGCACGATGGTGATATCGGTGATGCCCATATCGTTCAGCACATGGGTCACAGGCACCAGACCAGAGCCGTTCAGCGGGCTGTACACCAGCTTCAGACCGGCCGTCTTGCACAGGCCGGGGCGGACCTGACGTGCCTCGATGGCGTCGTACAGAGCCTTCTTGCAGTCATCGCCGACAAAGCGGATGAGGCCCTGCTCCACGCCCTCGGCGAAGGAGATGTACTTTGCGCCGGTCAGCACATCGGTCTTCTGGATCTCGTCGTAGACGATGGCGGCGGCGTCATCGGTCATCTGGCAACCATCCGGGCCGTAGGCCTTGTAGCCGTTGTACTTGGCGGGGTTGTGGGATGCCGTGACCATGATACCGGCGTTGCACTCGTAGTAACGGGTGGCAAAGCTCAGGGCCGGCACGGGCATCAGGGCATCATAGATGCGCACCTTGATGCCGTTGGCCGCCAGAACACCGGCCGCCGTCTTTGCAAAGATGTCGCTCTTCAGGCGGCTGTCATAGCTGATGGCAACGGTCTGATTGCCGCCCTGGGTCTTGACCCAGTTGGCCAGGCCCTGGGTGGCCTGACGGACGACATAAATGTTCATGCGGTTGGTGCCAGCACCCAGAACGCCGCGCAGACCGGCGGTGCCGAACTTCAGGGCCACCGCAAAGCGGTCCTTGATCTCCTCGTCATTTCCCTCGATCCTGGCCAGTTCCGGCTTCAGGTCAGCGTCTTCCAGATCCGCTGCCAGCCAGCGCTTATACTCATCCAGATACATATTACACACACCTTACCTTTATTGTTTTTGCCAAGGGGTAGTTTTTCCAAACCTACTTATACTATAAACGCTTGGCTCGTCTGTGTCAATTCCATATTATGTAAGAAGTTTTGCCAAAGAAATCATACAAATACCACAAATCGCTTCCCAAGATCCGCATTTTGGGGCGTTTGCACCGTGTCCGGCGGCGTCAGCAGACAAAATGGCTGGTGCAGGTCGTCCAGAATCTCCAGCCACTGGCCGGGGCCGATGCCGTTTTCACACAGGTACCGCATCACCCGCATGGCCTGCGGAAAATTCCCCGCCGGGCACAGCACCCGGCTGACCGTGCAGCTCCCGCTCTGTTCCTGTGCCAGTTCCAGCACGATGCCCATCTCGGTGCGTCGGGCAGAGTAATACAGCGTGTGGGCATGCTGCAGCCCCTCCAGCTCCGAATAAGAGCGGACGTACTGACAGAATTCCTTTACGATCATGGTCTTTCCTCCCTCATTTCACTCATTGACATTATCAATACCCCAAACTATAATGAAAATCAAGATGATAATCTGTCGAAATTCGAGTCCTGACGATTTCTTAGCCGTTTCTTTGCCAAAAATTGGGAACTTGCCGTCATTCGGTGGTTCCCTGAGGAGGATCTTATGTACTCTGTTCTGAGAAGTTACGGCCTGAATGGCCTGACCGGCTTTGCTGTTGCCGTCGAAGCCGACATCTCCGGCGGGCTGCCCGCATTTTCGCTGGTGGGCCTGCCGGATTCCGCCGTCCGCGAGAGCGGCGACCGCGTCCGTGCCGCCGTCAAGAATCTGGGCTTCAAGTGGCCGGACCGGCACATCACGGTCAACCTGGCCCCTGCCGATGTCCGCAAGACCGGGCCGGTCTACGACCTGCCCCTGCTGCTGGCGGTGCTGACCTCCTCCGGCCAGCTGGAAACCCCGCCGCAGGATACCGCCTTCCTCGGCGAACTGGCACTGGACGGTGCGCTCCGCCCGGTGTCCGGTGTGCTGCCCATGGCGCTGGCCGCTGCCGCCGACGGCGTCCGGGCCTTGTACGTCCCCGCCGAGAACGCCGCCGAAGCAGCCGAGGCGGGCGGCGACGCGATGAAGGTCTACCCGGCCCGCACCGCGCGGGAGGTGGTGGATGCGCTGCGCGGCCTCTCCCCCATCGCCCCCACAGTTCCCATCCCCTTCGACCCCGCCGAGAGCTGGAACAATGCCCCGGACCTGGCAGACGTCATGGGCCAGCCTCTCGCCCGCCGGGCCATGGTCATTGCCGCCGCAGGCGGGCACAACGTGCTTCTGATCGGCGCACCCGGCACCGGCAAATCCATGCTGGCCCGGCGTCTGCCCGGCATCCTGCCGCCGCTCAGCCGTGAAGAGGCTGTGGAGACGACCAAGATCTACTCCATCGCCGGGCAGCTGCCCAAAGGGCGCGGGCTCATCACCCATCGGCCCTTCCGCAGCCCGCATCACTCGGCCAGTGCCGCTTCTCTGGCTGGCGGCGGGGCCAATTTCCGCCCCGGCGAATGCAGTCTGGCCGACTGCGGCGTCCTGTTTCTGGACGAGCTGCCGGAGTTTTCCCGCGAGAGCCTCGAAGTGCTCCGCCAGCCGCTGGAAGACGGCCAGATCACGGTCAGCCGCGCCGCAGGCAGCGCCACCTACCCCAGCCGGTTCCAGCTGGTAGCCGCTATGAACCCCTGCAAGTGCGGCTACTACGGCCACCCCACCCGCGCCTGCACCTGCTCGCCCAGCGCGGTGCGGCAGTACCGCAGCCGGGTGTCCGGCCCGCTGCTCGACCGCATCGACCTCTGCGTCGAGATGGACCCCGTCGCCTTCGATGAGCTTCACGCCTCCTCCCCTGCCGAGAGCAGTGCCGCCCTGCGCCAGCAGGTGCTGAAGGCCCGCCAGATCCAATCCCGGCGTTATGCCGCCCCCGGCTTCGAGGGCGTCCGCTGCAACGCCCAGCTCACGGCCGGGCAGGTGCGCCGGATCTGCCGGATGACCCCCGGTGCCGAGCAGCTCCTCCGCGCTTCTTACGACGCGCTGGGCCTCTCTGCCCGCGCCCATGACCGCATCCTCCGGGTGGCCCGCACCGTCGCCGACCTGGCTGGAAAGCAGCTCCTCGACGAAGATTCCGTGCTGGAAGCCTTGCAGTACCGCGCACAGGAAAAAGTCGATCTGACGTTCTGAATGTTGCTGCATTTGCTGCACACAAAAAGGACTGCCACTCAAATGGGTGACAGTCCTTTTGCTTTTCTTACTTGTAAATATCGCCGCGATTTCCCGCATCGGTCACACGGACTGTGATGATTTCTTCTTCCACGGTATATAGAATACGGTAGTCACCGACACGCAGTCGGTAGAATCCTTCTGAACCCGCCATCGGCTTGATATCCCCTGCAAATGGAAGCTGTGCAAGTGCCTGCATGATTCGCTTTTGCTGTGCAGGCTGTTGTTTGCGAATAAACTTTGCCGCCCACTTTTCCACTACGATGTGATACTTCATAGTGCGATCCCCAGTTCCTGTGCAAGCTCTTCCAGCGGAACCGCATCATGCTTGTGCGGGTCAGGATTCTCCTGGTAGTTTTTCAGGAGCTGCTCACAGTAGGCATCGTCCGCCTGGTCTGTTGTCTCATCTGCTATCAGTCCCTGCACATAGGCCAGCACATAGGCCAGCTTATAATCCGGCAATGCCGCCGTCAGTTCATTCAGTTGTTCCCGAACGCTCATGAAAATCACCTCTTTGCTTCAGTATATCACGGTTCCGCGTCGATTTCAATCAGAATCTCCTCCACGTATCGGGCAGAAAGAACACCAGCATCGGGAAGATCTCCAGACGGCCGGCGAGCATGTCGAAGATCATGACGAGCTTGGCGGGGTTGGAATAGCTGCCAAAGTTCATCATGGGGCCGACCTGATTCAGGCCGGGGCCGATGTTGTTCAGGGTGGCGGCAATGGCCGTGAAGTTCGTCACCATGTCGAAGCCGTCCAGACTGATGAGCAGGAAGGACGCTGCAAAGATGAAGATGTACGCTGCCACGTAGACGTTCGTTGCACGGATGGTCTCGTGGTTGAGCAGCTTGCCGTCCATCCGGACCGGGGCCACCACCTGCGGGTGAAGGGCCTGCTTGAGCTCCTTTTTCAGGGTCTTGCCCAGGATCAGGATGCGGCTGACCTTCATGCCGCCGCCCGTGCTGCCCGCACAGGCACCCACGAACATCAGCATGACCAGGATCTCTTTCGAGAGGGTGGGCCACAGGTCAAAGTCGCAGCTGGAAAAACCGGTGGTCGTGATGATGGAGCCCACCTGGAACGCCGCCTGCCGCAGCGCCTCACCGAGGCTGTTGTACATGCTGTAAATGTTGCAGGTGATGATGCCGACTGCCACGGCGATGATGAGGAAATAGGCGCGCACCTCTTCGCTGGCGGCCGCGCGGCGGAACCGGCGCATCAGCAGCAGGAAGTAGGCGTTGAAGTTGACGCCGAACAGGATCATGAAGATGGTCACGACCCACTGGATGTAGGGCGAAAAACTGCCGAAGCTGTCATTCCGGAAACCAAAACCGCCGGTGCCCGCTGTGCCAAAGGCCGTGAGCAGAGACTCAAACACCGGCATCCCGCCGAACAGCAGGAACACGAACTCAATGACGGTCAGGCCAAAATAAATGCCGTAGAGGATCTTTGCCGTAGACTGCACCTTCGGCACCAGCTTATCCACCTGGGGGCCGGGGCTTTCGGCCTTCATCAGGTTGACGTGGGAGCCGCCGGTCAGCGGCAGCAGGGACAGCAGAAAGACCAGAACGCCCATGCCGCCCACCCAGTGGGTGAAGCTGCGCCAGAACAGGATGCCCTTGGGCAGGTCTTCCACACCGGGCAGGATGGACGCGCCGGTGGTCGTGAAACCGGACACCGTCTCAAACAGGGCATCCACCGGGTTCGGGATGCAGCCGGTCAGGACAAAGGGCACCGCGCCCACCACACTGATGAGCAGCCAGCAGAGCGCCGTGGTGGCAAAGCCCTCGCGCATATAGAAGATCTGGCTTTTGGTCTTGATGCGGTGGAGCAGTGCCCCCAGCGCCGCGCTGAGCGCCGCTGTGAACAGGAAGACGCCCATCACGAACCACTCGCCATAGCACAGGCTGGCCGCAGCGGGCAGCAGCAGCAGAGCGCCCTCCGTCAGCAGGATGTAGCTCAGCAGCCGCAAAACGATCGCATAATTCATGCCGCGCCTCCGTCAGTCTTCCACGATGTCCCGCAGGTCGTGCAGGCCGTGTTCCAGCGTGACCACAATGACGTTGTCGCCCACCTGGATCTGGTCGCCGCCGCGGGGGATCTTGATCTCATTGCCGCGGGTGATGCAGCACAGCAGGGTGTTCTTTTTGAGGTGCAGGCGGCTCAGGGGCACCCCCGTGGCCCGGCTCTCCTCATGGACCGTAAATTCCAGCGCTTCCACGCGGTCGTCCAGGATGCGGTAGAGCGTCTTGATGTTGCTGCCCGCCTCGTTCTGCAAGGCACGGACGTACTGAACGATGTAGTCGCAGGTCATGTACTTGGGGTAGACGATGCTGCCCAGGTCCAGCCCGGCCAGAATGTCATCAAATTCCAGGCGGTTGATCTTGGTGACCAGCTTGCCGTTGGAATGCTTTTTGGCAAACAGGGTCAGCAGAACGTTCTCCTCGTCGATGTTGGTCAGGGCCACGAACGCCTCGGTGGATTCCAGCCCCTCCGAGAGCAGGAACTCCCGGTTCGAGCCGTCCTCGCACAGGATCTGTGCTTCGGGCAGGGACTCGGCCAGCACATTGCAGCGCTCCGGGTCCCGCTCCACGATGCGGACGCGGACATGGTTTTCCAGCAGCTCCTGGCTCAGATAGAAGCCGATGGCACCGCCGCCCACGATCATGGCATTGCGCACCGGGCGCACCGCCAGATGGATGCGCTGGAAGAACGCATGCGCCTTCTCCTGCGTGGCCAGGAAGGTGACCTGGTCGCCGGTCTGCAGCACAAAGTTGCCGTTGGGGATGATGACATCGCCCGCGCGCTCCACGGCACAGACGAGGATGTCACTCTTCAGGCGGGTGGGAATCTCATGGATGGCCACACCGTCGAGCTCCTGCGCATCGGTCAGGGTGAACTTGATGAGCCGGACGCGCCCGTCCGCAAAGGTGTCGATCTTGCTGGCGCCGGGGAAGCGCAGCAGGTGCGAGATCTCACGCGCTGCCGCCATTTCCGGGTTGATGATGGCCGAGATGCCGATCTGCTTCTTGATGAAGTCCAGCTCATGGCTGTACGACGGGTTGCGCACACGGGCGATGGCGTGGCAGTGGCCCGCCTTCTTCGCGAACATGCAGCACAGCAGGTTCAGCTCATCCGAGCCGGTGACCGCGATAAACACGTCGGCTTCCTCAATTCCGGCTTCGGACAGGGTGGTGATGGAGGAGCCGTTGCCCACAATGCCCATCACGTCGTAGGACTCGCTCAGGTGCTCCACGCGGGCCTTGTTCGTGTCGATGACCGTTACGTTGTGGTCCTCCTCGCTGAGCTGCCGCGCCAGCGCTGTGCCGACCTTGCCGCCGCCCACCAGAATGATCTTCATAGTCGAAAATTCCTTTCCTTTTCTTCCCCTGTGGGAAGTGTATTGCCAAACGAAAATACAAATTTAGTATAGCACAGTTCGACGGATAGTTCCACTGTTTATGCGGTTTTCTGAGGTTTCTCAACCGTTCTTGCATTTTGTGTGGAAATGTGGTATAGTCGATTCAACGATTTACTGGAAGGAGGGTGCACCTGAATGGTCGGAACTGCTGCGTGGTTTACTCGAAATCCCGCGTCGTAGATTAAACGTTTCCGGCTCGAAGTGCGCCCATTTTTAGGGGATATCCCTCTCCGTCTGCTGTGTAGCCAGCTCCCCCGAAGGGGAAGCCATTGGCATACCGAGCAGGCCCTGCGGAACACACAGGTTTTTTTGCGTGAACGTGCGGGTCTTGTCCTCATTGGCAGATATTTCTTCCAGCAAAGCGTGGAGCATGAATTTTGCGCTGCACAGCTTTGCTGTGCGTTTTTTCTTTTCCAAACGCAGTTTTGATACAACCTCTCCGTCAATGCTTCGCATTGCCACCTCTCCTTGTAGGAGAGGCCTTGGCAGTCCACACCGCGTGTCCGGTTTCGCCAGAGGCTCTCCTACCAGGAGAGCTGTCGAGCGTGAGCGAGACTGAGAGGTTGTACGAAGAATCATCAAAAAGGCGCACTTTCTATTTTGAAATCGATTTGTTCAATAGAAAGGGTGTTCCCATGAACCATCCGCTCAACCTGAAAAGACAGCTCCGTTGTATTTATCTTTCTGATTTCTTCTCCGGCCTGCGCATCACGGATGCGGTCTGGGTGGCCCTGCTGGCCGCGCGGGGCTTCTCACTGCTGGAGATCGGTCTTGCCAAAAGCATCTATTATACGGTCAGTCTGCTGGCCGAGATTCCCAGCGGGATAGCCGCTGACCTGTTCGGCCGTAAGCGCGCCCTCGTCTTGGGCGGTGTCCTGGTCGTGGCCTACAACTTATTGATAGCCTTTGCCCCGAACCTGTTTGTCATCTGCCTTGCTATGGCGTTGAACGCACTGTCCAACGCCCTGTTCTCCGGCACCAGTTCTGCACTGACCTACGACAGCTTGAAGCAAGCGGGCCGCGAACAAGATTACATTCAAGTGTCGGCCAATGAGTACCAGATCACAAATGTTACCAATGCCCTCGGTTCACTGACCAGTCTTCTGCACAAATTTCTGGGCTTTTCCGGATTTTATCTTCTGAGCGCCGCTTTTGAGAGCATTTCTACCCTTGCCATCACACGTTTAGAGGAACCCATCGTCACCGAAACGCAGGCCAGCCGGAAGCAGCATCCTCTGCGGGAGCTGCCCGCCCAATTTGCTCAGCTGATCCAGGACAGCCTGCGGGTTCTCCGCTCCTGCCCGTCAGTCGGGAGACTCATTCTGTCCAGCGCCGTCATCAGCGGCTCCAACTATCTGAGCATCATGTTCTTTCAACAGCGTCTGGTAGAACTGGGATATCCCACTTCGCTGCTGTTTCTTCCGTTACTGTTCAGCAATCTGGCTGCTATGCTGGGTACGGAATGGGGTCGTCGAATCCACCTGCACAGTTTCCGGCGGTTTTATACCCTCTGTGCCCTGCTCTGCGGCATCGGATGCCTCTGCGTGGGTGCCGCGCCTGCACTGGTGGGCATTTTGGGTTGTATGCTGGCCGAAGGCGTATTGGGTGCCTGGCTCCTGCACGAGAACCGACTGTTGAACGATGCCATCCCCAGTGACCAGCGGGCCACTCTCATCAGCATGGACAACATAGCCTACAGTCTGCTGATGATTCCCACCAGCCCACTCGTGGGTGCAATCGGGGACATTTTCGGGCAGGCCGGGGCCGGACTCGTTCTTCTGGGGCTTGCCGTTGCCCTCAGTGGGCTGATCGTACAAAAGCAGAACTGACACAAAAGGCAGAGCCGAAAAATCTCGGCCCTGCCTTTTGTTTGATCTCTTAATACCGTTCTACACCATCTTTGGTGACGAGGGCATACACCAGCGGGGCCTCTTCGGGCTTTTCGGTGCCGTAGACAAGTCCGCTGCGGTACTCCTCGGCGGCGGCAGCGAACTTGTCCGCTGCGCCGTAGAAGGTCGCCAGGCTCTCGCCCTTGTGGACGTAGTCGCCGCGCTTTTTGTGCAGGACGATGCCGGCAGCAAAATCCAGCGGGTCGCCTTTTTTCTGGCGGCCTGCACCCAGCAGCACACTGGCCGAGCCGATCTTCTCGGCGTCATTGGCCGTGATGTAGCCATCCTGTTCGGCCAGCAGCTCATAACGGGCAGCGGGCTTCTCGAACCGGTCGTAATCGTCCAGCACACGGATGTCGCCGCCCTGGGCCGCAAACATCTCCTTGCACTTGGCGAAGGCGGAGCCGTCCGCGATGACCGCTTCGGCCATGGCGCGGCACTCTGTCGGCGTACCCTTACCGGCCAGCACCAGCATGTTGGCGGCCAGCTGCAGGCAGACCTCGGTGAGGTCTGCCGGGCCTTTGCCCTTGAGGACGTCCATGCTCTCCATCACTTCGAGGCTGTTGCCGATGTTGTGGCCCAGCGGGGTATCCATGTCGGTGATCATCGCGGCCACGCGGCGGCCATGGTGGGTGCCGATGGAGACCATCAGCTTGGCCAGCTCAATGCTCTGGTCCACGGTCTTCATGAAGGCACCGGTGCCGGTGGTGACGTCCAGCAGGATGGCATCCGAGCCGGACGCCAGCTTTTTGGACATGATGGACGACGCGATGAGCGGGATGCAGCTGACGGTGGCCGTCACATCCCGCAGGGCGTACATCTTTTTGTCGGCGACCGCGATGCCCTCGCTCTGGCCGATGACCGACAAGCCGATCTTGTTCACCTGCGCAAAGAAGTCCTCCTGCGAGAGGGCCGTCCGGGTGCCGGGCACACTCTCCATCTTGTCAATGGTGCCGCCGGTATGGCCCAGGCCGCGGCCGCTCATCTTGGCGATCTTGACGCCGCAGGCCGCCACCACCGGCGCGATGACCAGCGTGGTCTTGTCGCCCACGCCGCCGGTGGAGTGCTTGTCCACCTTGATGCCGGGAATGGGCGAAAGGTCTACCATCACGCCGCTGTGGGCCATCACATCGGTCAGCTCGGCGGTCTCTGCGTCGGTCATGCCGCGCAGGTAGACGGCCATCATCCAGGCGGCCATCTGGTAGTCGGCCACTTCCCCGCTGACGAAGCCGTTGACGATGGCTTCCAGCTCCTCACGGGTGTGGGTGCCGCCGTCGCGCTTTTTGGCGATCAGATCATAAATGCGCATAAAGTCACACTCCTCGAATATTCTTGTCTCAAGTATATCAAATCCTGCCGCAAAATCAAGCTGCATTTGTTCGTTTTCCACGAAAACGGGCGCAGCCGCCCGAAAGCAGCTGCGCCCTGTGGAACTGTTGCGATGCGAACGGATCAGCGGGAGCCCTTGTCGTAGGGGATGCCCTCGGCCTTGGGGGCCATGCTGTTCTTCGACGTGAATGCCAGGATGATCATCGAGGCGATGAACGGCATCATGTTGTAGATGTTGCTGGACCAGTGGAACTGGGCCAGGAAGGTGGAGTCGGCGATGTTGGCCAGGCTCTTGAACACTGCAAAGAACATGGCGGCGGCGCAGATGTTGAACGGCTTCCACTGGCCGAAGATCATAACGGCCATGGCCAGGAAGCCTGCACCGGCCACGCCGACCTCAAAGTTCCAGGTCTGGACGGGCGGCACGATGTAGGCCATGCCGCCGATGGCGCCCAGCGCACCGGAGATGAGCACACCGGCATAGCGCATCTTGTAGACGTTGATGCCCACCGAGTCGGCTGCCTGGGGGTGCTCACCGCAGGCCCGCAGACGCAGGCCGAAGCGAGTCTTGTACAGCACGACATAGCTGATGATGAGCAGTACGATGCCCAGCGGGACAAAGATGCTCAGCTCCAGCCCGCCGATGCTGAACAGGAAGGGCTTGTTGGAATAATTCAGCTTGGCACTGCCGCTGTCGCTGAAATACTTGGCGATGACCACCGCGATGGCCGTCGCCAGCAGGTTCAGGGCCGTGCCGCCGATGGTCTGATCCGCTTTCAGGTTGATGGAAGCGAACGCCAGCAGCAGGCTGTACACCACGCCCGCCAGCGCAGCCACCAGCACCGAGATGAGCACGGTGAGGAACGGCGACAGCTCGGCCGGGAGCATGGTCAAGGTGAGCACACCCGCCACGCCGCCGATGACCATGATGCCTTCCAGCGCGATGTTGATGATGCCGGAGTGTTCGCTGAACATGCCGCCCAGCGCCACCAGCATCAGAACGATGCCATACAGCAGGGTATATTTGATCAAAAGCAGCATCTTACTTGCCCTCCTTCTTCACGTTGGCCTTTTCCGCCGGGGCAGGCTCTGCGTTCACGTTGGTCTTGTCCGCGTTCTTGAACAGCAGCTTCTGGATCTTGCCGCGGAAGAGCATGGAGAATGCGCACAGATAGATGATGATACCACTGATAAGGTCTGCGATCTCGGTGGGGTAATACTTGGTGGAAAGGAAGGTGCCGCCCACCGAGATGTGAGAGATGAAGATGGCCGAGAAGATGGTGCCGATGGGGTTAGAGCTTGCCAGCAGGGCGACGGAAATGCCGTTGAAGCCCATGGCGGGCAGGCTGGTGGAGTTCAGCGGGTTCCACTGGCCCACGTTGGACAGATAGAACAGGCCCGCACCAAAACCGGCCAGCGCACCGGCAATGGCCATGGAGAGGATGATGTTCTTCTTCTCGTTGATGCCGGCATAGCGGGCAGCGCTCTTGTTCAGGCCGACGGCCTTCAGCTCATAGCCGAAGGTGGTCTTGTTCAGCACCACCCAGACCAGGACCGCCACGACCGCCGCCAGGAAGATGGCGATGGTGGTGCTGTTGGTCTGGAACAGCTTGTTCAGGCCGAAATCCGGGATGATGGACTGCGCAAAATCTGCATTCTTGCCCAGGTTCAGGGTGCGCGTGTTGCGCACATCGTACATGGGGCCGGTGCCGTTCTGGTAGATCAGCTCATTGACGAGGTAGAGGCCGATCCAGTTGAACATGATGGAGGTGATGACCTCGTTGATGTTGAAATAGGCCTTGAAGAAGCCGGGGATTGCGCCCCAGAGGCCGCCCAGAACCGCCGCAGCCAGCAGGCAGACGAACCAGGGCAGCTTGAGCATGATGGCGCAGTAGAGGGCACCGTAAGCGCCCAGCGTATACTGACCGGCTGCACCGATGTTGAACAGGCCAGTCTTGAAGGCAAAGCCGACCGAAAGGCCGGTCATGATGAGGGGAGCCGCATTGGCCAGCTCCTTGCCGACGCCGTAGGGGGTATCGTAGAAGCCGCCCTTGACGATGCGGACGAAACCGTCGCCCCAGGCGTGGGCCGGGTTGATGGCCAGCAGCACCAGGAAACCGACGGCCATGCCGATCACGATGCACAGCAGCGCGGCCAGAACGCTCGTGATGGAGCTGTTCAGATTGCTGCGGGAAAGTTTTTTGTTTTTCATCTGTTAATTGCTCTCCTTTCCCTGCTTGCGCGCGCCTGCCATATACAGGCCCAGTTCCTGCACGGTGGTGGTCTTGGGATCAAATTCGCCCACGACCTCGCCCTCGTACATGACAAGGATGCGGTCGGACAGGTTCATGACCTCGTCCAGTTCCAAACTGACCAGAAGCACGCCCTTGCCCTTATCGCGCTGGGCCACGATCTGGCGGTGGATGTATTCGATGGCACCGACGTCCAGGCCACGGGTGGGCTGCACAGCCACCAGCAGCTTGGGGTCTTTGTCGATCTCGCGGGCGATGATGGCCTTCTGCTGGTTGCCGCCGGACATGCTGCGCACGATGGTGGCACTTCCCTGACCGCTGCGCACGTCGTACTGCTCGATCAGCCGGTCGGAATACTCCCGCACCTTCTCGCTGCGGATGAAGCCGTTCTTCTGGAACTCCGGCTGCCAGTAGCGCTGCAGCACGATGTTGTTTTCCAGACTGTAATCCAGCACCAGACCATGCTTGTGGCGGTCTTCGGGGATGTGGCTCATGCCGTCCTTCGAGCGCTCACGGATGGAGGCATTGGTGATGTCCTTGCCGTCCAGCGTGACCTTGCCGGAGTTGAACTTTTCCAGACCGGTCAGGCCGTAGACGAACTCGGTCTGGCCGTTGCCCTCGATGCCTGCCAGACAGACGATCTCACCGGCGTGCACCTGGAAGGAGACGTTCTTGACGGAGTCCTTCTTGTGCTGGGCGTTGTGCATGGTGACATTCTCCACGTCCAGCACGACCTTGCCGGGGGCTGCGGGCTTTTTTTCGACCTGAAGCTGGACATCGCGGCCGACCATCATGCGGGAAAGCTCTTCCTTGGTGGTGTCCTTGATGTCCACGGTACCCATATACTTGCCCTTGCGCAGAACGCTGCAGCGGTCTGCAACGGCCATGATCTCGTTCAGCTTGTGGGTGATGAAGAGGATGGACTTGCCCTCCTTCTTGAACCCGCGCATGATCTCCATCAGCTCGTCGATCTCCTGCGGGGTCAGAACTGCGGTGGGCTCATCGAAGATCAGGATCTCGTTGTCGCGGTAGAGCATCTTCAGGATCTCCACGCGCTGCTGCATACCGACCGAGATGTCGCTGATGAGGGCGTCCGGGTCCACACGCAGGCCGTACTTCTCGCTCAGGGCCATGACCTTCCTGCGGGCCTCCGCCTTCTGCAAAAAGCCCAGCTTGTTGGGCTCCACACCTAGGATGATGTTGTCCAGAACGCTGAAGCACTCCACCAGCTTGAAGTGCTGGTGCACCATGCCGATGCCCAGTGCATTGGCATCGTTGGGGTTGCGGATGGCGACCTCCTTGCCATTTTTGAGGATCTTACCCTGTTCCGGCTGGTACAGACCAAACAGAACGCTCATCAGCGTACTCTTGCCCGCGCCGTTTTCGCCCAACAGAGCGTGTACCTCGCCTTTGCGCAGTTGCAGGGTGATGTCGTCGTTTGCCTTGATACCGGGGAATTCCTTGGTAATGTGGAGCATCTCGATCACAAAATCCTCTGCCAATCTGCTCACTCTCCTTTCGTGCCGGTTCGACACCTATACTATTCTGTCTCTCATTATACCGTATTTTTGCCGGTTTGCACACTTCTTTTTGAATTTTTAAGGATTTGTCCTGCCAAAAGTATGACTTTTGTGCAACCTGAACAGTTTTCTGCGAGACGTTTTTCTCCAGAAATTGCAAAAAAGAGGCTGCTGCACCCACTCCCTCCGTCACAGCTCCGCCGCGTCTGCTCCCTCTGGGAGGGAGCCTGAACGTGACGGCCCGCAATCAAAGCCTCCCTCATTGAGGGAGGTGGCATTGCACAAGCAATGCCGGAAAGAGTGATGCAGCAGCCTCGCAGACTACAGAAAAATTACTGGATGTAGGTGACGGTGGTGAACTCGCTGACGGTGGGCTTGGTTGCGTCGTCGGAGCTGTTGTCCACGGTGATCTCGCCGGAAGCGATCTTGGTCTTGACTGCCTCGTACTCATCCTTGGTGAAGGACTCGAAGTTCCAGCTGTCGTCATCGGTGGGCAGGCCGATGTAATCGCCATCTTCCAGACCGAAGTTGCCGTTGGTGGCAGCGATCTCGCTCCACTCGCCGCCCTCGATGTCGGTCAGAGCAGTCTCGACCGCAGCGGACAGGCCCTTCATGGCGGAGGTGATGAACGGGTTGTAGGCATAGGTGCCATCTGCCACGCCGTTTGCGCCGATGTAGTTCTGGTCAACGTCAACGCCGATGACATAGCCGTTGTTCTTCAGAGCAGCCTCAACTGCAGAGGTGTAGATGCCGCCGCCGCAGGCGAAGACGACCTGCGTACCGTTGGAGTACCAGCCCTCCATACGGGAGGTGATGTTGGCATCGCCGTAGAACTGGCCGCCGTAGAAGTAGTTGATCTCGATATTCTGGCCCAGCTCCTGTGCAGCAGCGTCAGCGCCCTGCACGAAGCCATAGCCGTAACGGATAACAGCGGGAACTGCCATGCCGCCCAGGAAGCCCAGCTTGTTCTTGCCGTCCTTGGTGATGGCATAGCCTGCCAGATAGCCTGCCTGCTCCTCCTTGAAGGTGATGCAGTAGCAGTTTGCGGGGATGGCATCGGTGCCGATGTCGCCCTGGGTGACATCGATGGCGATGAACTTGACATCGGGATACTGCTCAGCAGCCCATGCCAGAGAAGCACCGTACAGATAGCCGACGCAGACGATGACCTCAGCGCCGTCGTTGACAGCCTGGCGGATCATGGTCTCGCGGTCCTCATCGGAAGCATCTGCTTCGGGGATGTAGTACTGGCAGTCATCGCCCATGTAGCCGGAAACAGCAGTCCAGCAAGCCTGGTTGAAGCTCTCGTCATCGATCGTGCCGGTATCGCAGGTCAGAGCGACCTTCGTGATCTTACCAGCAGCCTCAGAGCCAGCAGATGCTGCGGAAGAAGCAGCAGCGGAAGAAGCGGTGCTGGTGGAAGAGGAAGAACCACCACAGGCAGTCAGAGCGGCAGCAGCGGCAGCGGCACCAGCCACAGCCAGGAAGTTACGACGAGAAATCATCATAGTGAAAACTCTCCTTTTATGTGATTTGAAAACTTGCGTTTTACGTTCCAAATGTGCACACTGGCACATTTACTGAACCAAGTATAGCCGGGATCTGTGACGAAAGCAAGGAATTTCTGATTACAAAATATTTACAGATTTTTTGTAAAATTCGCGTAAAAGTCTTGCTTTTTGTCCAATTTTGCGTTTTTTCTGCCCGGTCTGCGGCCTCATTCCTCCACCGCTTTGTTGCCCGCCACGTTGGACGGCCCGAAGCCGAAGGGCAGCAGTTCGTCCATGCTGCGCTCGATGAAATCATCCGGCGTCCTTGCCATGATGACGTTCAGCTCTGGCCCGCCGAACTCGAACAGCGCCTGACGGCAGACCCCGCAGGGCGACGTGATCTGTTTGTTCACCTCGCCCCGGCGGGCCCCCACGACGGCAATGTCGGTGAACCGGGTCACGCCCTCACTCACCGCCTTGAACAGCGCCGTGCGCTCGGCGCAGCTGGTCGGGGTAAAGGCGGCGTTCTCCACATTGCAGCCGGTAAAGACGCGGCCGTCCTCCGCCCGCAGCGCCGCGCCGACCAGAAAGTCCGAATAGGGCGCATAGGCCCCCTCGCGGGCCTTCAGCGCCATCCGGATCAGCTCCTTCTTTTCTTCCAGCGTCAGATTCGTCATGGTGTTATTCCTCCTTTTTATCTCAGCGGATAAACAAACATTTCTGCATCCTTCTGCACAAATCCTATTGAGCGGAACATTGCCTGGGACTGTGCATTGAACGAATAAATCTCCGCAAAACACTCCGGGTAGTCCTTTTCCCGTGCCAGCTCCAAGATCTTTCCTACCACAGCCCGCCCGATGTGCCGGTTTTGGTATTCTTTGCAGACCACGATGGAAATTTCTCCGCTGGCCTGTAAACACACATCGCCGCAGAGGATTCCTTCATACTCGATGTAAAACAGATCGCCATGGGCGTTCAGATACTCATACATGTTTTTCAGAATGGATAGATCATAAACGCGTTCCTGATTATCCACCTGGTGGCACAGCTCTGCATCCTGATACCACGGAAGCGTAGTCTCGTAGGCTGGGTAATAGGGAACGAGGCGGAGCGATGGGGTGATGGGAATAGTTTCCCTTCCCTGCTTTTCCATTGTCCTTCCTCCTTTTTCATATCAATTAAAGTATACCCCATTCCTTCTTTTCCCGCAAGCGTTCCGATTTTTCACATTTTTTGTAATGAAATTTCTTGCATTTTTCATTACACATGCATATAATAGGTTTGAGAAGGAGGCTGAGATATATGGCAAACGCAGTCAACGTGAATTTTCGAATGGACCCGGATCTGAAGCGCAGTATGGAAGAGGTCTGCGCCGAGATGGGCCTTTCCATGACGACCGCTTTCACGATTTTTGCAAAGAAAGTCTCGCGCGAGCACCGCATTCCGTTTGAGGTCTCTGCTGACCCGTTCTACGCAGAGAGCAACATCAATCACCTGCGTCAGATCGTGCACGATATTGATACAGGAAAAGCCAAGCTGACCGAACATGACCTGATCGAGGTAGATTAAATGAGACTGCTTTGGGAAGAGGAAGCCTGGGAGGATTACTGTCTTTGGCAGACGCGGGACAAAAAGCTGCTGAAACGGATCAACACTCTATTGAAGGACATCCAGCGGAACACCTATGAGGGCATCGGAAAGCCCGAACCGTTGAAGGGCGATCTGAGCGGCTGGTGGAGCCGCCGAATCGACGACACACACCGAATCGTTTATAAAGAGCAGGACGGAAACATCATCATCGCGTCCTGCTTCGGGCATTATGATGACACCTGAAAAGAGGGGGCAGCTACCGTGTGGCAGCCGTCCCCCTCTTTCTTTTCAACCCATAATCAGTATTCTGCCCCCAGGGCGACCTTCATCATATTGGTGAAGCTGGTCTGGCGCTGCTCGGCGGTGGTGATCTCCGGCGAAACGAAGCTGTCGGAGATGGTCAGCAGGCAGGCGGCATTCTTGCCCAGGACCTGGGCATTGGCAAACAGAGCGAAGCTCTCCATCTCGACGCAGAGGCAGCCGCGTTCATCCCGCAGCTTTTCCCAGTAGGTAGGCTTTTCCTCGGAGGGCTGACGGTAGAAGACATCCGAAGAGTGGATGTTGCCCTCGATGAGGGGGATGCCCTGCCTGGTCGCCGAAGCGCGGAGCTTGTCGTTCAGAGTCTGGCTGGGCAGGGTGATGTCCCCCTCGAAGCCGCTCTGAACGCGGGCATAGTTGGACTCGCTGACCGCACCGTTGGCCAGCACGACGTCGAACAGCTTGGCCTTGTCGGTGTAGCTGCCCGCCGAGCCGATGCGGATGATGTTGTCCACATCGTAGAACTTGAACAGCTCGTAGGAGTAGATGCCGATGGAGGGCATTCCCATGCCGCTGCCCATCACGCTGATGGGGCGGCCCTCATAGGTGCCGGTAAAGCCCAGCATCCCGCGGACGCCGGTCACCTGGCGGACATCCTGCAGGAAGGTGTCTGCAATGAATTTTGCGCGCAGGGGGTCACCGGGCATCAGGACAGTTTTTGCGAAGTCGCCTTTTTCGGCGCCGATGTGGGGAGTTGCCATAGTAATCGTCTCCTTTTCTTTGGTTATGTTATAATGAACCTCTCAGGCATCACGCAGCAGAACGAGAGGTTTTTTTCCTTATCTTTTGCCAGGGAAGAAGTTCTGCGGTGCCAGATACGAGCCGCTGCGGCGGATCTCGAAGTGGCAGTGGTTGCCGCTGGAACGTCCGGTGCTGCCCACGTAACCGATGAGCTGGCCCTGACGGACTCTCTGGCCTGCACTGACGGTCAGCGACAGGCAGTGGGCATAGACCGTGGTGTAGCCGCCGGAGTGGCTGATGATGACCGAGTAGCCATAGCCCGTGCCGGCACCGGCCTTGTTGTAGCCCGCCTTGGTCACGGTGCCGCCTGCCGACGCATAGATGGGCGTACCGGCCGGTGCGCAGATGTCCACGCCCTTATGGCCGCTGCCGTACCAGCGCGAGCAGTAACGGTAGTTGGGCACCGGCCAGATGAACTGGCCGCTGCCAGTGATGTAGGCGGTCTTGTTCGTCACCTTCTTGGTGCCGACGACCACCTTCTTGGGCACGGCTTCCTTGAGGGTCTGGGTGGAAACGACGGTCTGTTCCAACAGGGTGCCGTTCGCGTCGTAGACGTTTTGCAGCGTCACAAGACGCAAGCCGTTCTCACCCTCCTGCAAGGTTTTGGTCGTGCCCTTGGTATATTCGTTCGACTGGGTGGTCTCGGTGGTGAAGGGCACCTCCTCCTGCCGGGTCTCTATCTTGGTGATGCGCACTTCCAGCGTCGCTTCCTCTTTGGTCACGATGAGAGTGTCGCCCTCCTGGATGTTGGAGCCTTCGGTCAGAGCTGCGCCCTTGAAGTTCGTATTCAATGCACACAGCTCGCGGAAGGTCAGGTCGTTCTTCTGGGCGATGGACCACAGGGTATCGCCGGTCTGGACCGTGTAGGTCTTCTCCTGCTGGCGGACGCCGGAGATCATATCCTCGATGGAATTGTCGTCCTCAAAGCTGTCGTTGAAATAGATGCCGTCTTCGAGCAGAACGGTCTTGTTGAAGCCGACGGTGACGTTTCCGTCGTTCTTGTACTCTTCCTCGTAGGGGGCCAGCAGGCTGTTCAGGTAGCTGCGCAGGGCGTCGCCGTCTGCGCACACGGCCGTCAGCTCACCGTTCAGGTAGAGAGCCGTGCCCTCGCGGATCTCGTCGCTGGCGCTCTTCAGAATGGCGTCGGCGGTCTCGCTCTCGTCCATGACCTGATGCGCCACCGTGATGGTATAGCTCGGCTCGATGGTCCAGTCGGTCTTGTCCGTACCGGCGTAATTGATACGCTCCATCACGTCCTCACGGGCAAGGTTGAAGACTTCTTCGTTGGCCACATAGCCGACGGTCTTCCCGTTGACCTGCACCGCCAGTGCATAGGGCTGCTGGATGGTGCGGTCATACACCGTCACGAACACCGCCAGCATACACACCGGCAGGATGTACATGGCCATCCGGGGCAGCAGCCGAAGGTTGCGCCGGATGCCGCTGGTGAGATAATGGACGCTGGCTTTGACGGCCGTGCCGAAGCCTTTCTCCTTCCGGACCGCGCGGGCATGCACCAGCAGTGCCCCCATGCCCCGGAAAAAGAGGATCACCGGGCCGAACAGGTCCCGGAACATCTGGGCAGCGCCGGGGAACGCCAGCGCGGCCAGCTCATGAAACACATTGCGGATGCCGTGCGCCAGCCACCGCGCGACGGCGGAGATATTCCGGCCCGTGCGCACCACAGCATATTCGGCGGCAAAGCCCAACGCATACAGGGTCTCGCCCACCCGCAGCACCAAAGCGCTCCCCCGCAGCTTCTGCGAAAGGTCGTTCATGCGGCGCTGCGTCTTCCGGCGGAAGCGGTGTTTCCGCAGCAGCCGACTGCACTGGAGCTGTGCCCAAAGGGACCGCAGCGTCCGCTTGTGCTTCACCGGCGGTGCTGACGGAGCCTCCTGCATCGGCTCCTTTGTCTTTTCATCGATCAAAAGGGGTTGCTCCTTCCTGACTGTAAGGATCAAAAATCACAAATTCATTTCAATTATACACGCCGTCCGCGCTGAAACAAGGTTCCTCACAAAAATTGGGCAGACCTTTCACGGACTTTTCACTTAGTTTTCATATTTCCAGGGGGTCTTCCCCGAAAAGTGCCCGCAGATCGGGCGGGAGCGGGCTTTTCACGGTGACGGCCCGGCTCTGTTCCAGAGGCGGTGCCGTGATGCGGATGCCCTCCGGCGTCATCTCGTATTCCGGCACCCGGAAGCGCTGCTCTGCACAGTGCAGCGCCTGCCGCCCGATCCGCTCCCGGCTCCCGCCGTAGAGGTCATCTCCGGCCAGCGGGTGGCCGATGGAGGCAAAGTGGACCCGGATCTGGTGCGTCCGCCCCGTCACCGGGACACAGGCGGCCAGACTGAGACCGTGCTCTGCTCTTATTATGGTATACTCCGTCCGGCTGGGCTTGCCGTCCGGCGTCACGCACCGGCCGATGATGCTCTCGGCCTGACGGCCGATGGGGGCGTCGATGACGCCTTTACCGAGGGGCAGTTCGCCCTCCACGACGGCATAGTAGAGCTTTTCGACGTTCCGGGCCAGCAGCGGAGCGGCGTAGCCATTCTTTGCGGCCAGCACAAGGCCGCTGGTGTCCTTGTCGATCCGGTTCACCGGGCGGAAGACCGGGCTCTCGCCCCGCGCCTCCATCCGGGCCGCATAGCCGTTGGCCAGCGTATCCAGCGGATAGTTCAGCGTGGGATGCACAGCCAGGTGCGGCGGCTTGTCCAGCACGATGGCGAACGCATCCTCATAGACGGCCTGCACCGGGATCTCCGGCTGCGGGGCCACACCGGCCCCGTCAGCAGGCAGTTCGAACCAAATGTCCTGTCCGGCTTCGACCCGGCGGTTCGCCAGGATGGGCTGTCCACCAGCCCAGAAGCCGCTGCCGTGGAACTTGACCGCGCGGGCTAACTCGGTGGAGACGGCACACCGGCGCAGAAAATTGCGCAGCAGCGCGCCGTCGGCTTCGGGCGGCACCGGAAAGATCAGTTTCATCCCTGTGCCACCTCCCCGAAATCTTTGCGCCATATATAAATTATTATAACAAATTTTGCCTCCACTTGCAATTCTTGTTTTTTTATGGTATCATGAGGAACGGAAAACGAGTGGAACATACGGCGGCGGGGCGGCTTTGACCGCCCTGAGGAAAGTCCGGGCCTCACAGAGCACGGTAACTGCTAACGGCAGCCGAGGGTGACCTCAGGGAAAGTGCAACAGAAAGGAAACCGCCGCAGCAATGCGGTAAGGATGAAAGGGCGAGGTAAGAGCTCACCAGCGCATGGGTGACCATGCGGCTTTGTAAACCCTACCGGAAGCAACACCTATATGGGACGGATAGCGCTGCTCGCGTGTCCCGATGGTGGCATGAGCCTGCCAGCAATGGCAGGTCGAGACAGATCGTCGTTTAATACAGAACCCGGCTTACGGTCCATCTCGTTTTCCATGTTTGGTTTTGTCTGAGCTGCTGCGGAGGCCCCGCAGCGGCTCTTTTTGTTTGTTCCCGCAACTTTTACCACTCTGTGACTTTCCGTTTGGCCCGGAGTGTGGTATACTATGTGCACCACGGTGATTCATCTGTCCGCCGTGGTCAAACACAACAGACAGGATGTGAAATCCTCCGATGAAAGATGGTTTTTTGAAAGCAGCCGCTCTCTCGCCCGCACTGCGGGTGGCGGACTGCGCCTATAACACAGAGCAGATCCTTCAGGAGCTGCGCGCAGCCTCTGCACGCGGCGTGAAGCTGGCCGTATTCCCGGAATTCTGCCTCACCGGCTACACCTGCGGCGACCTGTTTTTGCAGCGCACGCTGCAGCAGGGTGCACTGACCGGCCTGCAGACGCTTCTGGACGCCAGCCGGGAGCTGGACGTCGTGGCGCTGGTGGGCCTGCCGCTGCTGGTGCGGGGCAAGCTGTACAACTGCGCCGCCGTGCTCTGCCGCGGCCAGCTGCTGGGCCTTGTCCCCAAGACGTACCTGCCCAATTACGGCGAGTTCTACGAAAAGCGCCAGTTCACCCCCGGCTCCACCGAGGTCGAGACCCTCACGGTCTGCGGCCAGCAGGTGCCCTTTGGCACCTCGCTGCTTTTCCGCTGCCGCGAGATGCCCAGCTTCGTGCTGGGCGTGGAGCTTTGCGAAGACCTGTGGAGCGCGCTCCCGCCTTCCACCTTCCACGCGCTGGCCGGGGCCACCGTCATTGCGAACCTCTCCGCCAGCGATGAGACGGTCGGCAAGGCGGAATACCGCCGGGCGCTGGTGGCCAACCAGTCCGCCCGCCTGCTCTGCGGCTACCTGTATGCCTCCGCCGGGCACGGTGAGAGCACCCAGGACATGGTGTTCGCAGGCCACGACCTCATTGCGGAAAACGGCACCCTGCTGGCTGAAACGGCTCCCTTTGCAGGCGGTCACGCCGAGACGGAGCTGGACTGCCAGCGGATGGAATCCGAGCGGGCCCGCAACACCAGCTTCGAGCCTTCCACGGACGGCTATCAGACCGTGGACTTCAGCCTGACGCTGGCTGACACCGCCCTGACCCGCTTCGTGGACCCGACCCCCTTTGTGCCCGGCGACCCGCAGCGCCGCGCTGAGCGCTGCGAGCTCATCCTGAAGATGCAGGCCGACGGTCTGGCCAAGCGGCTGGAACATGCCCACGCCAAAACGGCCGTCATCGGCATCTCCGGCGGGCTGGACAGCTGCCTTGCTCTGCTGGTGGCCGTCCGCGCCATGAAGCAGCTCCGCCGCCCCACCACCGATGTGCTGGCCGTGACCATGCCCTGCTTCGGCACCACCCGGCGCACCCGCAGCAACGCGGAGATCCTGTGCGAGGAGCTGCATGTTTCCTTCTCCGAGATCGACATCGCCAACACGGTCCACAGCCATTTTGCCGACATCGGCCAGGACGAGAGCGTGCTGGACGTCACCTTCGAGAACGGTCAGGCCCGCGTCCGCACACTGGAGCTGATGGACACCGCCAACCGCACCGGCGGCCTCGTGGTGGGCACCGGCGACCTCTCGGAGCTGGCGCTGGGCTGGGCCACCTACAACGGCGACCACATGAGCATGTACGGCGTGAATGCCGGGGTGCCCAAAACGCTGGTGCGCCACCTCGTCCGGTACGAAGCCGACATCGCCGCCACCGATGCGCTCCGGACCGTGCTGCTGGACATCCTCGACACTCCCGTCTCCCCCGAACTGCTGCCCGCAAAGGACGGCGAGATCGCGCAGAAGACGGAAGACCTGGTCGGCCCGTATGAGCTGCACGACTTTTATCTCTATTATGTGCTGCGCTTCGGCTTCGGCCCGGCCAAGATCTTCCGGCTGGCCAAAGCTGCCTTTGCAGGCCGGGCCGAATACCCGGACGAAGTGCTGTACAAATGGCTGCGCAACTTCTACTGGCGGTTCTTTGCCCAGCAGTTCAAGCGCAGCTGCCTGCCCGACGGCCCCAAGATCGGCAGCGTGACCCTCTCGCCCCGCGGCGACTGGCGGATGCCCAGCGATGCGGCGGCAGCGCTCTGGCTGGCCGAACTCGAACAACTGTTTCCGCACAAAGGATGACCCATGAAACAACATTCCAAGCTTTTCGTCAACCTGATCTTTGTTCTGGCCGTGCTGGTCATTGCGGGCGTTCTGTTCGCCCTGCGGGCCGCACACGCCACCGGCAGCACTCTGGAGGCCGAGCTCATTTACGGCGACGCCAACACGGTGCAGAAGTTTTCTCTGGACAACGACGCCACCTATGATGTGGACACCGGTTACTACACCGTCCACATCGAGGTGAAGGACGGGGCCGCCCGCTTTGTGGATTCGCCCTGCCCGGACCACATCTGCGAAAGTTTCGGCTGGCTTTCGGCGGAAGATCAGACCGCCACCTGCCTGCCCGCCCGCGCCGTGCTGACCATCGCGCCGCTGTCCTGAGGGCACAGTCAAAAGGAGAGTTTCCATGTTCGATGAAAAAGACACCACCCGGCACATCCACCGGGGCGCACGGAAGGACCCGGACCGCACCGTTGAGGTGGACAGCTCCGCATTTTTTGCGCCGGAGACTGCCCAGCCGGTGACGCCGCCACCCTCCAAAAAGCCGCCCCGGCAGAACAGCTCCCCGGCCCGGCCGCCCCAAAAGCCCGGCAAAAAGAAAGGCTCCGGCTCGAAATTCGGGTCGTTCCTGCTGGTCTTGCAGGCCGTTCTCAGCGTGGCAGCCTTCGTGCAGCTCTGCCGCACCCGGATGCTCCCCGCGCTCTACCTTGTCATCATTGCAGCGCTGCTGGCCCTGTTCTGGCTGCTGGTCAAGCGCTGCCAGGAGTACAGGACCCCCGGCAAAGTCTCCCGCGTCTTCTCGGTCTTCCTGTGCGCGGCGCTGGCCCTCGGCTGCGTCTGGGCGCAGCAGGGCCTTGCCGCGCTGGGCAGCGTGACCTCCGGCCTGCTCACCGGTGCCGAGGCGAATAAGATCACCAAGGAGCCGTTCGTCGTCTACCTCAGCGGCGTGGACACCCGCGGAGAGCTGACCGAAAAGGCCCGCAGCGATGTGAACATCCTGGCCGTGGTCAACCCCGCCACCAAGCGGGTGGCTCTCATCAACACCCCGCGCGACTACTACGTCGATCTGGCGGGCACCAGCAGCAAGGACAAGCTGACCCACGCCGGTATGTACGGCGTGGAGACCAGCATGGCCACCCTGGGCAACCTCTACGGCGTGAATGTGGAGCACTACATCCGCATCAATTTTGCGGGCTTCATCAGCATCATCGACGCAATAGGCGGTGTGGATGTCTACTCCGACCAGGCGTTCACCTCGGTGGGCAGCCCCGGTTACTATGACCCCACCACCTTTGCCGAGGGCTGGAACCATCTGGACGGCAAGAGCGCACTGGCCTTTGCCCGCGAGCGCCACGCCTTTGCTTCCGGCGACATCCAGCGCGGCATCAACCAGATGAAGGTCATCGACGCCATGGCGAACAAGCTCAAGTCCCCCACCGTCCTGATGAGCTTTTCCAAGCTGATGGACGCCGTGTCGGACTGCTTCGTCACCAGCCTGTCGCAGGAGCAGATCTCCGCGCTGGTCCGGATGCAGCTGAGCGACCTCGCCAACTGGGATATCCAGAGCTACTCCGTCACCGGTTCCAGCGGCAAGAGCTCCCAGTGCTACTCCGCTAAGGGGCAGAGCCTCTACGTCATGAAACCGGACGAAAGCTCGGTGGCGCAGGCCAAGGAGCTGATTGCCTCCGTGCTGGGCGGTGAGGGCACGGTCAGCGACACCCAGCAGACTCCGGAGAAGACCGAAGTCCACACGCCGACGGCAGATCCCAACGCCGCCGTTTCCGTGCCGGAGACCCCGGCGGACAGCGTCGTCCTGGACGAGCCTGCGGAGAGCGTCCCGGAAGAGACCCCTGCCAGCAGCCAGCAGCCCGCAGAGGCTCCGGCTGAGACCCCTGCCGAAACACCGGCCGGCAGCGAACCGTCTGCCTCCACCGAAGTGCCCGCCGAGGAGCCTCCTGCCGAGAGCAGCAGCTCCACCGAAGCACCGTCCATTTCCCTGCCCACACAGGAGCAGGTCGAGCAGGCCGCCTCCTCGCTCCATCAGGCGGCGTCCACCGTTCTGGATGCCCTGTTCGGTTCCAGCAGCTCCGCAGAATAAGACCCAGCTACAAAAAAAGTCCCGACCAGACCGGTCGGGACTTTTTCTTGTTTCATGTTGGAACGGATTATTCAGCGGACTCCAGCTCGAAGGTCTTGACGGAGGCGGTGCCGTTGCGGCCAGCCTTGTCGGCGCGCAGATACTGGCGGGTGGTCTCGCCGTTTGCGGTCACGTCTGCCACATACACGGTGTTCTCCTCAGCCTCGATGGGGAACTCCTCAACCATGCCCTTCATGGGCAGGGCGCTCAGGTCGTCGTATGCGCCGTTCAGCTTCCACAGCTTCATGGTGTCGCCGTTGGAGAGGGTGAACTCGCCGTAGCAGTCGGCATCGTAGGTCTTGCCGTTCACTTCGAGGGACTCGGTGCTGACCACGCTGGCGGCGGCAGCCTCGCTGGATGCGGCCTCCGAAGCAGCCACAGAAGAGGCCACAGAAGAGGCAGCCTCGCTGGAAGCAGCAGAGGAAGCGGTGGAGGAAGCGGTGCTGGAGCAGCCGGTCACAGCAAAAGCCAGAACAGCAGCGGCCAGTGCCAGACCCATTGCACGATTCAGTTTCATTGTATGATCTCCTTTGTTTGAACCAATCCTTTTTCTGTCCGGAAGCAGGAGCAGTTCTGCTCTTCCCTCACGAACAGGCACAGGGCTTAGTCTACCACAACCACAACCATACTTCAAGCACCTTTGGCGCTTTTGTTTTCAAACTGTGACTTTTACTTCCGGATCTTCTCCCATACGCTCTGGCCGTCCAGGGTCGAAGCGTCTACACCGAGGTACTCGCAGACGGTGTGGGCGATGGTGCCGAAGCAGAGCTTCGTGCCCAGGTCCACGCCGGGCTTGACGCCCTTGCCGCAGATGAGGTACGGCACATACTCGCGGGTGTGGTCGGTGGTTTTGGTATAGGACGGGTCGCAGCCGTGGTCTGCCGTGATCATCAGCAGGTCGCCCTCCCGCATACCGGGGATGAAGTCGGCCAGGAACGCATCGAACTCGGTGGCAGCGGCGGCATAGCCCGCCACGTCGCGGCGGTGGCCATAGAGCATATCAAAATCGACGAGGTTCACAAAGGCCAGGCCCTCAAAATCGCGGGTCTGCAAGGCTTTGGTGAAGGCGATGCCGTTGGTGTTGCCGGTGGTCTTGATCTTCTCGGTCACGCCCTCGCCGTCAAAGATATCGAAGATCTTGCCCACGGCGATGACGTCCTTGCCTGCGTCCTTCAGCAGGTCGAGCATGGTGGCGCGGGGCGGCTTCAGGCTCAGGTCGTGGCGGTTGGTGGTGCGGTAGAAAGTCTCCGCCGTGCTGCCCAGGAAGGGGCGGGCGATGACGCGGCCCACGCCGTATTCGCCGTTCAGCATCGCGCGGGCGATCTCGCAGTAACGGTACAGTTCGTGCACCGGCACCAGCTCCTCGTGCGCGGCCACCTGAAAGACGCTGTCGGCGCTGGTGTAAACGATGAGGGCATCCTCCCGCATGGCCTGCTCGCCGTAATCCCGAAGCACCTGCGTGCCGGAGTAAGGCTTGTTGCAGAGGACTTTGTGGCCGGTCTTTTCCTCGAACGCATGGATGAGCTCCTCCGGGAAACCGTTCGGGAAGGTGGGCAGCGGTTTCGGGCTGACCACACCGGCGATCTCCCAATGGCCGATGGTGGTATCCTTGCCCATGCTCTGCTCCTGCAGGCGGGCAAAGGCCCCCGCCGGGGCAGCAGTCTTCTCCCCTGCCGTCACACCGTCGATGTTGAACAGGCCGAGCTTCTGCAGATTGGGGCAGTGAAAGTTCGGGTGCTTTGCAATGGCACCGAGGGTATTGGTGCCCGCGTCGCCAAAGGCGGCTGCATCCGGCTCTGCGCCGATGCCAAAGCTGTCCAGAACGATCAGAAACACACGTTTTTCCATAGTTTTGTTCTCCATTTCATTTCCAGAGCGCCCCACCCGAAAGTGAGACTTTTTCTGGTTCCATTATAAGCAGTTCCGCTCCCGGATGCAAGGGCTTTCCGGATGCAGGCATTCCTTACGAAATTTTAACCAATTCTTTGCCAACTCCCTCTTGCCCTATTGTATCCAAGCGTTTATAATATAATATGGTATGGTTTTGAGAACGACCATATTGGCGTCTTTCGCCGCGGCAGGCCCCAAATGCCGGAGCCTACCAAATGCAGCCGATCGGGCTGCTGCGTTAAGATAGAGAGTAGAATAGAGAAAGATCGAGGTAATCAACATGAGAAAAACGAAGATCATCTGCACCCTGGGCCCTTCCACCGACAAAGGGGATGTCCTGCGCGAGCTGATCGCCAACGGCATGAACGTGGCCCGCTTCAATTTTTCCCACGGCTCCTATGAGGAGCACGGCGGCCGTCTGGCCAATCTGAAGGCACTGCGCGAAGAGCTGGGCAAGCCCGTTGCTGCCCTGCTGGACACCAAGGGCCCTGAGATCCGCCTGAAGGAGTTCAAGAACGGCGTCGAGATGCTGGAAGCCGGCCAGACCTTCACCCTGACCACCCGTGAGGTGGAGGGCACCAAGGAGATCTGCTCCATCACCTACAAGGACCTGCCCCACGATGTGCACGAGGGCGGCACCATCATGCTGGATGACGGCCTCATCATGCTGCGCATCGAGAAGGTCACCGACACCGACATCACCTGCACCGTGCTGAACAGCGGCAAGATCAAGACCAAGAAGGGTGTCAACGTGCCCGGCGTCCATCTGTCCATGCCGTACCTGAGCCAGAAGGACCGCGAGGACATCATCTTCGGCATCCAGAACGGCTTCGACTTCATCGCAGCCTCCTTCGTGCGCACCGCACAGGACGTCTACGACATCCGCAACCTGCTGAACGAGTACGACTCCAACATCCGCATCATCGCCAAGATCGAGAACCGTGAGGGCGTCAACAACATCGACAGCATCCTGTCCGCTGCCGACGCCGTCATGGTCGCCCGCGGCGACCTGGGCGTTGAGATCGACTTCACCGAGCTGCCCGGCATCCAGAAGAACATCATCGACCGCTCCTTCTCCTTCGGCAAGCCCATCGTCACCGCCACCCAGATGCTGGACAGCATGATGGTCAACCCCCGCCCCACCCGCGCCGAGATCTCCGATGTGGCAAACGCCATCTATGACGGCACCTCTGCCATCATGCTCTCCGGCGAGACCGCTGCAGGCGCTTACCCCGTCGAGGCCCTGAAGACCATGTCCGCCATTGCCGAACGCACCGAGAACGAGCCCCACTACCGCGACGAGCGCTTCAAGGATGCCGCCCACGGCCAGATCAGCGTCAGCGATGCCACCGCACACGCTGCCTGCCTGACCGCACGGGACGTCAACGCTGCCGCCATCGTCACCGTGTCCGAGTCCGGCAACACCGCCCGCCTGCTGAGCAAGTACCGCCCCACCCAGCCCATCATCGCCTGCGTCATGAACGAGCAGGTCCAGCGTCAGCTCTCCCTGAGCTGGGGCATCACCACCCTGCTGATGGGCCCCGCCAAGAGCACCGACGAGCTGATCGAGATGTCCACCGCGCTGGCCCAGAAGAACGGCTACCTGCACAACGGTGAGCTGGCCGTCGTCACCGCCGGTGTCCCCGTGGGCGTTTCCGGCACCACCAACATGATCAAGATCCACATGGTCGGCAACTGCCTGTCCACCGGTGTGGGCGTCGGCCGCGAGAACGCCGACCTGACCAGCGCTTCCGGCAAGGCCTGCGTCTGCCGCACGCTGGACGAGGTCCGCGCCAAGTTCAAGCCCGGCATGGTGCTGGTCGTGCCCTCCACCACCAACGAGATGCTGGAGTACGTCCGCGATGCTGCCGCTCTGGTGGTCGAGGAGGCTGGCCTGAACAGCCACGCCGCCATTGCCGGCAAGGCCCTGCTCAAGCCCACCATCGTGGGTGCCTTGGGTGCCTGCAGCCACATCCGCGACGGTCTGGACATCGCTGTGGACTGCGCCCACGGCAGCGTCCAGCGCCTGCAGGCCTGAGAGGTGCACGAGATGGAACGGATCGCAAGTTTCTGCGTGGACCACACCAAACTGGACCGCGGCATGTACCTGAGCCGTCAGGACGGCGATGTGCTCACCTGGGACATCCGGATGAAGAAGCCGAACCACGGCGACTATCTCTCCACCGGGGCTGCCCACACGCTGGAGCACCTGTTTGCCACCTACGCGCGGAACAGCACTTTCCGGGACGGCGTCATCTACGTCGGCCCCATGGGCTGCCGCACCGGCTTCTATCTGCTCACGCGCGGCCTTACCCCTGCCGAAGCGCTGGAGCTGACGGTGGAGTCCTTCCGCTTCATGGCGGCCTTTGAGGGCGCTGTCCCCGGTGCCAGCGAGGTGGAATGCGGCAACTACCGCGACATGGACCTGCCCGCCGCCAAGGCCGAGGCAGCCGCCATGCTCCCTGTTCTGGAAGCGCTGACCGCTGACCAGCTGCACTACTAATTTCAATCAAACCAACGACCGGGAAGTCTCTCACCCAAGAGGCTTCCCGGTTTTTTGATAAAAAGATGGATTTTTATGTGCAAATCCTTTATAATGATTTTAGTCTAATTCCCTCTTTTCACGGAGATCCCGATCCTGCGAGGGGCTGACAAGATCACATTGCGGAGGTTCAGGATATGGCAGAATACATTTTGCTGATCGACAGCAACTATGAGGAGGCCGAGGGCTTTGTGCGCGGGCTGGAAGAAGCGACCGCTTCCCCCTGGGAAGTCGAGCTTTATCCCAACAACAAGACCTACGGTCTGCGCCGCCACCTCAAGTTTTTCACGGTGGCGCTCCATGTGGTCACCCACCCGGCCCGGTATTCCGGCAAGACCCTGCTCTGCTGGCAGCAGTTCTACGGCATCGCTATCGCGTTTTTCTGCCGGTTGTTCCACCTCAAAAAGCGGTTCCGGCTCGTCATCATGACTTTTATCTACAAGCCGCGGTCCGGCTTTGCCGGGAGGCTGTTCGAGCGCTTTGTGCGGTACGCCGTCACTTCCGACGCAGTGGACCGCATCCTGCTGACCACCCGCGCCGAGGCCCCGCGCTACGCCGAGACCTTCGGTCTGCCCCTTTCCCGATTCGGTTTTGCCCACTGCGGCTCGATCCCGCACGACCCCGCCGCCTACGACGACCCGGCACTGAAAGCGCAGGGCTACTATTTTGCCACCGGCCGCAGCAACCGCGACTATGACTTCCTCATCCGGGCGTTCCGGGGCCGCCCGGAAACGCTCTGCATCGCCTGCGATGTCCTCGCCCCCTGCCCGGAACCCAACATCCAGGTCGAACAGAACCTGTTCGGCGAGGCCATGCTGCGCCGGATGCGGAACGCCAGAGCCGTTCTCTTCGCCTTTGAAAACGACCAGGTCGCCTCCGGGCAGCTGACCTTCCTCACGGCCATGGATCTCGGTGTACCCGTCATCGTGACCCAGACACAGGGCCTGACAGACGACTATCTCACCGATGGCGTCACCGGCCTTGTGGTGCCCAAGGAGGAAGCGGCTCTGCACGAGGCGATGGACCGGCTGGCCGCAGACCCTGCCTTTGCCGCCCGGCTCAGCGCCAACGCAGAGCAGGCGTTCCGCACCCGGTTCACCTATTACCATGCCGGCAAAGAAGTCGGCGCACAAGTTTCCGAAAGCGAGGTGGTCTGAATGCCCTGCATCAGCGTGATCGTCCCGACCTACAATGTTCTGCCCTATCTGGACCGCAGCATGACGTCCCTGCTGGGGCAGACCCACCGGGACCTTGATATCCTTCTCATCGACGATGGTGCCACCGACGGCTGCGCCGCCCGCTGCGACGCCTATGCCCGGCAGGACTCGCGCGTTCGGGTCGTCCACCAGCCCAACGGCGGCCTCAGTGCAGCCCGCAACACCGGGCTGGACCATGCAGTCGGCGATTTTGTCGCCTTCCTTGACCCGGATGACTACGCCGACCCCCACATGCTGGAACGGCTTCTGACCACGCTCACCCAGGCACAGGCCGACACCTGCTTCTGCCGCTATTACGATGTCTCCGCCGACGGCAGCGTCCGCCTTGCCCCGGAGGACTATGCGCGTTCCCTCTACACCGGTGCTGCGATCGACCAGCTCCTTCTCGGCATGGTCGGCTCCCGGCCGCACCATCCCCACGACGTGGAGATCGGAATGTCGGTCTGGAAGGGGCTCTACTCCCTGCCCATCCTCCGGGCGCACCACATCCGGTTCCTCTCCGAGCGGGAGTACCTGTCCGAAGATCTGCTGTTCCATCTGGACTATCTTGCCCACGCCGGGGCAGTCGCCATCGTACCGGAGCCTCTCTATTATTACTGCCAGAACCCTGCCTCCCTCACCGGTGTATACCGGGCCGACCGCTTTGCGCGGGAAAAGCGGTTCTACGAGAAGGTCTCGGCAGAGCTTGCCCTGCGCTTCCCGCCCGAAGTCTACCGTCCGCGGCTCGACAAGGCCTTTTTAGGCCGGGTCCGCCGCTGCATCGCGCAGGAGGCCGCACACAACAAAAACAGCCTGCGGAACATCGCGGCCATCTGCCGGGATCCTCTTGTGCAGGCTGTTCTCCGGGAGCTGGATGAGAGCCAGCTTCCCCGGCTCAAGCGGGTGCTCCACTGGGCTATCCAGCACCATTGTGCGCTCTTTTTGTATGGGGCATTCCGGCTCAGATAAGCCCCAACGCTGCAAATTCCCGCGCGATGCCGTCGTCGGTGACGGCGGGGCAGAGATGTAGCGCAACGACCGGGAAGTCTCTTACCAACGAGGCTCCCCGGTCGTTTTTCTGTTTGATCTTCTAATTTTTTCTCCGGAACTGTTCGGTGAGTGCCCTTGCGCCTTGGATCAACGCTTCTCGTTCGGTGTCCCAATGCTTCAGGACCTGTTCCAGATGAAGCGTCAAAAGAGACGCTTCGTAGTAATTTTCCGTGTGGCCGCACCGAACATTTTCCCACGCCCACATGCTGTCTGGTTCAAATTCGTATGTACAGATTGCCTCGATCTGCGCACGGTGCTTCCGATACGCCTCCACATGCGTCTGCTTTTCTGCCGCATCTTTCTTATTGTACGGATCATAAAACCGAAGTGAAAGATAGGTTCCATCCTGATCACTATCCATCCGCCAGAAAATGCGATATCCGTCTTTTTGAGTGGGAAACAAATACTCCGCAATGACCATTTCCGTCCAGGGCCTGCCAAAACTGGAGCCATGGTAGACCTCATAAAGAACACTGCCTCGTTTCCAGAGCGTTTCCGGAAAGATCATCCGCATCAATGTATGTTGCGCGATTGCACTGTTATTCAGCCGTTCCGGCTCCTGCAAAAAATCCTTCTCCCGCGCCTGTTGCTCCAGTTTTCGCTCCAGAAAGGTGAGATAGGCGTCCAAAATCTCGCTTTTTCCTTGATAGGGTGTCAGGCATTGTAAAAACGCTTCGCCCGTAATAGTGACGTCTGCATCTACAAGTCGGTCTGCATCATAGAGAAAGCCCGTCTTGAAATAAACCGTCCTGAGTTCCACATTCTCATGGATGCCGCAGAGCCGCCGCTCTTCTTCGGAGAGCTGCGTCATTCGTTCGCGATATCTGCGGATCTGTTCCCCATGTTCCGAACTGTCCGTCTTATCTTCCACCAGGATCACACGATTTTTTCCCGTCAGGCAGATCAGAATGTCCGTTTTATAAAACTGCTGTATCGTCTGAAGCGTCTGTCCGCTTTCGACCGTCACCTCGCCCATTTTCTTCAAAAGGTCTACGGCCAGCGGGTACAGATTCGATGCCGGTTCATTCAGCCAATTCAAACACCAGCAGATCACTGCATCCTGCGACAATTCACTGGTTGCATAATCAAAAAGATTATTCATTGGTTTGTCCTCAGATCAGCCCCAGCGCTGCGAACTCCCGCGCGATACCGTCGTCGGTGACGGCGGGGCAGATGCGGTCACAGCGTTTTTTCAGGTTGTCTGAGCCGTTGGCCATGCAGACGCTGATGCCGACAACGTCCGTCATCTGCAGGTCGTTGTCGCTGTCGCCAAAGCCGATGGTATCGGCCAGCGAGCAGCCCAGGTAATTGCAAATAGCCCGGATGCCGCTGCCCTTGTTGAATTTTCGGTTGATGAGCTCTCCGTTCACGATGCCGCCGCCCTCATCGCCAAGGCGGGATTCGCAGAAGACGAACTGGTCTTCGTACTGCCGCTTCACCTCCGTCAGACAGGCTTCGTTGGGCGCAATGAAAACGATCTTGTAGACCGGCTCGCCGTGGTATTCCTCGATGGGGCGGATGGTCATCCCGAATTCCATCATCTTCCGCCAGCGCTCGGCCTCGCTGTTGGTCTGGCCCGGCTTTTTGGGAAAGAGGTTGGCGAACCGCTCGATCATTTTGATGCCGCCATAAGTATCGTCCCGCACTTCCAGTGTACACTCGGCCCCGCATGCTTGCAGCGCCGCCCGCAGGCCGCGCACCTGCTCCGGCTCCATGGGGAGGTCCACCAGGACCTTTCCCTCACAGCCCACATAGCCGCCTGCCGAGCAGACGAAGCCGTCGAACCCGTAGTGGAAGAGCGGTTCGGTCATCCGGAGGTTCCGTCCGGTGCAGAGAAAGAGCTTGTGCCCGTTGGCGCGGGCACGGCGGAGAGCCTCCACCGCACTGTCCGGCACGGTCATCTCACCCGGCGGCAGCAGGGTGCCGTCGATATCCAGAAAGATCAGTTTTTGTTTCATTTTCCCATCCCCATCCAGCGGAAGAGCAGGCCCAGCACCAGCATAGCCAGCAGCAGGCCCAGCACCGCGTAATTCGTGCGGGGCGTCCGGCTGCGTCTGCCGCCCCCCTGTTTGCGATTCGTCGTGTTTTTGCGGGCCGTGCCGTTCCGGCTGCCCGAAGTGCGGCCCGCGCTGCCGGAACGCGGTCTGCGGTTGGCCGCAGTGCCCGAACCCGACCCGTTCCGCTGGCTGGCGTTCCGGGTTTTTCCGGTGCTGCGCGTCTCCTGCCCCTCCGGCTGCGATGCCCTGGCGACGGGCTTTCTTGCCCCGCAGCGGTCCAGAAATGCCTCCGCCTGCCGGTAATACTGCTCCAGCTCACTGGTGCGCAGGGCTGTGCCCGCATAGCCCTCTTCCAGCGCCTCCACAGCTTCGTTGAAGAGGATGGCCGCCTGAGTCCCGGCGGTGCGGTCCGATGCGTGTGCGGCCTCGTTGCGGGCCGTGCGCACCGCGTTGCAGGCGCGGCGGGCAGCACCGGGGTGTTCGGTATTGCCCAGCAGGTCCAGCGGATGGGCGGCGTCCTTTTCGGGGTCCAGCAGCACCCGCATACACAGGGTGGTGTCCAGCTGGCTCCAGCTCGTCCTACCCGAAAGGTCGGGCATCCGCTCGTAATACTCCGGGCTCTCCTGCTGGCGCTGGGCGATGTGCTCCAGCAGGGCGTTCAGGCTGTGGGCACCGGGCTTTCGCTCCCAGTGCCAGCGCAGCAGCTTGCGGCTGATCTCGTCGCAGGCTGTTTTGATCTCAAATGCCACTTGCAGTGTTTCGTCTGGCATAGTATCCTCCCTTGAGAAAACCAAAAACGGAGGAAGCATTGGGCCTCCTCCGTTCCGTTTTTTACATCATGAACTGATAGTACACAAAGCCCCACAGCGCGATGCCAGCACAGATGATGGCCGTGAGCGGCGGCACCCAGCGGATGAGCGTTTCGGCCACGCCGTCACGGGCTTCGGTCTGCTCTTCCTCTTCGGCGTCCTCCGGCTCGGCCGGGCGAACGGTCTCCCGCCCTCTGGCCGGGATGACGCGGGTCCCCTCGTCGTCCGCATGGGCCGGGCTAGTTTTGCCGGGAAATGCCGCACGGGTGGAAGCATCCAGCACACGGGTGCTCTCTGCATCCGGCGCGGTCTCCAGCGGCGGCGCAAAGGAAGCGGGCCTGTCCACTTCCTCAGCCGAAGGCCGCAGGGTCGTGCGCGGCGGCATCACGCGGGTGGCCTCCGCATCCGGTTCTGTCCGGGGCGGCACACTGCCCACGATGCGGGTCGGCTCTTCCGGCGGGACCGGGGCAGCGCCCACAACGCGGGTGCGCTCGTCCGGCTCCGTCTGCACAGGCCGCACCGGCTCGGCGGCGGGCACGGGCTCCTTCTTTTCCGGCTGCAACAGGGTGTTCAATGCGTTTTGCAGCAGGATGCGGTCGCAGCCGCACTCAGTGCAGTAAACGGTGTCTTCTTCCTTCGGGTGGAAGGAACCGCAGGCGCAGTACCAGCCGTTCTCGAAGACCTGGGGCATATACTTGAGGCCCTGACGGTTCATCCGGGCTTCCAGCGCCTTTTGCAGCTCCGGGCTCAGGCGGCGCGGGGCGGGCAGGCGGACGCGCTTGATGGCGTCCAGATGCACGACCTTTTTGCCGCTGTAAACATTTCGGAGAGACACATCCACGCTGGTGATGGCCTTCTGGGTCACGAACACCGCATCGTCCATGCCGAAGCTCTCGCCGGGCTTGACCTCGATGTCGCGGTACTCGAACTGGTCCTCACAGAGGATGACGCCATCCACGCCCTTGCACTTGAAATGGATCTCCAGTGCGGTCAGGGTCACGCGGGAAATGTTCTTAAAGGTCAGGCAGACCGCATGGTCGCCGCTGGCCTCGCCCTTGAGCAGCTCCACGCAGACGAACTGCACCGGGCTGCCGGGAGTGTAGTAATTCGCTCTTGTCCGTGCGACCGGATCAAAATTTTCCTCCACAACACTCGCTCCCTTCGTGGTTTATTCTTCGCTCGTCGGAGCATCCTGCTCCGGGATGAATGCTTCGCCGAGCTGGGCATTCTCGGCCTGCTCGGCAGGTTCGGCCGACTCAGCAGGCTCCACCGGGGCCGTCTCCACGGGGGCCGCTGCCTCCGCTTTGGGTTCGTCCCCGTCACGCGGGGACAGCTTGCCGCCCGCCATCACGGTATTGAACTCCTGCTCGTTGAGCTTTTCACGCTCCATCAGGGCCTGTGCCAGTGCATGCAGCTGGTCGATGTGCTCGGTCAGGGTGCGGCGGCAGGTCTCGTAGGCCTCGTCGATGATATCGCGCATCTCGCTGTCGATCTCGGCGGCGGTCGTCTCGCTGTAGCCCTTGCCCTGGCCGAAGTCGCGGCCCAGGAAGGTCTCCTCCTGCGAGGTGCCGTAGACCACCGGGCCAAGCCGCTCGGAGAAGCCGTACTTGGTGATCATCTGGCGGGCGATGTTGGTAGCCTGCTGCAGGTCGTTGGAGGCACCGGTAGAGATGTCCTCCAAAATCAGCTGCTCGGCCACGCGGCCGCCCAGACTGGACACGATGTCCTCGAACATCTCGCCCTTGGTCACGTAGCTGCGGTCCTTTTCGGGCAGATACATGGTGTAGCCGCCTGCCTGACCGCGCGGGATGATGGTGATCTCATGCACACGGGGGTGGTGCTTGCAGTAGAAGCCCGCCACCGCGTGGCCTGCCTCGTGGTAGGCCGTGAGCTTTTTCTCTTCGGGGGTCACGACGCGGCTCTTCTTTTCGGGGCCTGCCATAACCTTCATGGATGCCTCCTCGATGTCCTCCATCGTGATGGCCTTGCGGCTGCGGCGGGCTGCCAGCAGCGCGGCCTCGTTGACGAGGTTTTCGAGGTCTGCACCGGCAAAACCGGCGGTGCGCTGGGCAATGACCTTCAGCGACACATCCGGGGCCAGAGGCTTGTTCTTGGTGTGGACCTTCAGGATCTCTTCACGGCCCTTGACGTCCGGCAGGCCGACATAGACCTGACGGTCGAAGCGGCCGGGGCGGAGCAGCGCCTTATCGAGGATGTCGGCACGGTTGGTAGCCGCCATGACGATGACGCCATCGTTGGCCTCAAAACCGTCCATCTCGACCAGCAGCTGGTTCAGGGTCTGCTCGCGTTCATCGTGGCCGCCGCCCAGGCCGGCACCGCGCTGGCGGCCGACCGCGTCGATCTCGTCGATGAAGATGATGCAGGGCATGGTCTTCTTGGCCTTATCGAACAGGTCGCGCACACGGGAAGCGCCGACGCCGACGTACATTTCCACGAAATCCGAACCGGAGATGGAGTAGAACGGCACACCGGCCTCACCGGCGCAGGCGCGGGCCAGCAGGGTCTTGCCGGTACCCGGAGGGCCCACGAGCAGGACGCCGTGGGGGATGCGGGCACCGAGGGAGTTGAACTTGTCCGGGCTCTTGAGGAACTCGACAACTTCCTTCAGCTCTTCCTTCTCCTCGTCCTCACCGGCCACATCGGCGAAGGTCGCAGTCTTCTTGTTCTCATGCTCATCTTTGACCTTGGCTTTGCCGACGTTCATGATGCCGCCGCCACCGGCACCGCCCCGCATCATGGAGAAGAGCAGGAAGCCGGTGCAGCCCAGCATCCCCAGATAGAACAGGATCTCCATCCAGGGGATGGTCTCCTTGAGGGTGGTGTAGTCGTAGGTCATCGGTGCGTCGGGGTTCGCCGCATCGTAGGAAGCGATATATTTGTCCACGTTCTCAATGAAAACGTAGGCATAGGGCAGCTTGTAACGGACGGTCACGGTGCCGTCGTCGTTCTTCACCGCGCCGACGGAAGCCGCCGAGGAGGTGGAGAACATCCCGCTGAGCAGGCCGCCGGTGGCCTGCGTGGTGCCGGCTGCGGACGAGGTGTCCGGCAGGGCCAGGTCGCCTTCCTTCAGCGTCAGGGTGATGATGCTGGTGTTCCGGTCCAGTGTGAAGTCCGTGACCTGATTGTGCTCAAAGTAATGCACCACGGTGGAGTAGCTCATGGTCGAGCCGCTCGTGCTGCTGCCGCCGGTGCCCAGCACCGACCAGATCATCAGCACAGCCGCCAGCGCCAGCGCCAGGATCAGGGGGTTAAAGCGAGGTCGTTTCGGTTGCAAAAGGGATCAACTCCAGTTCTATTCTTACTTATTTTTCGTAGACAGCGGGCTTGAGCACGCCGACATAGGGCAGATTGCGGTATTTCTCATCGTAGTCCAGGCCATAGCCCACCACGAACTCGTCCGGCACCTGATAGCCCTCGTAGTCGGGCTGGATGTCGGCCTTGCGGCGGCTGGGCTTGTCGAGGATGGTGCAGATCTTCACGGAGTTCGGGTTGCGCATCTTGAGCATCGGCACCAGGTTGGACAGAGTGACGCCGGTGTCGAGGATATCCTCCACGATCAGCACATCCTTGCCGGAGAGGTCGCCGTCCAGATCCTTGATGATCTTGACCAGACCGCTGGAGGTGGTGTTGCTGCCGCCGTAGCTGGACACCACCATGAAGTCGATGCTGCACGGGATGCTCACCGCCCGCATCAGGTCGGCCATGAAGACCACCGAGCCCTTCAGGATGGAGACGAGGACGAGGTTTTTGCCCTCGTAGTCTTTGCTGATCTGGGCGCCCAGTTCCGCGACCTTGGCCTTCAGCTGTTCTTCGCTGACCAGAACTTTCTCGATATCGTCGTGCATACTCATTGTTGTTCCTCCATTTTTTGCGCTTCCATCTGCAAGACGTTTTCACTGTCCGCCGTGGGAGCCAGCCCGTCGGCAAAGCCTGCACCGCAGACCCACACGACCTCGCTCCCCGCCGCAAGCAGCGGCAGACGGTTCCGTTCTTCGGGCGGGATGCCCGCTTCGTTCATCCATTTGCGCAGCTCTTTGCGGATGCCGCGTCCCGCCGGGCGGAACGTATCCCCCGGCTGGCGGCAGCGCAGCGTGAGCGCAGAATATAACATTGTTATTTTAGCATAATCTGCCTGATTTTTTAAGTCTTTTTTATGAACACCCTGTGTTTTTTCTTGAAAACCGCCCGGAATCTGCCGGGCCGCGAGCATCCAGCCCCCCGGAAGGGCGATCTCCAGCGGTCCTGCCGGGTCAAACGGCAGCGGGAGCACCGCAGCCGCCGGGTCGTCCGGGGCTGCCGCGGTGGGCATTTCCTCCATCCAGAGCACCCCGCCGCCCGCGCAGAAGCGGACGCTTCCGGTCAGCTGGACGGCCCCACTCCCCTGCTCCACCAGCGCGCAGAGCAGGCGGATGTATTTTTCCTCCGCGTCCCGCACCGGGGCCACCAGACTGTGCAGAGCAGCTTCCAGGATCAGCGGGTCGGCCTCCTGCAGCCCTTCCAGCCCCCAGACGGGCCGGCCGCTCTGCAGCGCATACCGCGCCCCCGCCGGGAGGGTGGGCGGCAGCAGGACTTCCGCGTCTTCCAGCAGCTCTTCCGCCCGCTGTGCAAAGTAGGCATCCGCGCGGGCGGCCTTTTCGCAAAAGCGGGCGAAATTCTCCTCCGCTGCCTCGTTCACCGAGCGCAGGGCCGGGAGCGCCGCATGGCGCAGCCGGTTGCGGGCGTAGGCGTCGGAGGCATTCGTCTCGTCCGTCACCCAGCGCTGGCCGCATACCGAGCAGACCTGCTCGGTCTCCGCGCGGGTCAGGCAGAGCAGCGGGCGGCAGAAACCGGGGCGGCTGGGCCGGATGCCCGCTGCGCCGTGGAGACCGGCTCCCCGCGCCAGCCGGAACAGCAGCGTCTCGGTCTGGTCAGTAGCAGTATGGGCGGTGGCGACCGCATCTATCCCACCGGCCCGCAGAGCATCGAAACAGGCATAGCGGAGCTTCCGCGCCCAGTCCTCCCCTGGATGCGCCGGAACGGCAGCGCCCACATCAGCCGGATGGAACACGCGCAGCGGCACGTTCAGCCGGGCGCATTCGGCGCGGACAAAGGCTTCGTCCCGGTCGGCGGGCTCTCCCCGCAGGCCATGGTTCACATGGCAGGCCGTCAGCTCGTAGCCAAACACCGGCTGGATCCGCAGCAGCAGCCGGAGCAGCGCCATGCTGTCGGCCCCGCCCGAAACGGCGGCGCACAGCCGCTGCCCCGGCGCGAACAGCTCGTTTTCCTGCGCGAAGGCGCGCACTTTTTCCACGATCTCGTTCATCAGCGTTTGAAATCCACATCCATAAAGCGGGTATGCGCGCCATCCCAGCCCAGCGGCACCGTGCTGGTCTCGCCGTGGCGGTTCTTGGCCACGATGCACTCGGCGGTGTCGGCGTCCACCTCGCCGCCGTCGGGGTTCTGGCTGGCATAATAGGAATCGCGGTAGAGGAACAGGACGCAGTCGGCGTCCTGCTCGATGGAACCGGAATCACGCAGGTCAGACAGCTGCGGCCGGTGGCTGGAGTTGTTGCCCTGCTTTTCCACCGCACGGGACAGCTGCGACAGCGCGATGATGGGCACGTTCATCTCTTTGGCCATGATCTTGAGGTTCCGGGTGATGGAACTGATCTCCTGCACACGGTTCTCGGTGCGCTGGCCGGTGGTCATCAGCTGCAGATAGTCGATGACGATGAGCCCGACGTTCGGGCGGGTGGGATCCTGATTGACCCGGCGGATCTTCGCCTTCATCTCGGTGATGGTGATGCCGGACGTGTCGTCCATATAGATGGGCGCATCGTGGAGCTTCTCGGTCGCCATGGCCAGATACTCCCAGTCCTCGGCACGGAGGGCACCGGTGCGGAACGCCTGGCTGTCGATGCCCGCTTCTGCCGAGAGGATGCGGTTGGTCAGCTGCTCCTTGGTCATTTCGAGGCTGAAGATGGCCACCGGCACCTTCTGCTGCATGGCCACGCGGGTGGCGATGTTCAGCGCAAAGCTGGTCTTGCCCATGCCGGGGCGGGCGGCCAGGATGACGAGGTCGCCGCGGCCCAGGCCGGTCAGGACGGTATCCAGCAGGCGGAACCCGGTGGGGATGCCCTTGTATTTGTCGGCATCGGGGCCGCTGATCTTCTGCAGGTTGGTCAGCGTTTCCACCATGCTGGAAGAAAGGGGCGTCAGTGCGCTGGAATCCCGCCCGGAGCGGATCTCGTAGATGCGCTGTTCGGCGTTTTCCAGCAGCAGGTCGGCGTCCGGTTCATCGCCCGCATCCTGCAAGATATCCTTCGCCACCCCCATCAGCTGGCGGACCAGATATTTTTCCTGCACGATCTGGGCATAGGCCTTGACGTTTGAGATGCTGGGCACCGTCTCGGCCAGACCGGTCAGGTAGACTTTCGCCTCGTCCGCGCTGGGGAAGACGCCGTCCGAGATGACTGCGTCCAGCAGGGTGACGAAGTCGATGGTCTGGTCGCTCGTGAAAAGCCGCAGCATCTCGGAATAGATCTGTGCATTCTGGCGGGTGTAGAACATCTCCGGCCGGATGATCTCGACCAGGTCAGTCAGAGTATCCGGCTTGAGCAGCACCGCGCCCAGCACACTCTGTTCGGCCTGCATGTTGTAGGGCAGATTGATGCCCACGCTCTCCAGATTCAGTTCGTTGGTATAATGTCGTTCGTTCGGCATGGTATCGTTTTCCTCTCAGAAACCCAAAAAGCGCCCCCTGCACTGAGGGGGCGCTGACAGGCATTTTGGAATCAGGCCTGCTCCACTTCCACCATGATCTTGAAGGAAGCCACGACACCGACATGCAGACGCACCTTGGCGTTGAACACGCCTGCGTCCTTGATGTCCTTGGTCTCCAGCTCGATCTTCTTCTTGTCGATGGGAGCACCGGCCAGCTGGGCCAGAGCCTCGGCAACTTCCTTGCCGGTGACCTTGCCGTGCAGACGGCCGGATGCGCCGCCCTTGGCCTTGATGGTCACGGTCTTGCCGTTGATCTTCGCCGCCAGAGCCTGGGCAGCAGCCACCGTCTCGGCCTCGTGGAAATCCGCAGCAGCCTCCTTGCCGCGTGCGATATTCACCGCGCTGGCGTCGGCCACAGCGGCCAGTTTGCGCGGGAACAGAAAGTTGCGGGCGTAGCCGTCGGAGACCTCATGGATCTCGTCCTTCTTGCCAATGCCTTTGACGTCCTGCTTCAGAATCACTTTCATGATAGTATCCCTCACTTCTCACCGGAAAAACCGGTGCCGTTCTTGTAAGTTCTAGTATACAGCAATTGACCGCTTCCGTCAACTTGATATCAGGCCGCATCGCCGGGTGCTTTTCCCTCGTGCAGCCAGGAAACCGCTGTTATGCCAGTTCGTTTTCCGCCACCGACAGTGCCACCTCGATGACCTTGTCCATATCATAGTACTTGTACTCGCCCAGACGGCCGCCGAAGATGACCCCCGGCTCAGCATCTGCCAATTTCTTGTATGCGGCGTAGAGCGCACCGTTCTTCTCGTCGTTGACGGGGTAGTACGGTTCATCGCCCTTCTTCCACTCGGCGCTGTACTCGCGGCTGATGACCGTTTTGGGCTGGGTGCCGAACTCAAAGTGCTTGTGCTCAATGATGCGGGTGTAGGGGGTCTCGGCGTCGGTGTAGTTCACGACAGCGTTGCCCTGATAGTTGTCGGTGTCCAGCACCTCGGTCTCGAACCGGACACTGCGATACTGCAATGCGCCCAGCTGGTAACCGAAGTAGGCATCGACGGGGCCGGTGTAGACGACCTTCTCCGCCAGCTTGTCCAGAGACGCCTTCTCGGCCAGATAGTCCACGTTCAGGCGGACTTCCACGCCGTCCAGCATCTTTTCCACCAGAGCGGTATAGCCGCCGTTGGGGATGCCCTGATACAGCGCGTTGAAATAGTTGTTGTCGTAGGTAAAGCGGACGGGCAGGCGCTTGATGATGAACGCGGGCAGCTCGGTACAGGGGCGGCCCCACTGCTTGCCGGTGTAGCCCTTGACCAGTTTTTCGTAGATGTCGGTGCCCACCAGACTGATGGCCTGCTCTTCCAGATTCTTCGGCTCGGTGATGCCTGCTTCGGCCTTCTGCTGCTCGATCTTGGCCCTGGCCTCGGCCGGCGTGACCACACCCCACATCTTGTTGAAGGTGTTCATGTTGAAGGGCATGTTGTAGATCTCGCCGTGGTAGTTGGCCACCGGGCTGTTGGTGTAGCGGTTGAACTCCGCGAACTGGTTCACATACTGCCACACGGCCTTGTTGTTGGTGTGGAAGATGTGGGCGCCGTAGCGGTGCACGTTGATGCCCTCCACCGGCTCGGTGTAGATGTTGCCCGCGATGTGGCCGCGCTTGTCGATGACGAGGCAGCGCTTGCCGGCCTTCTTCGCCTCGTGGGCAAACACCGCGCCGTACAGACCGGCACCCACGATGAGATAATCATATTGCTTCATGGGAAGATTCCCCTTTCCTCATTTTTTCGTATCCGGAGCGCTCTTTTTCTGCGACTCCCGGTACTGGTCGATGGCGGTCTGGATGCGCGCCCGCGCCGCCTCCGGGGTGATGTGCTTGAGCTGGGCCGCCGCCATGGTCTGGTGGCCGCCGCCGCCCAGCGACTCCATGATGACCTGCACATTCACAGCCCCCAGGCTGCGGGCCGAGATGTTCACGCCCGTGCCCACCTGAACGGCCACGAAGCTGGCATCGACGCCCTGAATGGTCAGCAGGTCGTTCGCAGCCTGCGCCACAGCCACGCGGGCCTCCGGGGCGAGCTCGCCGCCCACCGAGATGGCACAGCCTTTGTACATCTGGGCGGCTTCCACCAGCGCGGCCTTGGCGTTGTATTCCACCATCGTCACATCGAACAGCTGGCGGACCCGCTCGGTCTCCGCGCCATAGCGGCGGAGGGCCGCAGCGGCCTCAAAAGTGCGCACACCGGTGTGCAGGGTAAAGTCGCGGGTGTCCAGCATGATGCCGGAGAGCAGACCCTCGGCTTCGACCCGATTGGGCTTGTCGTCGCGGGTGCCGACGTACTGCAGCAGCTCCGTGACCAGCTCACTGGCCGAGGACGAATACGGCTCGTGGCAGACCAGAGCCGGGTTCTCGATGAAGCCGACGCCCTTGCGGTGGTGGTCGATGACGGCCACCTTGCCGCATTTTTCCAAAATCTCCTTGCTCTCCACGAGGCCGGTCTGGTATGTATCCACCACGATGCAGAGCGTTTTTTTCGAGACGATGGGCAGCGCCCCCTTGGGGTCGATGAAGTCATCCTCCTGCCCGGCCCGGACCAGAGCGTCGATGAGGGAGCCTGCCAGCGTGGCGTCCCGGCGGACGGCGATGACGGCGGGCACATCGCAGATCTTGCAGATGCGCAGCACACCCTCTGCCGCGCCGATGGCGTCGAGGTCGCTCATCCGGTGGCCCATGATGACCACATGGTCGGCCTCCTTGATGAGCTTGACCAGCTGGTCGGCCACGATGCGGCTGCGGACCTTGCTCCGCTTTTCCACGCCGTGGCTGACGCCGCCGTAGAAGGTGAAGCCGTCCGGTGTCATCTCGGCGGCCTGGTCGCCGCCGCGGCCCTGCGCCATATCCAGCGCCTGCACCGCCATATCCTGCGCCTCCCGCAGGGTCTTGGCCCCGCGGCCGATGCCGATGGAGATGGACAGGTTCACGCTGGGGTCGAGGGCGCGGATCTTATCCAGCACATCATAGCCGCGCTTTGCGTACTGCTCCAGATGGCGCTCTTCCACCACGGCGATATACCGGCCGCTGGCCACCCGGCGCAGAAAGCCGGTGCCCCGCCCGATCAGATCCTCCAGCACACGGTTGATGCCCTCCAGCAGGCGGGCACGCTCGCTGTCCAGCATATCGCTGAAGACATCGTCGTAGCCATCCACCAGAAAGACCATGTAGCCGGGGCGGCTGGCCTTGTACTCGGCCTCCACCCGGCGCAGCGCGGTCTCTTCGTTGAAGATCAGGAGCGTGACGCTCTCGCTCTGGCCCGGCACCGTGGAGCTGTGGATGCTCCACACGCCGTCGGCCAGGTTGAGCTGCTGGCCGTCCGCCGTGCGGCAGAGCTGCAGGTCCAGGCCGGGCAGCAGCTTCTGCGCCCGGCTGGCCAGACGGTCTTCGCCGCCCAGCAGCCGCTGGCGGAATGCGGTGTTATACCACAGCACCGTCTCGCCGGAGAGCACCGCCGCCGGCTGAGACAGGGATTCCAGACTGTACTGGGTCTTGGAGTTTTCAAAGCTCCCGCCCGTTACCCAGCGCGCAAGCCAGCTGCGCAGCCGGTAACGGAAAAACCCCATCCCGATGCCCCATAGCACCACCAGCACCGCCAGCACCGGCCAGCCTGCCGGGCGCTGAACGAGCAGCACCAGAAACAGCAGGCCGCACAAAACGGCCAGCGCGCCGGTCAGTATCTCAAGCGTCCATCTCGGTTTTTGTTTCATCAAATCTTCTGCCTCCTGATCTGCCGCCGCGTCGGGCGGCCTCTATCAGACCTCCATCAGGATGGGGAGGATCATCGGGCTGCGCTTGGTGCGGCGGTAGATATAGCTGCTCAGCGCCTCGCGCACACGGGTCTTCACGCTGTTCCAGTCGCGGACGTGTTCGTCCACGCAGCGGTCCAGCGCGTTTTCTACGATGCTCTGGGCACCGTCCATCAGGCTCTCGTTCTCGCGCACGTAGACGAAGCCGCGGCTCACGAGATCGGGGCCGGCCAGCACCTTGCCGGTCTTGCTGTCCACGGTGGCCACGATGATGACGAGGCCGTCCTCCGACAGGTGCTTGCGGTCCCGCAGGACCACATTCCCCACATCGCCCACGCCGAGGCCGTCCACCATGACAGCACCGGCGGTGACCGGTTCGCCCAGCTTGATCTCATCCCTGGTCAGGATGACGTTGGAGCCGTTTTCTGCGATGAGGATGTTGCTGGTGGGGATGCCGAGGCTTGCGGCGGTGAGGGCATGCTTTTTCAGCTGCTTGTACTCGCCGTGCACCGGCAGGAAATACTTGGGCCGGGTCAGGGTGAGCATCAGCTTCTGCTCCTCCTGGCAGGCGTGGCCGGAGACGTGGACATCATACATGCTCTCGTAGATGACCTCCGCGCCCAGCAGCAGCAGACCGTTGACGATCTTGGTCACGCTCTTCTCGTTGCCGGGGATGGGGTTGGCGGAGATGATGATGAAGTCGCCGGGGCCGACGCGGACCTGGCGGTGGCTGCACGAAGCCATGCGGGAAAGGGCGCTCAGCGGCTCTCCCTGGCTGCCGGTGGTGATGAGGACCACCTGTTCCGGCGGGTACTGGTTCAGTTCTTCCACGCTGATGAGGGTGCCCTCCGGGATGTGCATATACCCCAGCTCCTGCGCCATGGCCGTGTTGTTGACCATGCTGCGGCCGCTGAATGCCACCTTGCGGCCATCTTCCACGGCCAGATCGATGATCTGCTGGACGCGGTAGATGTTGGATGCAAAGGTCGCAATGATGATGCGCTTGTTCCGGGCGCGGGCAAACAGGTTGCGCACACCGGCGGCGACCTTCTGTTCGGTGGCCGTAAAGCCCGGACGCTCGGCATTGGTGGAGTCGCTCAGCAGGGCCAGAACGCCCTTCTGGCCGTACTCGGACAGGGTGGTCAGGTCGGTGACGCCGCAGGCCAGCGGGGTGTAGTCGATCTTGAAGTCACCGGTCTGGATGATGGTGCCTGCCGGGCTGTCAATGGCAAAGGCCACCGCATCCGGGATGGAGTGGTTCACATGGATGGGCTCCACCGTAAAGCAGCCCAGCTTGAGCTTCTGCTTGGGGGTGATCTCCACGAACTTGGTCTTGCCTGCCAGGCCGAACTCTTCCAGCTTGTTCCGGATGAGGCCGCAGGTCAGGCGGGTGCCGTAGATGGGCAGATCGAACTTTTGCAGCAGATAGGGGATGCTGCCGATGTGGTCTTCGTGGCCGTGGGTGATGAGCAGGCCCTTGATCTTCTCCTTATTCTGCACCACGAAGGTGAAATCCGGGATGACCAGATCCACGCCGTACATGTCGCTGTCCGGGAAGACGAGGCCGCAGTCCACGATGATCATGTCGCCGCAGCACTCATAGACCGTCATATTCTTGCCCACTTCGCCCAGGCCGCCCAGCGGGTAGATGTGGATGGGCACAGCGGCCTCCTTGGGCTGCTGCGGGCGGCGGGGCCGCCGCTGATAATAGGGGCGGCGGGTGCGGGGCCGCTTTTCGCCGGTAGATTCCGTGTTTCTGTTCTGAGCCTGTGCCATGGTCTGGCTCTGTTCCTTTGCCTGTGCCATTCGTACCTCCAAAAAATCAATCACAAAACGCAGGCTCGTCCGTTCTGCGGGCGGCCTGTCCTCACAAAGAAGCGGGCAAGCTCTGCCGCTTCCATCAAACCATCGTATAGAATTTATCGTTTCAGCGCCGTTTCACGAGCGCAGAGTCGGGTCTGCGCAGCACATTGCAGCCTGTCAGTCCATCTGTTCGATGCGACCGCGGCGCAGCCGTGCAGCCCCCTGAGTGCACCCCTCCGGTGCACCCCTATACGCATTTTGTTACAAACAGTATAGTATTTCTCACCCTTTTTGTCAATTCCAAGGTTGGGCTGCGCGGCAGCAAATTATGCGTCCCCCTCTTGACAGAAACGGAAAAATGGCTCTAAATAGAAGCATCTACAACAATACACCGGGAGAACCACATGAAACAAGTTGAAGTTTACACCGACGGCGCATGCAGCGGCAACCCCGGCCCCGGCGGCTGGGGTGCGGTGCTGCGCTACCGTTTCAACGGCAAGGTCTACGAGAAGGAGCTCAGCGGCGGCGACGCGTCCACCACCAACAACCGGATGGAGCTGACGGCCTTCATCGAGGCGCTGCGCCAGTTGAAAGAGCCCTGCGAGGTGCGCCTGTGCTCTGACAGCCAGTACGTCATCAACGGGCTGGAAAAAGGCTGGGCCAAAGGCTGGAAGCGCCGGGGCTGGAAAAAATCCGACGGCTCCCCTGCCCTGAACCCGGACCTGTGGGAACAGGCGCTGGAGCAGGAGGCCCGCCATAAGATCACCTATGTCTGGGTCAAGGGCCACGCAGGCCACCCGGAGAATGAGCGCTGCGACCAGCTGGCCGTGGCACAAAGTCAGGCACATGGAGGGAGACAGGGACGATGAGCGATACGTTTTTGCCCGGCAGCGGGTTCGACACCTACGAAGAACAGGATAAGGTCCTGGTGGGCCTGTGCGGCGGCAGAGGCTGCCGGGCCGCCGTCCGCATCCTGCAGCAGCAGGGCTTTGCCGTGGCGGGCGCAGTGGTCCGCCTGACCGATGCCGACGACACCGTGCAGGCCGCAAAGAACGCGGCCAAGGCCCTCGGCATCGAGTGCGTCACCCTGAACGCTTCTGAGCTGGCAAGCCAGCTGGCCGAAGAAGCGCTGCCCGGCGACCTGCGCTTCCCTGCCCTGCTGGCCGCTGCCGACCGGCTGGGCATCCAGTACATCGCCACCGGCCACCATGCGCGGGTGGAGACGGATGCAGACGGCGTGAGCCACCTGCTGCCCGCCGCCGATGCAGCCAGCGACGAGAGCGCTGCTCTGGCCGCTCTGCCGCAGGAGACGCTGGCCCGGCTCATCCTGCCGCTGGGCGATTTCTCGCCCGATGAGCTTTCCGACCTGGCCGAAGAGCTCCAGTTCTGATCCTGCCCGGAAACGCACAAGAGGCCCTGGACCGTTTGGTCCAGAGCCTCTTTCTTTTTGATTTCAGCTGTTCTGGGGGTGGACGATATCGCGCCAATCGAGGTCGCCGCGCTCCAGACCATGGATGAGTACCTCTGCGGTGGCGATGTTGGTGGCCAGCGGGATGTTGTGCACATCACACAGGCGCAGCAGCGTCATCTCATTGGGCTCACTGGGCTTTGCATTGATGGGGTCGCGGAAGAACAGGAGCAGATCGACCTCGTTGCAGGCGATGCGGGACGCGATCTGCTGGTCGCCGCCCTGGATGCCCGCCAGGAATCGCTGGACCTGCAGGCCCGTTGCCTCGGCGATCATCTTGCCGGTCGTACCGGTGGCCACCAATTTATGCTGGCTCAAGATCCGGCAGTATGCCGTACAGAACTGAACCATCAGCTCCTTTTTGGAGTCATGCGCGATCAGTGCAATCGTCATCGGTCAACCTCTCCTTTACGTTCCCCATGTGCTGGGCCATTTCCTTGCACATATCATAGTATCATAATTTCTCTCTTTTTACAACAGGTTTTTGGACAAAAGCGCCGATTTTTTCGGGAGTTTCTCCAATTTCCACCGAAATCCGCGCATTATCGTCACGCACCTGCCGTGGCTGCGGCATCCGCCGGAGCCGCAGCTGCGTCGTTCTGCCCGGCATCCTCTGCCTTCCCGGCGGCAGGGTCGGCTGTGCCGTCCGCAGGGGCCTCGGCCGCATCGGCTGCTGTTTCGGGCTGCGCCAGCGACTCTGCTGCCGCCTCGTCCACGGTCAGGGTGCCATCCTTCATCGCATAGTAGGCGTTGAAGATATCCGCCACCAGTGTACCGGTACGGGCACCGGCACCGCCGTATTCCACCACGATGCCGATGGCGATCTCCGGGTCTTCTGCCGGGCCGTAGGCGATCATGGCGGCGTTGGTGTAGTGCTTGTAGGTGCTGCCCGCATAGTAACCCTCGCTGCGCTGAGGGCTGCCGGTCTTGCAGGCGATGGCGTGAGGATAGTTGGCCAATGCCGGGATGGTCTGGGCCACCCCCAGCATCCCTTCCCTGACCAGGTCGAAGGTCTCGCCCTTGTCCTCGACGACATCCATGACCTCCGGCTGGGTCTCTTCCAGCGTCTTGCCGGTGTTGGAGTCGAGGATAGCCTTGACGAAGTGGGTGCGGTAGCGGGTGCCACGGTTGGCCAGCGTGGCGGCATAGGTCGCCAGCTGGATGGGCGTGACCGCCGTGTTGCCCTGGCCGATGGCGGCCTGCACGTCCAGCGACTCGGTGTAGTTGGAGTCGTTCTTGGTGGTCAGGCGGCCCAGCGCCTCGCTGACCTCCACGCCGGTGCGCTGGCCCAAGCCCAGCTTGTAGGCATAGGCGTCGTAGACATCGCTGGTCAGGCGCCGGCCCACATCGTAGAAGAAGATGTTGCAGCTCCACTTGATGGCGGTCACGACGTCGATGTTGCCGCTGTGGCCATGGCGGGTGCATTTGGGGTGATAATCTTTATAATAGGTATAGACGCCGTTGCACAGCACCGTGGAATACCGGTTGATCAGCCCCGTATCCAGCGCCGCTACCGCCACGCTGGGCTTGTAGGTGGAGCCGGGGGTATACAGGCCCTGCAACGCGCGGTTGAACAGGGGCATGTTCTCGTCCTCGCTGTATGCGCTGTAATTGGCGGCGTAAAGGTTCTGGTCAAAGCTGGGGTAATTGGACGCCGCCAGCACACCGCCGGTCTTGACGTCGATGACGACGACCGCACCGGCACTGGCCTGCTTACTGTCCCCATAGCTGTTCCGGATCCACTCCACGTTCTTTGCCAATGCCTGATCGACAGCCTTCTGGAACTCGCTGTCGATGGTCAGCTGAACGGTGTGGCCCGGTTCCGGCACGGTGGTCAGGGCCGTGTTCACGATGACGCCGTCCGAGTTGCGGGTGATGGTCTCCACACCATCCTTGCCGCGCAGCTCGTCCTCATAGGCAGATTCCAGACCGGAAATGCCGATGACGTCGTTCATGTTGTAGCCTTTTTCCTTGAGCGGATAGGTCACCTGACCGTTCTCGTCGGTCACCTTCCACTTTTCGGCCGTGATCTTGCCCACCCGGCCCAGCACATGGGGCAGAACGGTGCCCTGCTCGTAGCTGCGGGCGCTCGTCTCCACGATCTCCACACCCGGCAGGGTGAGGCTGTTCTCCTTGATGGTGGCCACGGTGGCCTCACTGACGTTTTCCGCCAGAATGAAGTTGTTGACGTTGGAAAACGCCTGCAGCTGCATCTCGTAGTGGATGCCGCCCAGGATGCGCTGCCAGTAGAAAGAGAAATCGGCAAGGTCATAGTCCTCCACCAGCTTTTCCATCACATCGTCGGCGGTGGCATACTGCTGCAGGCCGAGGTTCTCCTTCATGGCGGCAAGGGAGCGCTGCTCGGCGGTGTTGTCGCTCTCCGCCGTGTACGCATAGTGCCCGGCGGCATCTGCCTGCCCGATGAGCAGGCTGTCGTTCCAGCTCTCGCCGTTCTCGCCCAGCAGGCCGACCAGCTTCTGGAGCAGGGCGTCCAGATCTTCGTCGCCCATCAGCAGCTTGTTCAGCACCACGTTGTAGCCCGTCACGCTGGAAGCGATGCGCTCGCCCTTGCTGTCCACGATGTTGCCGCGGGCGGCCGTGACGGTAAATTTATAATCGGTCGTGTTGGTGGCCTGCGCCTTGAAGCTGTCGCCGTTGACCAGCTGCAGAAAGATCAGCCGGAAGCCGTACAGCCCGATGATCACACCTGCGGCGGCGATGAGGAGCATCATCCGCCGCGCGGCCGTTTTGCGTTCGTCTTGGTTCATCCGTTCTCCTTTTGGCGCAGCCGGTTCAGACTACGTCGTTGTCGATCTTGAATTCCGCATGGATGCGGCGCACTGCCCCGAACAGCACCAGACAGACCGGGATGGTCAGCGCCGCCGTGGGCAGCACGAACCACAGATACCGCTCCACTGCCCCGCTGTAGCCGGGCATGTAGTAGAAGAACAGCCAGTCCAGCGAGAGCACCAGCAGCACCGCTGCCGTTTCCAGCAGGACAACATTCGCCGCCGAGGTCTTGAAGTAGAGCTGCATGACCGCCGAGAGCAGAAAGCAGAGCAGCAGCAGCTCAAAGGCCAGCAGCCCGGCGGTGCGGCCTGCGGTGTAGTCCCACATCAGGCCGCAGACGGCACCGAAGATGCCCCCCGCGAACTCGCCCTCCTCCACCGCGACGGCCAGCGCCAGCGGCAGCAGCCAGAGGGGCTTTGCCTCCCCCAGCCGGAACAGCCCCGGCAGGGTCTGCAAGACCGTGCACAGCAGCATCAGCAGCGCATAGCAGACCCATTTGGTGATCTGGCTGCGCTTGCGCTTGCGGCGTGATTCCATGGCAGGGCCTCCTCAGAAATTGGTGATGATGAATGCGTGGCGCACCGTGCGCGGGTCTGCGCCCGGCTCGATGACCGCGATGGACGATTTGCCGCTGACCTCCGGCACCACTTCCCGGACCACGCCCACCAGCACATCCGCCGGGAAAACGCCGCCCAGCCCCGTGGTGATGACCTGGTCGCTCTTCTGCGTCAGGGTGTTGCGGTTCAGGTTGGTCAGCACACACAGGCCGTCGGCCGCATAGTCCGAGCTGCCGGTGATGATGCCGTTGTCCCGCGTGCGGGAAACGACGCCCGCCGCGTTGAAGTTGGGGTGCAGGATGGTCATGACCTTGCAGCTGGTGGCTTCCACTTCCACCACCACGCCCAGCAGATAGCCCTCGTCGCTGACGACGGTGTCGTTCAGCTCCACGCCGTCCACTGAGCCCTGATCCAGCGTGAAGCCGTAAAAGGCATCCAGCGGGTCACGGCCGATGACAAAAGCCGAGACGCAGCTCATCTCCGGGCGGGTGTTCTGGATGTTGGCCAGCGCCTTGTAGGCTTCGTTCTCCGCCTTGAGCCGGTCGTAGTCCACCATCTGTTTGCGCAGCTCGGCGTTCTCGGCAGTGAGCTGCTCGTTCTCGTCCAGAATGGCCCCGATGTTGGTGTAGTTCTCCCACAGGGAGGCCACGCGGTCGCCCACCATGGCCGCCGCCTTCTGGAACGGGGCCACGGCCACGCTCAGCAGCTCCTGCGGGGCGGCGGTCAGGCGGTCGTTAGCACCGGCATAGGCCATGATGCCCACCAGGAACACCGCGATGCCGATGAGGATCTTAAATTTCCAGGTTTCGAAAAAATCTTTCAAGGGAACTTCCTCCGGTTGCAAAAAAGCGCGGACAGCCAGAGCCGTCCGCACTCTCTGTTACATATGGGGCCCGTCGGTATCCAGAACGTCATGCAGGACGTCCACATGATCCAGCACGGCACCTGCGCCCTTGGCCACGCAGTCCAGCGGGTCCTCAGCCACATGCACGTCGATGCCGGTCTCGCTCTGGATCAGCTGGTCCAGACCGCGCAGCAGTGCGCCGCCGCCCGTCAGGGTGATGCCGTGGTCGATGATGTCGGCGCTCAGTTCCGGCGGGGTGCGCTCCAGCGTCTCCTTGATGGCGCTGGTGATCTTCACCAGGCACTCCAGCAGAGCCTCGCGCACATCCTCGGAGTGGACGACGATGTTCTTGGGCAGGCCGTCCACCAGATTGCGGCCCTTGATCTCCATGGTCATTTCGGGGTCCAGGGGGTAAGCAGAGCCGATTTCGATCTTGATCTGCTCAGCAGTGCGCTCACCGATGAGCAGGTTGTACTTGCGCTTGATGAACGCGATGATGGCCTGGTCGAACATGTCGCCTGCCATCCGGACGCTGCGGGACGCCACGATGCCGCCCAGCGAGATGACGGCGATCTCGGCCGTGCCGCCGCCGATGTCCACGATCATGCTGCCAGTGGGCTCGCTGATGGGCAGGCCTGCACCGATGGCCGCAGCCATGGGCTCCTCGATGACGGAGACCTGGCGGGCACCAGCCTTCAGGGTCGCCTCACGCACCGCGCGGCGCTCGACTTCCGTCACGCCGGACGGGATGCAGATGACCACGCGGGGGCGGGAGAACATGCTGTTGCCACAGGCCTTCTTCAGGAAGTTCTCCAGCAGATTGGCCGTGATGTCAAAGTCCGCAATAACGCCGTCCTTCAGGGGGCGGACGGCGACGATGCTGCCGGGGGTGCGGCCGATGACGGCCTTTGCCTCGGTGCCCACGCAGCGGACCTCATCGGTCTTGGTGTCCACCGCCACAACGGACGGCTCACGCATGATGATGCCCTTTCCCTTCATGTAAACCAGGGTGTTGGCTGTACCCAGATCAATGCCAACGTCTTTTGAAAACAAACTCATAATGAAGCTCTCCTTCGTATTTCCGGTCTATCCAAAACGCAGGGCGGCGCAAACCAGTTCGCCGCCGATCGCAGAATAACACGACTATATTATAGCCGCAAGCAGAAGTTTTCTCAAGCGTTTTTACAGGTTTTTCCGGATTTTTTCATAAATCTCCGCGCCAGGCCGCCTAAAATCGCTCCAGCAGCCGGATGGTGCGGCTGACGGGCAGCCCCATGATGGTGTAATAGTCGCCCTCGATGCGGTCCAGCCAGAGGGCCGCGCGACCCTGGATGGCATAGGCACCGGCCTTGTCATAGGGTTCTTCGGTGGCGGCATAGCGCTCGATCTCCGCTTCGGAGATGGGGAAGAACTTCACGCGGCACGTGTCCACGAAGCTCTCGGTGCGGGTGCCGTCCGAGATGCAGACGCCGGTGTGGACCTCGTGCACCGCACCGGAAAGGGCCCGCAGCATCCGTCTGGCGTCCTCCACGCTGTGGGGCTTGCCGAACACTTCCCCTTTCACATCCACGACGGTGTCGCAGCCGATGACCACCGCGCCGGGGTGCTGGGCCGAGACCGCCCGGCACTTGCCCCGCGCCAGCATTTCCACCAGCTCGGCAGGGGTGTCGGCAGTCACGGTGCTCTCGTCAAAATCGCTGGCGCAGACGGTAAAATCGGTGGTGTACAGGCTCAGCAGCTCTCTGCGCCGGGGGCTGCCGGAGGCCAAAATCAGTTGTTTCATTTTATTTTCCCGTCGAGCCGAAGCCGCCCTCGCCGCGCTGGGTGCCACCCAGCTCCTCCACCTGTGCAAAGGCTGCAGTGTACACCGGCGCGATGCAGAGCTGCGCCACCCGCTCACCGGGCTGGATGGTGTAGGCCTCGCCGCCCAGATTGACCATGGGCACCTTCAGTTCCCCGCGATAATCGCTGTCCACGACACCGACGCCGTTGGCCATGCACAGGCCGTGCTTGATGGACAGGCCGCTCCGGGCATAGACCAGCGCCACGCAGTGAGCGCCGGGCAGCTCAATGGCAAGACCGGTAGGCACCAGCACCCGCTGCATGGGGGCCACGGTCAGGGGTTCGTCCAGCACAGCGCACAGGTCGGCTGCGGCCGCGCCCGGCGTCGCGTAGGCGGGCACCTTCGCCCGCGCATCCAATACTTTATAGTTTACCGTGATGGGTTCCATGTTATACCTCAATTCGTTCCTTTGAAATACAGCCCGCGGGTGAACTCGCCCTCGAACGGGGCATGCTGGCGGATGCTGTCCAGAATGGCGGCGGCCTCCTCGCGGGTCTCCAGCGTGAAATAGGCCACGCCGTAGTCCACCGTCAGGGCACCGGGCTTGTCGCCCATGTAGATAGGCACCGGATTATAAATAGTACGCACCCCCATGCCGCAGCGCACCGGGAACTTTTTGGCCTTGCGGTCGGTCAGCAGGCCAGTCTTGTCGCAGTGGGCGCAATCGTGGATATTTTGCAGCGGGCAGGCACGGGTGACCATCAGCGGCATGTGGCCGTAGACGATCACGCCCGTGGGCACCGGCTGGCCGTTCTGCGTCGGGGCAATGGACGCGATGTCGCTGTCCTTGACCTCCGGCAGGATGAGGATGGCATTCAGTCCGTGGTCGGCATAGAACTGAGCCGACAGCTGGTTGGTCACATTCAGGCCGAAACCGCCGGAGAGCGGCAGGCCGCGGCACATCCGCAGGTGGGCGATGTTGCCCGCCTCGTAGCCCGCAAACCCGGCCTCCTGCGTCGCCGCAATGCGGCGGGCGGTGTCCGCTTCCAGCGCGCCGAACATGACGCGGGGCAGTTCGAGGATGGTCTTGCTGCGCCACGCACGGGGGACGCGGTCTGCCTGCGCGATGGGCAGGATGAGCGCTTCGAGGCCGGAGAGTGCCTGTTCCGGCACCTGGTCCCAGCTCTCGAACCGGGCGCGGAGGGTCCGATGGGGCGGCAGTGTGCGCTGCGGCAGCGGCGGCAGCTCCACCTCGTGCATCGGCCAGGGGCGCAGGGTCTCGCGCTTCTGCTGCAGGCCCTCCAGCGCGGTGCGGCGCAGTTCATTGACGGCGCTGCCCGGCACGAACCACGGCCCGCCGTCCATCTCCACGTCGATCTTTTCCACCGCGAACGGTGTGCCGCCCGTCTTGGACAGGCTGCGCTGCAAGCTCTCGGTGGGGTCGGTGCGGGCGGGCTGGGGTTCGGCGTCGCCGTAGGCAAGGGCACGGTTGCCGTCTGCATCGGTGACGGTCAGCTTCTCGCCGCCCTCCTCGATCTCCAGCTTCATCTTCACCGGCACGCGGGAGCGCTCCCGGCGGTACAGCTCCCGCAGGGCGGGCAGGGTCTTCCGGGTCAGTTCCGCGTCGGCCTCACTGCGGACGCCGAACATCGTGCCGTCGATCTTGCCGTCCAGATAGCCGGACGTGAAACCGGACCTGCTGAACGCATTCTTCAGCAGGTCGCGGTCATAGGCGCGGCCTTCGCGGCCCGCCAGGCAGGCATTGACCGCCGCCGCCACGTATTCCGGTGTGCGCAGACGGCCCTCGATCTTGGCCGAGGCCACGCCGATGGCCTGCAGCCTGTCCAGCTTGTCGATGACGGAATTGTCCTTCAGGGACAGGTGATGCAGGCGGCCCGGCCTGCCCTCTGGCAGGGGGTTCGCCTCAAACGGCAGGCGGCAGGGGCCTGCGCAGGAGCCGCGGTTGCCGCTGCGCCCGCCCAGAAAGGCCGACATGTAGCACTGGCCGCTGACGCACATGCACAACGCCCCGTGGACGAAGCACTCGGTCTCGATGCCGCAGTTCCGGGTGATGGCTTCCACCTCCGGCAGGCTCAGCTCGCGGGCCAGCACCACACGGGTAAAACCCAGGTCCTTCAGCTCCAGCGCGCCCTGCAAGGTGTGGACGCTCATCTGGGTGGAGCCGTGGCGGGGCAGTTCCGGGGCGATCTCCCCGATGAGCTTTGCCACCGCCAAGTCCTGGCAGATGACGGCATCCGCGCCGCTGGCGGCCACTGCCCGCACGGCATCCGCCAGCTGGGCCAGTTCGGTGCCGTAAACGGTGGTGTTCAACGCCACATGCACCTTGACCCCGCGCACATGGCAGAAGCGGACGGCCTCCTTCAGGCTGTCCGCATCAAAGTTTCCCGCGCTGGTGCGGGCGTTGAAGCCCGAAAACCCCAGATACACGGCGTCCGCACCGCTGAACACGGCGGCATGGAGCATCTCTTCACTGCCCACCGGGGCAAGGATCTCAATCTTCGACATTCTGTTCCCTCTGTTTTTCCTGTTCCTGCTCGGTCTGCGCGGCCTTTTCGCGGTCCTGTTTTGCCTTCAGGCGAGCCAGCTGCTCCCGCAGGGCTGCATTTTCGCGCCGGAGCGTCTCATTCTCAGCTTTTGCCTTATCCTCCGCGAGCTTCGCATGGGCTGCATCCGCGATATAGCTCTGGATCTGGCTGCGCATGTTCTCGGCGCTGCCGGTGCTTTTTTTGTACTCGTCCAGGTAATCCATGGCGCAGAACACCGCCGCCTTGGTCACCGAAAGGTTTTCGTTTCCGTCCAGCAGCTTTGCGATATCCTCGTCCAGCTTTTTGGCCAGAGAGGTGATATACTTTTCCGAATCCGTCGTTGCGATCGCATAGGGCGCGCCCGCAATGTTCACTCGCACTTTATTAACCATCGTATCCTCACTTTGCACGCCGCATGGCCTCTGCACGGCGGGAGCGGTTCCGAGTTTCCCGGTTTTTCGGACTCATTTTCGGGATTTTCGGGCACAAACCCGCCTGCGCCCGAAAACCGGGGCGCGGCTTTTTCGTTCTGAGCGGAATTTCTCTCCGAATTGCCGGGGTGCCGCCGTTCTCCTGCAGCAGCCCCCGGCCCGCTGTACCCTTATTATAATATAAATGGAGCGCAAGAAAAAGTGCTAAATCTGAATTTTTAGCAGATTTGTCAGAAAGACGGGTCCAAAAATAGCAGTAACGGCAAAAATTGGCTCTTTTCCTTGCATTCATGCGCAGAACTGATTATAATATCATTGTTGTGTAGCAGGGCTGAGGGAAAGAGGAGAGTTTCCCTGCTGCGTCCAAATTCAGAAAAAGCACCCGTGAGTGTGCGGATAGGAGTTCCTTTATGACTACGAAAGAATTTGCAAAAATTCTTCAGGACAAGCTGACCAGCGAGTACGGCGTGGATCTGAGCGTTGCTTCCAACCAGCAGATCTATCGTTCCCTCGCTCTGATCTGCCGCCAGATGATGAGTGAGAACCACCAAAAGTTCCAGTCCAAGGCGATCGGCACCGGCGCCAAGCAGGTTTATTACCTGTGCATGGAGTTTCTGATGGGCCGCAGCCTGAAGATGAGCCTGTTCAATCTGGGCCTGAACGATGTGGCACAGCAGGCTCTGGCCGCTGCTGACATCAACATCGACGGCATCTTCGAGGAAGAGCCCGATGCCGGTCTGGGCAACGGCGGTCTGGGCCGTCTGGCAGCCTGCTATCTGGACGGCATGGCCACCACCGGCATCTGCGGCACCGGCTACTCCATCCTGTACGAGTACGGCATCTTCAAGCAGAAGATCGTGGACGGCTGGCAGCAGGAGCGCGCCGACAACTGGCTGCCCGGCGGTCAGGTCTGGCTGAAGAGCCACCCGGACCAGGCCATCGAGGTCCGCTTTGACGGCGAGATCCACGAGAACTGGGATCACGGCTTCCATTATATCCAGCACACCAACTACAACAGCGTCATGGCGGTTCCTTCCGATATGTACGTGCAGGGCTACGACGGAAAGGGCGTTGCCAAGCTGCGCCTGTGGCAGGCAAAGGCCCCGGACTTTGATATGTCCAGCTTCTCTCTGGGCAACTACAACACGGCCATGAGCAAGAACGCCAACGCTGAGCTGATTTCCAAGGTCCTCTACCCCAACGACAACCACGTCGAGGGCAAGATCCTGCGCCTGCGCCAGCAGTACTTCCTGTCTGCCGCTTCCATCGGCGACATCGTCCAGAGTCACCTGGCTACCTACGGCACCCTGGAGAACCTGGGTGACAAGGTGGCCATCCAGCTGAACGATACCCACCCGACCCTGGCCATCCCCGAAATGATGCGCATCCTGCTGGACGAGTGCGGCTTTGGCTGGGACAAGAGCTTCGACATCTGCCAGAAGGTCTTCGCCTACACCAACCACACCGTCATGGCCGAGGCTCTGGAAAAGTGGAACGTGGACATCTTCAAGATGACCCTGCCCCGCATCTACCAGATCGTGGTCGAGATGAACCGCCGCGCCCGCGAAGAGCTGGAGAAGGCATTCCCCGGCGACGAGGGCAAGATCAACTACATGGCCCTGATCGGCGACAACCAGGTCCGCATGGCCAACATCTGCGCTTATACCTCGCACAGCATCAACGGCGTGTCCAAGCTGCACAGCGAGATCATCAAGGACAGCGTCTTCCACGATTACTACCTGTTCAAGCCGAAGGCGTTCAAGAACGTGACCAACGGCATCGCTTACCGCCGCTGGCTGCTGGCCTCCAACCCGGAGCTGTGCAAGCTGCTGGATGAGACCATCGGCGACGGCTACAAGCACGACGCTGCCGACCTGAGCAAGCTGAACAAGTATGCTGACGACAAGACCGTGCTGAAGAAGCTGAACGAGATCAAGCTGGACAACAAGAAGAACTTTGCCGCTTATCTGGAGAAGAGCACCGGCCAGTCCATCGACCCGAACTCCATCTTCGACTGCCAGGTCAAGCGGATGCACGAGTACAAGCGCCAGCACCTGAACGCGCTGAACATCGCTGCTCAGTATCTGTACCTGAAGGAGAACCCCAACGCCGACTTCATCCCCAAGACCTACATCTTCGGCGCAAAGGCTGCTCCCGGCTACTACATGGCCAAGCAGATGATCCGCATGATCTGCAAGCTGGGCGACCTCATCAACAACGACCCCGCCGTCCGCGAAAAGCTGCGCGTGGTCTATCTGGAAGAGTACTGCGTCTCCCTGAGCGAGCACCTGATGCCCGCTGCCGAGGTCTCTGAGCAGATCTCTCTGGCAGGCACCGAGGCTTCCGGTACCGGCAACATGAAGTTCATGCTGAACGGTGCCATCACGCTGGGCACTCTGGACGGTGCCAACGTCGAGATCGCCGATGCCGCCGGCAAGGAGAACGAGCTGATCTTCGGTATGCTGACGCCTGAGGTCAACAACCTCAAGCAGGTCGGCTATCACCCCAACGCCTTCATCATGGGCGACGATGTGGCCAACGCAGCCCTGAACTTCCTGGAGCGCGGCTGGAACGGTGAGAACTTCCACGAAGTCACCGAGAACCTGCGCAGCAGCGACCCGTACATGGTCATGGCCGACTTCAAGGATTACCGCCGTGCACAGGCCGACCTGCAGCGTCTGTATGCCGACCGTGAGGCCTGGGCCCGCATGAGCCTGAAGAACATCGCCAACAGCGGCATCTTCAGCGCCGACCGTTCCGTCCTGGATTACGCCCGCGATATCTGGAACGCACCTGTCGTGAAATAACCCTCTCAGTCAGCACTTCGTGCTGCCAGCTCCCCCGAAGTGGGAGCCATTGGCAGACGGGTAAAGCGCAGTTTCGCAGAAAACGTTCTGCGGCGCGGCTTTGCTTTAACCTCATGATACCAAAAGCTCCGGACTGTACAACGGCTCCGGAGCTTTTTTCGAGAAAGGAACGACCCGACTTGTCTTGCCTGTTCAACAGCTACGATCCCTATTTCAAGCAGCCCTTCGGTGCCGTGCGGGCCGGGCAGAGCGTCCGGCTCTCCCTCTGCATCCCCGAAGAACTCGGCTATGTGGACCCGCACCTCGTCCTTCAGAAAGAGGGCCGGTTCGACGTGCCGGTATACTACCGGATGAACTTCAACGGCCAGACCCCCAAGCAGAACCACTTCTCGGTCGAAGTTACCCTCAACGACCCCGGCCTCTACTTCTACTATTTTGACCTCTACACCGATTTCCGCCGCATCGTGCGCGGGCCGGACAACTGTGGCATGGTCAGCTGGCAGGACGGTGAGAAATGGCAGATCACGGTCTACGATGCCGCCTTCGAGACGCCGGAGTCCATCAAGGGCAAAGTGTTCTACCAGATCTTCCCGGACCGCTTCTGCGAAGGGGTGGAGAACAAGCCCATGCCCTTCCCGGACCGCATCTATCAGGCCGACAAACACGCCGAACCCTTCTGGCAGCCCAATGAGGTAGGCGGCCACCTGAACGAGGACTACTTCGGCGGCGACCTGAAGGGCATCCAGCTCAAGCTGCCCTACCTGCACAAGATGGGCGTGGATTTCCTCTACCTGAACCCCATCTTCGAGGCCCACTCCAACCACCGCTACAACACCGCCGACTACCTCAACGTAGACCCCCTGCTGGGCACCAACGAGGAGTTCGAGGCGCTGTGCGCCGAGGCGAAGAAGTACGGCATCGGCATCGTGCTGGACGGCGTGTTCAGCCACACCGGTTCCGACAGCCGCTATTTCAACCGCGAGGGCCGCTACGGCGAGGGCGGCGCTTACCGCGATCCCAGCTCCCCGTACCGCAGCTGGTACGATTTCGACCCGAAGTACAAGGGCGGCTACCGCAGCTGGTGGGGCTTCGAGACCCTGCCCGAAGTCAACGAGGAGACCCCCTCTTACGTCGAGTTCATCACCGGCGTGGGCGGCGTCATCGACACCTGGCTGCGGCGCGGTGCCGCCGGTTTCCGGCTGGATGTGGCCGACGAGCTGCCGGACGAATTCATCGAACAGATCCGCACCGCCGTCAAGCGGGTCAGCCCCGAAAAGTTCCTGCTGGGCGAAGTCTGGGAGGATGCCACCACCAAATACGGCTTCAACCAGCGCCGCACCTACCTGCTGGGCAAGGGGCTGGACAGCGTGATGAACTATCCGTTCAAGAATGCCGTGCTGGATTTCGTCAAGGGCAAGCCCGCCGAGCAGGCTGCCAACGAGATCCTGACCATCTGCGAGCACTACCCTGCCCCCGCCATGGACACGGCACTGAACTTCCTCTCCACCCACGACACCGAGCGCGCCCTGACCGTCATCGCCGACGAACCCGCCAACGGCCGGGGCCGGGAATGGCAGAGCGGCCGCTGTGTGACCGGCGACGCCTATGAGGAGGGGCTGCTCCGGCTCCGGATGGCCTACGCCATCATCTACACTCTGCCGGGTGTGCCCTGCCTGTACTACGGCGACGAGATCGTCATGCAGGGCTACCGCGACCCGTTCAACCGGGCCTTCTTCCGCTGGGACGCCCACGAGCAGCGCCTGCGCCCCGTTCTGGCACAGCTGGCCCAGCTGCGCCACACCTGCGAGGCGTTCCGCACCGGCAAGCTCAACGTCCTGCGGGCCGAGGGCGGCATCCTGCACTACCAGCGCATCGGCGAGGCAGAGACGGCGGAGATCATCGTCAACCGCACCGAACACATCATCGTGGAGACGCTGGCCAGCGGCAAGAGCACCGAAGTGAACCCCATGGGCTTCACCATCGTGGTGGAAGAGGTCGGCCACAACCCGAACCACAGCTACTACGATTATATTTAACCTTCAAGGAACAAGGCCCGTGGGATCGCAAGACCGCGGGCCTTGTTTTCTTAAATCAGGACATCTTGTAATCCCGCCCTCGTTATTATATAATAAACGAAAAGAGGCCCTTCGTCTCGTTTCCATCTGCAAGGGAGGGAGTATCTATGCCCATTGACCCCATCTTCTGGCTCATCGCAGCCATCGGCTTTCTGGTGCTGGAGGGAATGACCTTCAGCATGGTATCCATCTGGTTTGCGGCGGGCAGCGCGGCTGCTCTGCTGAGCTGCCTGTTCTGGCCGTCGTTCCGGGTGCAGGCGGTGGTGTTCATCGTGGTCAGCATCCTCTGTCTGGCGGCGTTCAAGCCGCTGGCTGACAAGCTGCGCCGGAAGCACACCCCCACCAACGGCGACCGCAGCCTTGGCCGCGAGGCAAAGGTCCTGACCCCGGTCTCCGCCGGGAAGACCGGCCGTGTCCGGCTGGACGGCGTGGACTGGAACGCCCGCTGCGCCACCCCCGGCGACGCACTGGAGCCGGGCCAGACCTGCCGTGTGACCGAGATCCACAGTACCCTGCTCATCGTGGAGCCTGTCCTGACCGAATCATCCACCCACTGAAAAAAGGAGCGTTCCTATGCCCATCATGCTGTTTGTGATCCTTGCACTGGTCTTCGTCATCCTTCTCATCGTCATCACCAACATCGTCATCGTGCCCCAGTCCATGACCTACGTCATCGAGCGGCTGGGCAGCTACTCCGACAGCTGGAGCGCCGGCCTGCACGTCAAGATCCCGTTCGTGGAGCGGGTGGCCAAAAAGGTCAGCCTGAAGGAGCAGGTCGCCGACTTCCCTCCCCAGCCGGTCATCACCCGTGACAACGTCACCATGCAGATCGACACCGTGGTCTTCTTCCAGGTCATGGATGCCAAGCTCTACACCTACGGCGTCAACCAGCCCATCGCGGCCATCGAGAGCCTGTCTGCCACCACCCTGCGCAACATCATCGGTGAAATGGAGCTGGACCACACCCTGACCAGCCGCGATGTCATCAACGGCAAGATCACGGCCATTCTGGACGAAGCCACCGACAAGTGGGGCATCAAGGTCAACCGCGTCGAGGTCAAGAACATCATCCCCCCGCGTGAGATCCAGGAGGCCATGGAAAAGCAGATGAAGGCCGAGCGCGAGAAGCGCGCCGTCATCCTGAAGGCCGACGGTGAAAAGCAGGCCGCCATCACCGCCGCCGAGGGCGAAAAGGAAGCCGCCATCCTCCGCGCTGACGCCGTCAAGCAGCAGCGCATCCTCGAGGCCGAGGGCGAGGCACAGGCCATCCTCGCGGTTCAGCAGGCCAACGCCGACGCCATCCGCCTGCTGAACGAGGCCATGCCCAGTGACAAGGTGCTGGCCATCCGCAGTCTGGAAGCGCTGGCCAAGGTCGCCAACGGCAAGGCCACCAAGATCATCATCCCGTCCGAGCTGCAGAACCTCGGCGGCGTGGTGCCCAGCATCAAAGAGCTGCTGACTGACCCGAAGGACGCAGAATAAGGAGCCTGTTTATGATCTACGATACCCTGAACAACCTGCCCAACTATCTGGGCATGAGCGAAAATCTGGACGCTGTCATCGAGTTCGTCATGGCGCGGGACATCAACAACCTCCCCGCCGGAAAGACCCGCATCCTCGGCGAGAAGGCCGTCGTCACGGTCAGCACCGTGACCCCGCAGCCCGGCGACAAGGCCCCCTTCGTCCGCCGGGACACCCACCTGACGCTGGAGACCGACCTCGAAGGCAGCGAGCTGTTTGAAGTCTCGCTGGGCGAGTTCAGCCCCACCAAACCCACCGACGAGGCTGCTGACATCACGGTCGGCAGCGCAGGCACCAGCATCGCCGGGATGCTCTGCGAGGGCCGCTTCGCCCTCTATCTGGCCGGGGAGCCGTACAAATCCGGCCTGAAGGCGCAGGGCTGCGGCAAGCTGAAAAAGGCCGTGTTCAGCATCGAGCTGGACGAGGACGACACTACAGAGTAAAAGGAACCATACCATGGGATTTCTTGCTGTTTTTATTGCCTGCCTGTTTGGCGTATTCATTTTTACCGTATTCGGCGGTTATTCCCTGCTGCTCTATTGCCAGCAGTCTCTGCTGATGGTCATACCGCCTGCGCTCGTGCTCGCTGTCCTTGTCTGGGCGTTCATGAAAATGGATGATAAAATCACTGCTTTGCAGCATCGCGTCGATGAACTGGAAGCGGCACAGAAAGAATCCTCCGAAACAACGAAGCCACAGTAAACCAAGACCCCTCTACGCAGCGTAGGTTGCGCAGAGGGGTTTTCTATGCTATCCTGTCTGCAACGCAAACGAACAGGAGGAATCCATTATGAATACCTATGTGACCGGAAGCACCATCCGGCTGCTGCGAGAAGCCAAGGGCCTGACGCAGGCAGAGCTTGCCCGCCAGCTCCTGGTCAGCGCCAAAACGATCTCCAAATGGGAGACCGCCAAGGGCCTGCCCGATATCTCTCTGCTGGAACCGCTGGCCGCTGCACTGGGCGTGTCGGTGCTGGAACTGATGCAGGGCGAACCGGTGGTCAACCGGAACCGTGCCGCCAATCTGCTGCGCTCCAAGCTCTACGTCTGCCCCCTCTGCGGGAATGTGCTCCACTCCACCGGTCAGGCCGTGGTGAGCTGCTGCGGCATCACGCTGCCCGCGTTGGATATCGCGGAGGCCGATGATGCCGACGAGAAGCACCAGCTGACCATTGAGCGGGTGGAAGATGAACTTTTCGTTACCCTGCACCACCCCATGGAGAAGGGCCACTTCATCTCCTTCATCGCCTATCTCACCGGCGACAAGCTCCAGCTCGTCAAGCTCTACCCGGAGGGCGAAGCCAGCTGCCGGTTCCCGCTGCGGGGCGCCGGGGTGCTCTATTTTTACTGCAACCGCCACGGCCTGATGAAAGCCCCAGACCTCCGCACGGCCACCCGCTGCACCCCGCCCCAGAAGATCCACCTGCGGGAGCCGGACGAGCGCGACCGCGAACAGGTCATGGCTTATCGGGAGGAATTTCTCGCCCTCGGCTCCCGGATGGACGGCACCTCGGCGCTGGACCAGTTCGACGATTTCGACGCCTGGCTGGCCCAGATTCGGAAACTGACCGACCCCCGCACGACGCCCGCCGGGCTTGTTCCTGCCACCGAATATCTGGCGCTGGACGAGCACGAACGCCTTGTGGGCATGACCAACCTGCGCCATCACCTGAACGACTATCTGCTCACCTACGGCGGGCACATCGGCTACAGCGTCCGCCCCTCCGAGCGGCAGAACGGCTATGCCACCCAGATGCTCCGCCTGACGCTGGAACAGGCCAGAGCGCGCGGCATCGGGAAGGTGCGCATCTGCTGCGACCACTACAACGTCGCTTCCGCCAAAACCATCCGCGCCAACGGCGGCGTCCTCGAAGACGAACAGTTTGACCCGCAGAATGGAACCCTGACCCAGCGGTACTGGATCTCCAACAATTAAGAAGACCCTCTCCGTCAAAGCCTGTCGGCTTTGCCACCTCTCCCGAAGGGCGAGGTTTTGCTGTTGCGTTATGTCAGCAGCAAAGCTCCCCCTTTGGGGGAGCTGGCATTGCGAAGCAATGACGGAGAGGGTTTTGTATTGTGATCAACCCAGATGGAACAGATCAATGAGAACGACCATGGCAAGGCCGTAATAGACCACGACGGCCACCAGATCGTTGATGGTGGTGATGAGCGGGCCGGAGGCCACAGCGGGGTCGATGTGGATCTTGTGGAACAGCATGGGGATGACCGTGCCCACCAGGCTGGAAACGACCATGGCGATGATCAGCGCCACGCCGACACAGCCGGACAGCAGGAAGGCTTCGCCCCAGGCATACGCCTTGAAGAAATGGATGTAGCAGCCCAGGAAGCCCAGCGCCATCACAGCCAGCAGTGCGCCGTTCACCAGACCGACCCGCATCTCCTTCCAGAGCAGCTGAAGCTTTTTGGCGGTGGTCAGGTTCTCGTCCACCAGCACACGGATGGTCACGGCCAGCGACTGGGTGCCCACGTTGCCGGCCATATCCAGCACCATGGACTGGAAGCAGATGACGATGGGCAGCACCGCCACCACCGACTCGAACGCACCGACGACCGAGGAGACGAGCATTCCGAGGAAGAGCAGGGCGACCAGCCAGGGCAGGCGCTTCTTCACGCTCTCGAAGACGCCCTCGTTCAGGTCCTCTTCGCTGGTCAGACCGCCCAGTTTTGCGTAATCGTCGCCCATCTCGTCATCGACCAGTTCGACCACGTCGGACGAGGTGATGATGCCGACCAGCTTACCCGCATCGTTCAGCACCGGGAGCGAGCGCTCGGCGTAGTCCACGATGCGGTCGATGCAGTCGCTGATCTTCTCGTGGTCGGTCACATAGGGGTACGACCGCGCGATGAGCTTTTCGAGCCGATCGTCCGCGCGGGCAATGATGAGGTCTTTCAGGTCGATGGCACCATAGAACTTGTCGTTCTCGTCCACGACGTACAGGGTGGAGATGTTGTCGTTCTCGCCCGCCTGCTTCACCAGCTCGCTCATCGCCTGCCGGATGGTCATATCCTTCCGGATGGAGATGTAGTTGGTGGTCATGCTGCTGCCGATCTCATCCTCGCCGTAGGAGAGCAGCATCCGGACATCCTCGGCGGAGTCGCGATCCAGCTGGCCGACGATCTTGGCCTTGTCCTCTTCTTCGAGGTCATCCAGCGCGTCCACCGCATCGTCCGAATCCATGTTGGAGACGACTTTCGCCGCCTTTTCCGAGGGCAGCTCTTTCAGATACGGCTCTGCATCGTCGAGGTAGGAGAAGATCTCCGCCACCCGCTCGATGCCCAGCACCGGGTACAGCTTCTGGCGCTCGTCCGGTGTCAGCGCCGTCAGCGCATCGGCCAGGTCGTTTTCGTGGTAGTCGGAAAGCTTTTCCGCCAGCTCTGCCTGCGGCAGACCGCTGTGGATGAGGTTCAGGATCTCTTCCTGGTAATTCTTCTGCATCTTGGTTCCCTTCCTGCCCATTCCGGGCATAAAAAATACACCGCGTCGGTCATGCTTGACTCCTGCGGTGTATCATGGGCACATGCAGTTCAGGACGCGGCAGACTCATTCGCCTGGCCCGCATCGCAGGAGGAGCGTTGTTTGGGGTGATCCGTATGGTCACTGGACATGGAAATCAAACGCCTCCTGAAACTGAGATTTGCCGTTCGGCCTCGTTATGATACTACGGCCGGGCGGATTTTTCAACCCCTTTTACAAAACTTTTACCGATTCTGAGCCAGATTTCAAGACATGATAAAACCGGAACGCATCGAAAGATACGTTCCGGTTTTTGTCACTTTTTATATCTTCCGTACCACGCCACCGATACCCGCCACGACACGGCATACAGCACCAGTGCCGCCGCCAGCAGCCCGCTCACAAGAACCGCCGCACTGGCACCGGAAAAGGCATCCATCAGGGCAATTCCTCCGCCCAGCATGGCCCCCATTCCTGCAAACATCAGCATGTACAGCATTCGGGCTTTTTCCGGACCAAAACGATAATACAGCGGAAGCATAATGCCATTCATCAGCAGTATCGCCAGCACGCCAAACTCCATCCAGATGCTAACCGGGGCATCTGGAAGCGGTTTTCCCATCAGAACGATCACGCCGCATGACACGCCGCTCAGCCCAACGGAGACCGCTGCACAGATCACCCCGATAAGATATTTTTCCGCGACCTGAATTTTTCTGCTCATTGGCAAGGTCAGGCCGTACTCTGTCCACCCGCTGGAATGATCATATGCCAACAGGGAGACCGGCAGGATGCCCAGAAAAATGGCCGCATAGTTCATGGCAAAGGTAGACGCTCCCGATGCGCTCAGAGTCCAGATCACCAGAACAGCCAGAACTGTAAGGTACATCGTCTTCATGTTGCTTTTTATCTGGTACCAATCTTTTAATAATAAGCCCTTCATGCGTTCTTCTCCCCTTTCACCATCAATACAAACAGTTCCTCGATACTCACGGGCGTCAGGGCGCTTCCAGTGGGCACCCCGTCCCGTTTGACCAGCGCTTCGGCCCCGTAGGGTGTGACCCGCTGGCTGACCACGACGTCCGGAGCCAGCTCTTCCAGTTGAGCGGCGGTGCCGTGCCAGAGGGCGTATTCTTCCCGCAGGGTGTCTTTGTCCTCGCAGAGTAGGAGCTTGCCCTTGTGCAGGAAGGCAATGGTGTCGCAGAGCTTTTCCAGATCACTGACAATGTGGGACGAGATAAGAATGGCGTGGTCTTCGTCCCGCACAAAATCCAGCAGCAGGTCGATGAGCTCATCCCGAACGACAGGGTCCAGGCCGCTGGTGGCTTCGTCCAGAAGCAGCAGCTTCGGATGGTGGGACAGTGCCACTGCAAGGCAGAGTTTCATCTTCATACCGGTGGAGTATTCGTTATACTTTTTCTTAGCAGGCAGTTCAAAGCGCTTGCAAAATCCGGCATAGACCCCGGCGTCCCAATTGCGGTAGATGCCCGCCATCACCTTTCCCACCTGTTCGGCGGTCAGGCAGGTGGGGATACCATCGCCGCTCAGCACCACGCCGATGTCCTCCTTGGTGCAGGGGGATGCTTCCAGGTCGTCTTTCCCCAGCACCCGGATGGTGCCGGACTCCGGTGGAAGTATTCCCAAAATCAGCTTCAGGGTCGTGCTCTTGCCCGCACCGTTCTCGCCGATGAGGCCGCAGACCGTGCCGCCGGGCAGGGTCAAATCGATAGGGCCCAGGGTAAAATCCGGATACGTTTTCTGTACGCCGTGCAGTTCCAGTGCGTTCATCTTCATTCCTCCCACAGCAGTTCCAGCATTTCGACAAGGTCGTTCTTTGCCAGCCCGCAGGACGCCGCCAGCCGGACGGCTTCCGTCAGGTGTGCTTCGATTTTTTTCAGGTTCTCTTCCCGGAGCAGCTCGGTGTTTTTCGCCGCCACGAAGAAGCCTTTGGCCGGGATGGCATACAGAAAACCCTCCTTTTCCAGCTCATCGTAGGCGCGTTTGGTCGTGATGACGCTGATGCGCAGGTCGCGCGCCAGCGCCCGGATGGACGGCAGCGCCTCGTCCGGCTGCAGATTACCGTTCAATATCTCATTTTTGATCTGGGTATAGATCTGGTCATAGATCGGTGCTCCGCTTTTGTTGTCGATGAAAAGATTCACGTCGCTCCCCCTCCGTTTCGTCTGTACATACACAGTATATACAGATGGTACAGTGTTGTCAAGAGGTAACTGCAAAAAAACAGCCGCTCCCAACGGGAACGGCTGCTTTTGGTTTTTCTTATGCAGTTCCTGCGAACGGCTCAGTAGGCCACGCCCCAATAGACCATGGCCTTGGCGGGCTTGCCGCAGCAGGGGCAGACATCGCTCAGGTGCTCCTGCGCGAAGGGCATGCAGCGGCTGGACAGACCTGCTTCTTCCTTCATCTTCATCTCGCAGGCCAGGTCGCCGCACCACATGGTCTTGATATAGCCGGTGTTGGCCTTGGCCAGCTCCTTGACCTCATCCATGGTGGTGGCTGCCCAGGTGCGCTTTTCGCGGTTGGCCAGAGCGCGCTCGTACAGGTCCTTGCGCAGGGCCTCCAGCTGGGCCGGGATGGCCGTTTCCAGCTCGTCCAGAGAGACGAAGACCTTCACGCGGGTGTCGCGGCGGACCAGAACGCACTGGTTCTTCTCCAGATCCTTGGGGCCGATCTCCAGGCGGAGGGGCACACCCTTCATCTCCCACTGGGAGAACTTCCAGCCGGGGGCGTTGTCGCTGTCGTCCAGCTTGACGCGGGCGTACTTGCTGATCTTCTCAGCCAGCTCCGCTGCCTTCTCAGAAACACCGGGCTTGTGGGCGGCGATGGGCACGACCACGACCTGAATGGGAGCCACTGCGGGCGGCAGGATCAGGCCGTCGTCGTCGCCGTGGGTCATGATGATGGCACCCACCAGACGGGTCGAAACGCCCCAGCTGGTCTGGAACGGGTGGTGCAGCTGGTTGTCGCGGCCGGTGAAGGTCACGTCATAGGCCTTGCTGAACTTGTCGCCGAAGTAGTGGCTGGTGCCGCTCTGCAGGGCCTTGCCGTCCTTCATCATCGCCTCGATGGTGTAGGTCGCCTCCGCACCGGCAAACTTCTCTTTATCGGTCTTGCGGCCCTTGACAACAGGGATGGCGAGATCCTGCTCGCAGACATCTGCATAGCAGTTCAGCTGCTGCTGGGTCTCCGCCTCAGCCTCGGCAGCGGTCTCGTGGATGGTGTGGCCCTCCTGCCACCAGAACTCGCGGCTGCGCAGGAAGGGACGGGTGGTCTTCTCCCAGCGCACGACGCTGCACCACTGGTTGTACTTCATGGGCAGTTCACGGTAGCTGTGCAGCACGCGGGACCAGTGGTCGCAGAACATGGTCTCGCTGGTGGGGCGCACCGCCAGACGCTCTTCCAGCTTGTCCGAGCCGCCCATCGTGACCCACGCCACCTCCGGCGCGAAGCCATTGACCAGCTCGCCTTCCTTCTGCAGCAGGCTCTCCGGGATCAGCACGGGCATGGCCACGTTCTCATGGCCGGTGGCCTTGAAGCGGGCATCCATGTCTTTCTGGATCAGCTCCCAGATGGCCTGGCCGTAGGGGCGCAGGATGATGAAGCCCTTCACGCTGGAATACTCGACCAGCTCTGCCTTGACGCAGATATCGGTGTACCACTGCGCAAAGTTCTCTTCCTGGCTGGTGATTGCCTGCACGAGTTTCTTGTTGTCTTTTGCCATTTTCTTTTATCCTCCAAAGCCGTGCGCCAAACGCCCTGCTCCCAGGCCGTTCCGCACGAACTCATATTAAAAGCCCCGCCGCAGCACCGCCGTGTGCAGCGCCGGGAAACGGGGCCTTTTTGCAGCGTCCGGATCAGCCCTGATGGCTGTCCACAAAGTTTACCACGTCACCCACGGTGCGCAGCGTCTCGATGGCGTCATCCGGCACCTCGATGCCGAACTCATCCTCCAGCGTCATGACCATATCCACGATATCCAGGCTGTCGGCCTCGAAATCGCTCATGATGTCGCTCTCCATCGTGATCTTGGCGGGGTCGATATCCAGCTGTTCCGCCAGCAGGGCACGAATTTTCTCAAAGGTATCCATTGTCACGGTCTCCTTTTGTCATCGATTCTTTGTTGTCCGCCCTGCGCAGCTGACCGGCCGCGCAAAGCACTCTCTATTTTTTATATCCCATGGGCCGCATCTTGTCAAGACCTGTTTTGGATTCCGGCACGGATGCGGCGGAAATTTCCGATAAAAATTGCGGAAAGCACAGTTTTTCGCTTGACAGAATCCCGTTTGCTTCTTATGATAATAAGAGGTTCGTTATAACTACCGAAAGGATGAACGCGATGAAGTTCTCATTTACCAAAATGCAGGGCTGCGCCAACGACTATATCTATCTGGACTGCCGGGCCTCCGGCGTGCCGGAGAACATCGTTCCGCTGGCCCGGAAGCTCTCGGCGCGGCACTTCTCGGTGGGTGCCGACGGCATCATCTGCATCTGCGCCCCGGAAACGCCGGGCGCAGACGGCACCATGCGCATCTTCAACGCCGACGGCAGCGAGGCGCAGATGTGCGGCAACGGCATCCGCTGCGTGGCCGAGTGGCTGCATGTGCATGAACCGGCCTGCGCAGCAAAGCCCGTGCTGAAGATCGACACCCGCAGCGGCCGGAAGACGCTGACCCGGATGGGCGAGGAGCTGTGGCAGGTGGAGATGGGGGCCTATTCCACCCGCGCCGCCGACCTGCCCGCCGTGAACATGGGCGAAGGGCCGCTGGTCCGCTGCCCGCTGACGGTGGACGGCAAGACCTGGGAGGTCACCTGCATCAGCGTGGGCAACCCCCACTGCGTCACCCTTGTGCCGGAGGTGGACGGCCTCAAGCTGGAGGCCATCGGCCCGGCGTTCGAGTCCCACCCGAACTTCCCGGAGCGGATCAACACCGAGTTCGTCGAGTTTGTGGACCGCACCCACCTGAAGATGCGGGTGTGGGAGCGCGGCAGCGGCGAGACCTGGGCCTGCGGCACCGGCACCTGCGCCACGGTGGCCGCTCTGGTGGAGCAGGGCCTGTGCCCCGCGGGCGAGGACGTCCATGTGGCGCTGCGCGGCGGCGAGCTGACCATCCGGGTCCTGCCCGGCCGGCAGCTGCTCATGACCGGCGCGGCCTCCACCGTTTACGAAGCTGTGATCGAAGTCTAACGTTAGAAAGAATCGAGGGAAAATACAATGAAAATGAATCATCATTACGGTGAGCTGAAGGCAAGCTATCTGTTCGTGGACATCGCCCACAAGGTCGCCGCCTATCAGGAAGCACACCCCGAAAAAGAGATCATCCGCCTGGGCATCGGCGATGTGACCCAGCCTCTGGCCAAGTGCGTCGTCACCGCCATGCAGGACGCCGCCGCCGAGATGGGCACCAAGGAAGGCTTCCACGGCTACGGCCCGGAGCAGGGCTACCCCTTCCTGAAGCAGGCCATCCAGGGCTACTATGCCGGCCGCGGCACCCGGCTGGATGAGGATGAGATCTTCATCTCCGACGGTGCCAAGAGCGACCTGGCCAACGTGCTGGGCCTGTTCGATGTGGACAACACCGTTCTGGTGCCGGACCCCGTCTACCCCACCTACGTGGACGACAACGTGACCGACGGCCGCAGGATCATCTACGGCCGCACCAGCCAGGAGAACGGCTTCCTGGGGATGCCCGATGAGAATGTGAAGGCAGACATCATCTATATTTGCAGCCCCAACAACCCCACCGGTGCCGCTTACACCCGCGAGCAGCTCAAGGAGTGGGTGGCCTATGCCCGCAAGAACAATGCCGTCATCCTCTACGATGCCGCCTACGAGTGCTTCATCACCGACGAGCACCTGGCCCGCAGCATCTTCGAGATCGAGGGTGCCCGCGAATGCGCCATCGAAATCTGCTCCTTCTCCAAAATCGCAGGCTTCACCGGCACCCGCTGCGGCTACACCATCGTGCCCAAGGAGCTGGAGCGCGAGGGCATGAACCTGAACAAGCTCTGGCTGCGCCGTCAGACCACCAAGTTCAACGGTGTGCCTTACATCGTGCAGCGCGCCGCTGCCGCCGTCTTTACCGAGAGCGGCATGGCCGAGATCCAGCAGAACCTCGACTACTACCGCCAGAACGCCAAGGTCATCGCCGATGCGCTGGACGCCTGCGGCGTGTGGTACTGCGGCGGCAAGAACAGCCCCTACATCTGGCTGCGCTGCCCCGGCAATATGAAGAGCTGGGAGTTCTTCGACTGGCTGCTGGAGAACTGCGGCGTCGTCGGCACCCCCGGCGTCGGCTTCGGTGCATGCGGCGAGGGCTACTTCCGCCTGACCGCCTTCGGCGATGCGGAAAAGACCAAGACCGCCGCCGAGCGCATCCAGACCGCCATCCAGGCCCTGTAATTTTTTGCAAGCAAAAAGGCGATGCAGTTTTTGTACGACTGCATCGCCTTTTCTGTTTTTTTCCGGTCCGGTCTTATTTCCGGCCCGTCAGCCGGTTCAGCAGCATCACCGCCAGGACCAGCACACCGATGACGAGGATGATGCCGACCATTCCGATCACCATGATGGGCAGAGTGGTCATCCACGAAGAAAGATGAAGCATAAATACACCTCCGTTAAGCCATCAGAGTCAGGATCAGGCCGCCTGCAATGACGGACGCGATCTGCCCCGAAACGTTGACGCTGATGGAGTACATCAGCAGGAAATTCTGGTTGTCCTCTTCCAGGCCCATCTTGTTGACGACGCGGCCGCTCATGGGGAAGGCCGAGATGCCGGCAGCGCCGATCATCGGGTTCAGCTTTTTGCCCTCCGGCAGGAAGAGATTCAGCAGCTTTGCAAACAGCACACCGCCTGCGGTATCGAAGACAAAGGCCACCAGACCCAGTGCGAGGATCAGCAGGGTATCGGGCCGGACGAACTTGTCTGCGGTCATCTGCCCGGCCACGGTCAGGCCCAGCACGATGGTGATGAGGTTCGCCAGCACATTCTGCGCCGTTTCACTCAGCACATTCAGCACGCCGCACTCCCGCAGCAGGTTGCCGAACATCAGGAAGCCCACCAGCGCCACGCTGGCCGGAGCCACCATGCCCGCGATGATGGTCACAACGATCGGGAACAGGATCTTGGTCAACTGGGAGACGCTGCCCTTCTCGTAGGACATCCGAATGCGGCGCTCCTTCCGGGTGGTCAGCAGCTTGATGACCGGCGGCTGCACGATGGGCACCAGCGCCATGTAGCTGTAGGCAGCCACCATGATGGCACCGAGGTACTGGGAGTTGAGGGTGTTGGCCACGAAAATGGCGGTGGGGCCGTCGGCTGCACCGATCACGGCGATGGACGCGGCATCCTTCAGGTCAAAGAAGAAGCCCGCCAGGAACAGCGTAAAAAAGATGCCGAACTGTGCCGCTGCACCAAAGAGCATGAGCCACGGCTTTTCCAGCAGGGGGCCAAAGTCGATCATGGCGCCGATGCCGATGAAGAGCAGCAGCGGGAACAGCTCGTTGGACATGCCCGCCTCAAACAGGGCCGAAATGGGGCCGACGGTCTCGCCCTGGGTGATGGCACCCGACAGGGGCAGGTTGACCAGAATGGCACCAAAGCCCATGGGCAGCAGCAGGCTCGGCTCCATCTTTTTTGCGATGGCAAGGTAGATGAGCAGCGCACCGATGCCCCACATCACCACCATCTGCCAGGTCAGATTCCCGAAATTGGAAAAGAGCCCGGCGAACGTGTTCAAAAAGTTCATAGTTTTACCTCCTCGTGTTCCGGTGCCAAAGGCAAGAAAAAAGAGACTCTTGCCACAGCACCCTGTCTGTGACAAAAGTCTCAAGCGAACACATGACATCGGGCATTTCTGCCGTGATGACGCTGCCATGCAACACCCCGCAGACCCTGCGGAGCGCCCTTTACTCCCTTTTATCGGGTCTTATTAAATCAAACTGCGTCTCCGCTGTCAAGAGGTTTTCCGGATTCTTTGCCAAATTTTGCTTCAGCGCTCGAACGTCGTGCTCAGGGTCGTGGCCCAGTGCTGGCCGGGGGCGAGGCAGGCGGCGGCAGCGCGTTCGGTCCAGGCCTGCGGGTCGTTCTCGGCACCGGGCAGGGACTGCCACGGCTCGATGCAGACGAAGCGGACCGGCTTTGCCGGGGCCGACCAGATGAGGGAATACGGGTAGCCCTCGACGTTGCAGACGATGTGGCGGCCGGTGTCCTTTTCGTAGATGCCCAGCGTCCTGGTGCGCAGGCCCGCCATGCAGAAGCTGTCGTTGGCGAAGAGGTCGTCCGTGAGCGGGATGGCGGAGACGTTCTTCCACCGGTAGCCGCACCTGCCGGTCAGCAGGCCGTTGGGGTAAGCATCCAAAATCATCGGGCTTTCGGGCTGTTCGAAGCGGAACTCGTAATCGGTGGTGGTGTGGCTGGCATCAAAGGGAATGCGGAAGGCCGGGTGGTAGCCGATGCCGAAGCGCAGCTCCTCCGCGGCGGTTTCGGGGTTCGCGACCGTCAGGGTGTGGTGGACGGTCTTTCCTTCCAGCCGGAAGGTGCTGGTGAGGACAAAATCGAAGGGGAAGCGCTCGGCCTTGATCGCATCGTCCGAGCGCAGTTCCAGCTCAATGGTGTCGCCCTCGGCGCGGAGCAGGGTGTGCTCCAGATCCCGCGCAAAGCCGTGCTGGCCGCCCTTGTAGGTCTTGCCGTCATGGGTGAAGGTGCCGCCGGGCAGTTTGCCGGTCCAGGGGAAGAGGATGGGCGCATGACGCTTCCAGACCGCCGGGTCGGCCTGCCAGAGCAGCTCTTCGCCCGCTGCATTCTTCAGGCTGACGGCCTCCGCGCCAAGGGTGTCCACGGTCAGAGTCAGAAATTCGTTGTGGATGGTTGCCTGCATGATTCGTTCTCCTTTTTCATTGTTATCGGTTGACGATGTGCTCGCCGTTTCCGTCCAGGAAGGTGCGCAGGTTCCGGGTGGTGATGTCCATCAGGTTCTGCAGCGCTTCCTTTGTCGTCCATGCAATGTGCGGGGTGAGGAGGGCGTGGGGCTCCTTCCGGAGCGGGCTGTCCGCCGGGAGGGGTTCGGTGGCAAAGGCGTCGGCCCCGTAAAAACCCAGCTGCCCGCTGCGGAGCGCCGCCGTGACCGCTGCTTCGTCCACAAGAGCACCGCGCGCGGTGTTCAGCAGGATGGCACCGGGCTTCATCTGCGCCAGTGCCTCCGCACCAATGAGCCCCCGCGTCTGGGGCGTGGCCGGGCAGTGAAGGCTGAGGACGTCGCTCTCCTTCAGCAGGTCAGCAAACGGCACGAACTCCACACCGTCGGCGGCATATTCCGGCCGGACGGTCCGGGTGCAGACGAGTACCCGCATCCCGAATGCTCTGGCGATGCGGGCCGTCTGCCGCCCGATGCTGCCGTAGCCGTAGATGCCGAAGGTCTTGCCGTACAGCTCCATCTGGGGCAGCAGGCCGTAGCCTGCCGGGATGTCCAGCTGCCACAGGCCGTCCTTGACGGCGCGGTCATACCGCTCGGCACACTGGACGATGGCCAGCAGCAGGCTGAAGGTCATCTGCGCCACGCTGTAGGTCGAGTAGCCGGGCACATTCGCCACAGCCACGCCATGGCGGCGGCAGGCGTCCAGATCCAGATTGTCGGTGCCGGTGGCGATGATGCCCACGAACTTCAGGTTCGGGCACTGGGCCAGGATGGCTTCATCCATCCGGCATTTGTTGAGGAAGACGACCTCGGCATCCCCGATGCGGGGCGCGATCTCCTCATAGGCCGTGCGGACGTAGCTGGTGGTATCCGGGATGAGGGCCTTGACCCCCGACCAGTCGAGGTCGCACTCGTGCATGACATAGCGTTCCAGAATGACGGCTTTCATCGCTTCTCCTCCAATTCCACGTCCTCGCGGAGCACCTGCCCGATGGGCTGGGCGATGCACAGGTCTGCGCTTTCGTCCGCCGGGGTGGGCTGCATGTTGATGACGACGAGATGCCGGCCCCGGAAATACCGCAGCAGCCCCGCCGCCGGGTAGACCACCAGGCTGGTGCCGCCCACGATGAGGGTATCGGCCCGGCGGATGGCCTGCACGGCCCCGGAGACGACCTCGTCGTCCAGCCCCTCTTCGTAAAGGACCACGTCCGGCTTGACGATGCCGCCGCAGTCCGGGCAGCGGGGCACACCGGTGCTGTTGGCGATGAAATCGATGTCGTAGAACTTGCCGCATCCGGTGCAGTAGTTGCGCAGGGTGCTGCCGTGCAGCTCATAGACCGTTTTGGACCCCGCCGCCTGGTGCAGGCCGTCGATGTTCTGGGTGACGACCGCTTTCAGCCTGCCCTCGCGTTCGAGTTTGGCCAGCCGCAGATGGGCTGCATTGGGCCTTGCCCCTTTCACGATGAGCTTATCGCGGTAAAAACGGTAAAATTCCTCTGGATTTTGTTCCCAGAAGGTGTGGCTCAGGATGGTTTCAGGCGGGTAATCGTATTTCTGATGATACAGCCCGTCCACGCTCCGGAAGTCCGGGATGCCGCTCTCCGTGGAGACACCCGCACCGCCGAAGAAGACGATGCTGTCGCTCTCCTGGATGATCTTTTCCAGCGCAGGAACCATAACAAAAAACGCCCCTTTCCAGCAGATTTGGTTACACGTCCAGTATAACACAAATCCGGCGGAAAGGAAGCGTTTCTTTTGGTTCTCTGGTTCAGCGGCCGTTCTCGGCAAACAGGGTGCCGAGGGCTGCAAAGAGGTCGTGCGGGAGCATCCCGGCTTCGCCGTGCACAGCGGCGGCGCGGTCGGCAGCGGCCCCGTGGAGGTAGACCGCGCAGACGGCAGCCTCAAAAGCAGGCAGCCCGCAGGCCAGCAGAGCGCTGGTCATACCGGCCAGCACATCGCCGCTGCCCCCGCGCGACAGACCGGGGTTGCCGGTGGGGTTCATCCGGCACCGGCCATCCGGGGCCGCGATGACCGTCTGTGCCCCCTTGAGCACGACCACGGCGTTCCACGCTCTGGCAAACTGCAGGGCGGTGCCCTCCCGGTCGGCGTGGATGGCCGCAGCGGACAGCCCGGTCAGCCGGGCCATCTCACCGGGGTGGGGTGTTAAAATCAGTTCGCCCTTCGGATGAAGCGTTTTTCCAGCTTGCAGCAGGTCGGCGGCGGCGTTCAGGCCGTCGGCGTCCAGTACGGCACTGCCCGCAAAACCGGGCAGGAGCGTTTGCACCAGTGTCCGGGTCTCGGCAGCGCGGGCCGCGCTCTGGGCCGTGTAGCCCAGACCCGGCCCCAGCAGAAGGACGGTCGCCTTCTGGCGCTGGATGCGGGGGATGCTCTCCGGCGCGATGCCCCCTTCGGCCCCGACCTCGCAGGGGCAGAGGCAGCACTCCGGCAGGCGGGCAGACACCGCCGCCAGCACCGGTTCCACGCTGGCCAGTGTGACGATGCCCGCACCGGTGCGCAGAGCGCCCTCCACCGCCAGCGCTGCCGCGCCCCGGTAGCTGGCGCTGCCTGCCACGGCCAGCACAGCCCCGAAAGTGCCCTTGTGGCTGTCCCGCGGGCGGGGGCGAAGACACGTCCAAACATACGCGGCATCTGTTTTCATCCTGCAACGTCCTCCTTTGTATGAGGCTCCCCCTACAAGGGGAGCTGGCATCGCGAAGCGATGACTGAGAGGTTGTACCACATGCTGTGTTTCCGTTTTGCTTCACGGCTGCCGGAAGGCCCGCCTTCGTACAACCTCTCCGTCACCTTCGGTGACACCTCTCCTTGTAGGAGAGGCCTTGGCATCCCGTCAACTTCATCTCTTCGCCAGAGGCTCCCCTACCAGGGGAGCTGGCATCGCGTAAGCGATGACTGAGAGGTTGTACCACATGCAACGTCTCAGTCATCGCTTGCCAGAGCCGTTTATACCTCACCTTGCAGATACCTGCGGATCTCCTTCTCGACCTCCTGCACTTCCTGATGGAACATGCAGGCCGAGACGCGAAGGGCACCGTGGCCCAGAATGATGATCTGTTCCATGCCGTCGGAGGTGGCCACGCGGACCCGCCGCCCCTTGCCGATCTCGTGGGTGACATGCTCGATGAACATATCCGCCGTCTCGGCCTCCTTGGTGTAGACGACGTGGATGTTGTGATATTGCTCGATGACGCCGGGGCTGCCCGGCACACGGTAGGCATCGAACACGAGGATGAGCACACACTTTTTGAACCCCTGATAGTTGCACAGAATGTCCATCAGCTTCTTGCGGGCGGCATCAAGGCTCTGTTTGGAGAGCTCGTTCAGCTCATCCCACGCAAAGATGATGTTGTAGCCATCCACCAGCAGGTATTCGGGCGCGATCTCCCACTGCTCGGCGTCAAAATCCGGGCGCTCGGTCTTCCGGGTCGGGCGGAATGCGGCCAGCGGGTCCCGCTTGATGGGGCCATAGGTCTGCTCAAAGATCTTCAGCAGCTCGGCGTCCTCTTCCAGTGTGGCGCGGTAGGCGGCCATCCGGCGGGGCCGGGCAGCGGCCTCTTCCGCCGGGCGGGCGGTCTTGCCCCAGCCGCTGTCCACGTGCATGTGGCTGCGCACCTGTTCCCAGGGCACCACGAACCCGGCCCCATGGGAGCAGAAGACCGAATCCGCCGGGTTGTCGAGGTCGTGTTCCGGCTCGTAGCCAATGGCCGCCAGCACCTCGTCGGTGTTGTGGCAGGGGCGGTAGCCATCCAGCGTCAGACTCAGGTGCCCCCGGCCCCGCGTGTAGCCCACCACATCCATCGGGTAGCTGCGCATCGTGGAGGCTGGGGCTGTGCCGGTCAGGGTGGCCGTCTGACCATCTGGAGCCGTCTGGGGCGGGTCGAAGCTGCCGCCCATCTGCTGGACGTCGTTCATCGCACGGCCCACATTCTCGGCCGGAAGTTCCAGCCGGAAGGCGTACCACGGCTCCAGCAGCTGCACTTTGTGGATCTGCGCGGCCATCATCAGGCCCTGCCGCACCGCGCGGTAGGTCGCCTGCCGGAAGTCGCCGCCCTCGGTATGCTTCAGGTGGGCGCGGCCCGCGATGAGGGTGATCTTCATATCGGTCAGCGGGGCACCGGCCAGCACACCAAGGTGCTGTTTTTCTTCGAGATGGGTCAGCACCAGACGCTGCCAGTTCTTATCCAGCACCTCTTCGCGGCAGTCGGCCGCAAACTGCATCCCGCTGCCGCGGGGCAGAGGTTCCAGCTTGAGGTGGACTTCGGCATAGTGGCGGAGCGGCTCATAGTGGCCCACACCCTCGATGGCCTCGGTGATCGTCTCCTTATATAAAATGCCGCCTGGGCCGAAGCACACCTCCAGCCCATAGCGCTCTGCCAGTAGGCTCCGGAGCACCTCCAGCTGGATCTCGCCCATGAGCTGGACGTGGATCTCGCCCAGCGTCTCGTTCCAGACGACGTGAAGCTGGGGTTCCTCTTCTTCCAGCCGATGGAGCTTGCCGAGAGCTGCGTGGACGTCGGCCCCCTCCGGCAGAAGCACCTGATAGCTCAGCACCGGCTCCAGGACCGGCAGGTCGCCGTCCCGCTCTGCGCCCAGACCCTCGCCGGGGCGGGCTTTGGTCAGTCCGGTGACGGCGCAGACCTGCCCTGGCCCGATGCGCTCGGCCAGCGTATACCTGGCACCGGAGTAAAGGCGGAGCTGGTTGGCCTTTTCGGCCCAGGGCTCCCCGTCCACTTCGCCGGTGAGCTGGGCCTTGACCTTCAGTTCGCCGCCGGTCACGCGCAGCCAGGTCAGCCGGGCCCCCTGCTCATCCTGCGAGATCTTGAACACCCGTGCGCCGAAAGCTTCCAGCGCGGGAGCCGGGCGGGTGAAGCGGTCCAGCCCGGCCAGAAGCTCGTCCACACCCTCCAGCCTGAGCGCTGCGCCGAACCAGCATGGAAAAACATGCCGCCGGGCGATGGCCGGGAGAATGTCGGCATCGGTCAGCTCCCCTTTGTCGAGGACGGTTTCCATCAGCCGCTCGTCGCAGAGGGCCAGCGCTTCGTCGCGGGCGGCCGCATCGGCCCCGAAATCCACAAAGCCGTCCCCCAGTCGATGGTTGAGCTGTTCCAGCAGCGCCTCCCGGCCGGGGCCGGGCAGGTCCATCTTATTGAGGAAAACGAAGGTCGGGATGTGATACCGCCGCAGCAGACGCCAGAGCGTTTCGGTGTGGCTCTGGACGCCGTCGGTGCCGCTGATGACCAGCACCGCATAATCGAGCACCTGCAGGGTGCGCTCGGTCTCGGTGGAAAAGTCCACATGGCCGGGGGTATCCAGCAGGGTGAAGTCGGTGTTTCCTGCCGTCAGCAGGGCCTGTTTGGAAAAGATGGTGATGCCGCGCGCCTTTTCCAGCGCGTCGGTGTCGAGAAAGGCGTCCTTATGGTCCACGCGGCCCAGCTTCCGGATGGCACCGGCGCGGTAGAGCATGGCTTCGGAAAGGGTGGTCTTGCCGGAGTCCACATGGGCGAGGATGCCCACCACCAGCTGCTTGTGCGGTTTCTCCATGGTCTGCACCCTTCCTTATAAAAAGCTGATGCAGAGCGCCACCACCACCAGCGGCACCCCCAGCACCAGATTGGAGAGCATACTGCAATAGGTGCGCTCTTCCGGCTCCAGCTCCTCAAAGGAGACGATCTTCTCGTCGGCATAGTCCATGATGGAGCGGGTGGCGTGGAACTTTTTCTGCGGCTTGATCCCTTTGAACTCTTCGAGCAGGTGGTGGATGGTCAGGCCGTCCAGCCGCATATAGTCCACCCACGCCCAGATGAGCAGCACCACGCCGCACAGAAAGCCCGGTGCCTCCCACATGGAGAAGGTGCCGTCGCTGACATACCGCTCCCACAGCAGCATCAGCACAGCCACGATGGAAGTGCGGGTCACAGTTTTATATAAGATGGGATGAAGCATATAGCCTTTGTACATCGCGCGTAGTTTTTTCATGGTTTGCTCCTTATTCCGATACAGATACATTTTATTGTAGCATGTTTTTATGAAAAAAGATAGCAGAATCGTCCGTGGTGAAAAAACAGTCCACTTTTTTTCTTTGGAAGCCTGCCGCTTTCCGCAGCCACCCGGTGCTTTGGATTCTTTTGCATTTTTCCGCTGCTGCTTTTCATGCAAAAGCGGCTGTCATCCTTTTGTTTCCAATTCATTGCTTTAATCCATTGACTTCTTTTCAATACAGTGCTAAAATATCCGAAGTGCGACGTTTGCCCTTCCTGTGCATTTTTTCGTGGAGGACAGGCCACACTCGTTCAGGAATAGGAAAAAACGGCGCAGGCAGACCGCCTGTGCCAGAGATCTGGGAGGATCCATCCATGAGTATCAATTTTGAGTCTCACAAGCTCGACCGCCGCAGCTTCCTCAAGGGCGCAGGCATGGTCGGCGCAGCCAGCCTGCTGGCCGCATGCGGCGGCAAGTCCGACAACGGCAGCAGCGCTGCTTCCACCAGCGGTGCCACAGCCCCCAACACCACCGGTGCCACCCCGCTGAAGGAGTTCATCTCTTTTGAGAGCGGCAACCGTGAGCTGGAAAGCTGGAACATGCTGTACACCCAGCAGTCTTCCGACGCCAACGTCATCACCAACCTGTGGGACGGCCTGCTGAGCTTCGACTGCTACGGCAAGGTCGCGCCCGCCATCGCTTCCAGCTGGGAGCACAACGACGATTCCACCGTCTGGACCTTCCACCTGCGCGATGACGTCGATTGGGTCGATGCCAACGGCGAGGTGAAGGACCACCTGACCAGCAAGGATTTCCTGGTCGGCTTCGAGTGGGTCATGAACTCCTACAAGAATGAGGCCAACAACACCTCCATGCCCAACGATACCGTCGTGGGCGCTGCCGATTACTACGAGCAGACCAAGGCAGCCGGCGACGCTGCCGCCGACATGACCTATGAGGACATGCTGGCGGCCGGTGTCGGCATCGAGGCTCCTGATGACTACACGCTGGTCTTCACCTGCAAGGATCCCTGCCCGTACTTCGACACCGTGGCGGCTTACAACAGCTTCTACCCCGTCGCTCCCGCCCTGCTCGACGAGCTGGGCATCGAGGGCTTCCGCGGCTGCGACAACACCACCATGTGGTACAATGGCCCGTACGTCGTCGAGGAGTATATCCAGGGCAACACCAAGAGCTATATCCCCAACCCCAGCTACTACGATGCAGCCAACGTCAGCCGCTTTGAGCGCCTGACCATCACCATGATCTCCGATGGCTCCATCAGCCTGCAGCTGTACGAGAACCGTGAGCTGGACGAGGTCGATCTGGGCGAGAGCAGCATCGCCACCATCCAGGCCGATCCTTCCAACGTGTTCAACCAGCAGCTGTGCGAGAAGCGCCCCAAGAAGTTCAGCTACTGCTTCATCTTCAACTACGACAAGCGCAAGGCCGACGGCACCGCCGATGAGAACTGGAACAAGGCCATCGCCAACAAGGCATTCCGCCAGTGCTTCTCCAAGGGTCTGGAGCTGTCCAAGTTCTACGCTCGCTACAACCCCATCAACCCGCTGAAGTGCGAGAACGACTTCTTTACCATGAGCGGCCTGTGCTACACCACCGACGGCACCGATTACACCAGCCTGGTCGCTAAGGAGCTGGGTCTGGACGGCGAGAAGTATGATGGCAAGACCATGAAGCGTCTGCGCACCAACAACGGCGACATCACCGACCTGAAGAAGCAGGCCATGGACGAGCTGAGCGCCATCGGCGTCACCTTCCCGGTGCACTGCTCTTACTATATCCTGGCCGGTTCCACCACCGCTCTGGACAGCGCGACCGTCCTGAAGCAGTGCTTCACCGACAGCTTCGGCGATGACTTCATCGTGCTGGACATCGAGACCTTCGTCTCCTCCACCATGAAGGAGGTCGTGGCACCCAAGCTGCAGAGCTTCGTCCACATGGGCTGGGGCGCTGACTTCGGCGATCCCATCAACTTCCTGACCCAGATCGTCGTCCACGACGACAACGCTTACTACAGCTGCAACATGACCAACATCGAGGGCATCGCCGAGAACGGTGCCGCCGATTACCAGAAGGATCTGGTGGCTGCCTACGAGCAGTTCACCGACCTGGTCAACGAGGGCCGCGCCATCGTCAACGACACCGATGCACGCTACGCTGCCTTCGCAAAGGCTGAGGCCTACTTCCTGGAGGAGAATCTGATCTTCCCCACCGTCTACGATGTGACCTGGTGCCTGACCCACGCCAACGAGTACAGCAAGATCAACGCCATGTACGGCCCCTGCAACTACAAGGCTGTCAACTGGGAGACCAGCGAAGAGGCTTACACCACCGAGCAGTACGAGGAGTTCGCCGCTGCTTTCGATGCAGCCACCCAGGCCTGATCGGTTTTTGAGCGCATTCTAAGTTAAGCACTTTTCCCCCGGCGGGAGCTGTTCGCAAAGCGGATGGCTCCCGCTCTTTTATTATGTAAAGTGTTTCGCACCTGTTCGTTTGTGAAGAACAATTTCGGTTGTTTTGTATTTCAAAAACAGTGTTAAACTTTTTGCATCCTTCGTCAGACAAAAACAAATATATTTCATCATTTTTCACAGTCTGTCTTTCTTTTTTGAAGAGGTTCCTGTCCATGCTCCATTGACAGCTTATTCTTTTAATGGTATAATAATCAGCGTGTTAAGGTTTTGCGGGAGGAGCACAGGCACAGACAGAGGGGTCTGTATCTGCGCTCTTTTGTATTCCTCAGCAGTACAGGAGATGCGAAGCTCCCGCAAAGGAGTGGGAAACAAGCAGGACAACGCGCCCTGCACCATGCACCGAAGCACGGAAAAAATTTTAGGGAGGATAACACAATGAACATCAATCACGAGTCTCATGCAATCAGCCGCCGCAGCTTTCTGAAGGCTTCCGGCGTTGTTGGTGCCGCCGGCATCCTGGCAGCCTGCGGCGGCAGCTCCAGCAGCTCCACCGCTGCTTCTTCCGGCGCAACCAGCGCCCCCAACACCACCGGCGCTACTCCGCTGAAGGAGTTCATCTCCTGGGAGGCCACCAATCGTGAGCTGGAGAGCTGGAACATGCTGTACAGCCAGATGGCTTCCGACATGAATGTCACCACCAACCTGTGGGAGGGCCTGCTGAGCTTTGACTGCTACGGCAAGGCTGTGCCTTCCGTGGCCAAGGAGTGGAGCCACAACGAGGACTCCTCCGTCTGGACCTTCAACCTGCGCGACGATGTCGACTGGGTGGACGTCAACGGCGAGGTCAAGGCTCACCTGACCAGCAAGGACTTCCTCGTGGGTCTGGAGTGGGTGCTGAACGCAGCCAAGAACCAGGCCAACAACACTTCCATGCCCAACGAGACTCTGGTGGGCGCTGCGGACTACTACCAGAAGACCAGCGACATGGGCGACGCTGCTGCCGACCTGACCTACGAAGATATGCTGGCCGCCGGTGTGGGCGTTGAGGCTACCGATGATTACACCCTGGTCTTCACCTGCAAGGCTCCCTGCCCGTACTTCGATACCGTGGCTGCTTACACCAGCTTCTACCCCGTCTCTGAGGATCTGATCACCGAGCTGGGCATCGAGGGCTTCCGTGCCTGCGATTACACCAACATGTGGTACAATGGCCCGTATGTGGTGGAGGAGTTCATCAGCCAGAACACCAAGAGCTACATCCCCAACCCCAACTACTTTGGTGCAAACGATGTGTCCCGCTTCGACCGCTTCACCGTTACCATGATCAGCGACGGCACCGTTACCTTCCAGCTGTATCAGAACCGTGAGCTGGACGAGATGGATGTCGGCGAGAGCACCCTGACCACCATCCAGGCCGATCCCAACAGCGAGTACAATGCTCAGCTGTGTGAGAAGCGCCCCAAGAAGTTCAGCTACCAGATGCACTTCAACTACCAGAAGAACAACGAGGACGGCACCCCCGACGACAACTGGAATAAGGCCATCGCCAACACTGCCTTCCGTCAGTGCTTCTACAAGGGCCTGGAGCTGACCAACTGGTATGCACGTACCAACAAGATCAACCCCCTGAAGTGCGAGAACGACTACTACACCATGCCGGGCGTCTGCTACAACACCAAGGGCGAGGAGTACACCACCCTGGTCGCCAAGGAGATGGGCTTCGACAAGGAGTCTTATGACGGCAAGACCATGATCCGTCTGCGCTCCAACAACGGCGACATCGCGGACCTGAAGAAGCAGGCTATGGACGAGCTGAGCGCCATCGGCGTCACCTTCCCCGTCCACGCTGCTTACTACATCATCGCCGGCAACTCCACCGCTCTGGACAGCGCAACCGTCCTGAAGCAGTGCTTCACCGACAGCTTCGGCGATGACTTCATCGTGCTGGATATCAAGACCTACGTTTCTTCCCTCACTCAGGAAGTCCGCAACCCGCAGCTGCAGAGCTTCGTCATCAACGGCTGGGGCGCTGACTTCGGTGACCCCGTCAACTTCGTTGGTCAGGAGATCCTGCACGACGACAACGCTTACTACAGCTGGTACTACTCCAACATCGCCAAGGTCGTCGAGGCCGGCCCCGCTGACTGGCAGAAGGATCTGGTCGCTGCTTACGAGGAGTTCACAGATCTGGTCAACACCGCAAAGGCCATCGTCGATGATACCGATGCCCGCTATGCTGCCTTCGCAAAGGCTGAGGCCTGCATGCTGAACAACGTTCTGGACTGCCCCTGCTACTTCGAGGTGGCCTGGACTCTGACCCACGCCAACGAGTACAGCAAGATCAACGCCATGTACGGCCCCTGCAACTACAAGGCTGTCAACTGGGAGACCAGCGAAGAGGCTTACACCACCGAGCAGTACGAGGAGTTCGCTGCTGCATTCGATGCTGCCACCAAGGCCTGAGTTTTCCACCGCACCCCAAAATAAAAGTTAAAGGTTCGATAACATGTTAAAATACACGGTTAAGCGGCTGCTCCAGTCGCTTGTCACAATCTTTTTGATCGCAACAGCCGTCTTTTTGATGATGCGCTGTCTGCCGACGGACTACTACTTCACTGAGGAACAGCTCATGAAGTTCACCGATCAGCAGAAGACCGCTGCTCTGGAAGCAGCCGGCCTGACCGACCCCATCCCCACCCAGCTGATCAAGTTCTACAACGATCTGCTGCATCTGGACTTCGGCACATCCCGCCGCATCCAGAACGGTGCATCGGTGGTCAAGGTCATCGGCAAAAAGTTCGGCGTCTCGATGCGCCTGGGCCTCACCGCCTCCGGCATCTCTCTGGTGCTGGGTGTGCTGATGGGCATTCTGCAGGCCGCATTCAAGGACAAAGTGTTCGACTGGATCGGCACGGCTTACACCGTGTTCGTCAACGCAGTTCCTTCTCTGGTCTCGTATTCGCTGGTCCTGGTCTTCGGCTCCAAGTACCTGGGCTTCCCCACGCTGTACTCCACCCGCAATGTGGGTGCGTCCAGCGTGCTGCCCATCACCTGCCTGTCGCTGGCTTCCATTGCAGGCTATGCCCTGTGGACCCGCCGCTACATGGTCGATGAGCTCACCCGCGACTACATCAAACTGGCGCGTGTCAAGGGCCTGAGCTCCCGCGAGATCATGTTCAAGCACGTGCTGCGCAACGCCATGGTCCCCATGGTGCAGTATATCCCCCAGTCTATCCTGCTGACGGTCGGCGGCTCTCTGCTGATGGAGCGCTTCTTCTCCGTCCCCGGCATGGGCCCCCTGCTGACCGACGCCATCCAGCGTTATGACCTGAACGTCGTGCAGACGCTGGTCATCCTGTATGCCGTTCTGGGCATCGTGGGTGTTTTCCTGGGCGACGTGCTGATGATGGTGGTCGACCCGCGTATTACTCTGACCGGAAAGGAGGAAGCTCGCTGATGGCTAAGGCATCGGATTTTGAGGGCAAGAAGCAGGACGAACTGTTCTACTTCGTCGAATACTCTCCGGAAGAAGCCGAGCGCATCGGCTATTCCAACTATTCCTACTGGGGTTCCGTCATCCAGAACTTCCTCAAGCAGAAGGTCGCTGTCTTCTGCCTGATCCTGTTCCTGGCACTGAGCGTGTTCTCTTTCATCGCACTGGCCATTGGCAAGTACGATTACACCACCCTGATCTCGGATACGAGCAAGGCATTCATCAAGCCGAACAGCGAATACTGGTTCGGCACCGACAACCTCGGCCGTGACTACTGGTGCCAGGTGTGGTACGCCACCCAGGTCTCCATCCGTCTGGCTCTGGTCGTTGCCGTTGGCGAGAGCATCGTCGGCGTCATCTTCGGCCTGATCTGGGGCTACGTCCGCAGCCTGGACCGCTTCTTCACGGAGCTGTACAACCTGATCGACAATGTGCCCTATATCATCTATATGACCCTGATCGCCCTGATGATCGGTCAGAGCTTCTGGATCATGGCCATTTCGATGATCGCCATCAACTGGCTGTCCATGGCGCGCCGTGTCCGCAACATGGTCTTCATGTACCGTGACCGCGAGTACAACCTCGCTTCCCGCTGCCTTGGCACCCCGCTGTGGCGTGTTCTGACCAAGAACATCCTGCCGTATCTGGTCTCTGTCATCATCCTGCGCATGGCGCTTTCCATCCCCGCCACCATCAACCTGGAGTCTACGCTGTCCTACCTGGGCCTGGGCCTGGGCATCGACACCCCGTCTCTGGGCCTGCTCCTGAGCAAGGTGCGCGGCTTCTTCCTGGATTACCCGTACCTGCTGGTCTTCCCTGCATCCATCGTGTCCATCATCTCGATCTCGTTCTACATCATGGGCAACGCTTTGTCGGATGCGGCAGACCCGCGCAACCACGTTTGATAGATTGGAGAGAGAAACGTAAATGGATAGAAAACCGATTATCTCTGCCAAAGACGTGGAGATCACTTTTAGCCTGCGCGGCCGCAAACTGAACGCCATCCGCAAGTGCTCGCTGGACCTGTATGAAGGCGAGACCCTCGCCATCGTCGGCGAGTCCGGCTCCGGCAAGTCCGTGTTCACCAAGACCTTTGTGGGTATGCTGGATGCCAACGGTACCATCACCGGCGGTTCCATCCTGTACGAAGGCCGCGATATGACCAAGTTCACCGAAAAGGACTGGCTTGGCGTCCGCGGTAAGAAGATCGCCATGGTCATGCAGGACCCGATGACCAGCCTGAACCCGCTGAAGAAGATCGGCAAGCAGATCCAGGAGAGCATCGAGCATCATCAGGGCCTGAAGGGCGAAGCCGCCAAGAAGGCCGCCATTGAGATGCTGGGCAAGGTCGGCATCCCCGACCCGGAGCGCCGCTACGAACAGTATCCGCACGAGTTTTCCGGCGGTATGCGCCAGCGTGTCGTCATCGCCATTGCAGCGGCCTGCCGCCCGCAGATCCTGATCTGCGACGAGCCGACCACCGCACTGGATGTGACCATCCAGGCGCAGATCCTGCAGCTCATCCGCGATCTGCAGAAAGAACTGGGCATGTCCGTCATCTACATCACCCATGACCTGGGTGTTGTGGCCAACGTGGCAGACCGCGTGGCCGTCATGTACGCCGGCCAGATCGTGGAATACGGCACCGTTCAGGAGATCTTCTACGACGCATGGCATCCCTACACCTGGGCGCTGCTGCAGGCTCTGCCGCAGCTGGGCACCAAGGGCGAGAGCCTGCCCACCGTGGATGGCACTCCCCCGAACCTGTTCAACGAGATCCATGGCGATGCTTTCGCCCCCCGCAACAAACATGCGCTGGCTATCGACTTCGTGGCAGAACCTCCGTTCTTCCAGGTGTCCGAGACCCATGCAGCAAAGACCTGGTATCTGGACCCGCGCGCGCCCAAGATCGAGCGCCCGCACTCCATCCAGAACCTTCGTGAGAAAATGGGAAAGATGGGAGGTTCCAACTTAAATGGCTGAGCGTGAAAAGCTGATTGAGCTGAAAGACCTTCAGATCACCTTTGGCTCTGGCAAAAAGAAATTTGTGGCTGTGGACCATGTCAATTTTGACATCTACAAGGGCGAGACCTTCTCGCTGGTCGGCGAGTCCGGCTCCGGCAAGACCACCATTGGCCGTGCCATCTGCCGCATCAACCCGACCTCCGGCGGCGACATCCTCTTCAAAGGCCAGAAGATCAACGGCAAGATCTCCAAAGAGCTGGACCAGGAGGTCATCCGCAAGATCCAGATGATCTTCCAGGACCCCATGGCATCCCTGAACGAGCGCGCCAAGGTCGAGTACATCGTGGCCGAGGGTCTGCTGAACCACCACCTGTACAAAGACCAGGACGACCTGCACAACAAGGTCATGGACGCGCTGCACGAAGTCGGCCTGCTGCCGGAGTTCGCTTCTCGCTTCCCGCACGAGTTCTCCGGCGGCCAGCGTCAGCGCATCGGCATCGCCCGTGCTCTGGTCATGCAGCCGGAGTTCATCGTGGCCGATGAGCCCATCTCGGCTCTGGATGTCTCCATCCGCGCACAGGTGCTGAACCTGCTGAACGAGATGAAGAAGAGCCGCGGCCTGACCTACCTGTTCATCGCACATGACCTGTCGGTCGTCCGGTTCATCTCGGACCGCATCGCCGTCATCAGCAAGGGCCGTATCGTGGAGCTGGCCGAGGCGGAGGAGCTGTTCCTCCATCCGCTGCACCCCTACACCAAAGCCCTGCTGAGTGCCGTTCCCATCCCCGACCCCGCTCTGGAGAAGAACAAGAAGCTGCTTGTTTATGATCCGTCCATCCACGATTACAGCGTGGAGAAGCCGGTCTGGGAAGAGATCGCCAACGGTCACTTCGTCTATGGCAACCAGCGCGAGCTGGAAGGCTACCGCAAGGAGTACGAAAGCCAGCTTTAAGCTGAACCGCTTTCCGGTATTTTAACACAAATGCCCCGCCGTTTGAGGGAGACCTCAGCGGCGGGGTTTTGTGTTTGACACAGCATCGTCAAAATGATATAATAGCAACGAGAAAGACGCATTCGTTGCGTCCGCATTCTCAACAAGAACCGAAAGAGGTGGAGATACGATGACAACTTTGAATATTCCGATTGACGAAAAAGTCGAAAAAGAAGCGGAAGAGCTGTTCTCTGATTTTGGTCTTGATATTCCTACGGCTGTCAACATCTTTCTGCGTCAGTCCATTCGTGAAAACTGTATTCCCTTCAACATTGAGCGGGAAGTTCCAAATGCCGACACGATCGCTGCCATGCGAGAAGCAGAAGATATGAAAAAACATCCTGAAAAGTATAAAGGCTATCACGATGTGGATGAAATGATGAAGGATCTGTTGGCATGAAATACGAGATCAAGCCTTCTTCACGATTCAAAAAGGATATGAAGCTGGTCAAAAAGCGTGGTTATGACCCCCGACTGATTGAAACTGTCATCAAAACACTTGCCAATGGGGAGCCGCTGGACAAAAAATACAGAGACCATATCCTCGTCGGTGATTATTCCGGCTTTCATGAATGTCACATTACACCGGACTGGCTGCTCATCTACCAGATCTACGATGAGGAGCTCTATTTGCTTTTGTCCCGAACCGGAACACACAGCGATCTCTTTTAATGATGAAAACAGCAGCGCCCCGCAGGGACCTTCTCAGAAGGCTCTGCGGGGCGCTGCTATGTGATTCAGGAGATCTTCCCGAAAAAGAATGCTTACTCCACGATGATGCTCTTACCCGTCATCTCTGCGGGGACAGGCAGGCCGATATAGGGCAGCATGGTGGGCGCAATGTCGGCCAGGCAGCCACCCTCACGCAGCTTCACATCGCCGCAGCCAATGGCCACAAAGGGCACCACATTGGTGGTGTGTGCGGTGAAAGGAGTGCCGTCGGGGTTCTTCATCTTCTCTGCATTGCCGTGATCGGCGGTCAGGAAGGCGCAGCCGCCCGCATCCAGCACAGCGGTGACAACTTCCTTGACAGCAGCGTCCACGGCCTCTACGGCCTTCACAGCGGCCTCAAAGACGCCGGTGTGGCCGACCATGTCGCAGTTGGCGAAGTTCAGGATGATAACATCATACTTGCCGCTCTCGATCCGCTGCTTGCACTCTGCAGCAACCTCCGGAGCGCTCATCTCCGGCTGCAGGTCGTAGGTGGCCACCTTCGGGCTGGGGATGACGCAGCGGTCCTCCCCCGCGTAGGGAGCCTCGACACCGCCGTTGAAGAAGAAGGTGACGTGTGCGTACTTCTCGGTCTCGGCGATGCGCAGCTGGGTCTTACCGTTCTCGGACAGGTACTGGCCCAGAACGTTCTTCAGCTCCACGGGAGGATAGGCGACCTCGCAGTTGGGCATGGTGGCGTCATACTCGGCCATGCAGACATAGTGGACCTGCTTGCGGCCGCCGCGGCGCTCAAAGCCGGTGAAGGCGTCGTCGCAGAAGATGCGGGTCATCTGGCGGGCACGGTCGGGGCGGAAGTTCATGAAGATGACGGTGTCGCCGTCCTGCACACGGCCGCCCTCGCAGGTGACACAGGGCAGAACGAACTCGTCGGTCTTGTCGTTGGCATAGGATGCCTCGATCGCCTCTGTAGCGTTGGCATACTGCTCGCCCTCGCCGTAGACGAATGCCGCGTAGGCCTTCTCCTCACGGTCCCAGTTGTTGTCGCGGTCCATGGCATAGTAACGGCCGGAGACGCTGGCGATCTTGCCGATGCCCAGCTCATCGAGCTTGGCCTGCAGGTCGGCCAGGAAGCCCTTGCCGGAGTGCGGGTCGGTATCACGGCCGTCGGTGATGCAGTGGAGATAGACCTCCTTGGCACCCATGTGCTTGGCCATTTCCAGAACACCGAACCAGTGGTCAGCGTGGCTGTGGACGCCGCCGGTGCCGACCAGGCCCATCAGGTGGATGGCCTTCCCTGCGTCGATGGCAGCTTTCATGTTCTTGACGAGGACCGGGTTCTTGAGCATCTCGCCGTCCCGGATGGACTTGGTGATGAGGGTCAGCTGCTGATAAACGATGCGGCCTGCGCCCATGTTGGTGTGGCCGACCTCAGAGTTTCCCATCTGGCCGTCGGGCAGGCCGACTGCCATGCCGGAAGCGTCGATGGTGGTCATGGGGTACTTTGCCATCAGAGAGTCGATAAACGGCTTGTTTGCGGCGGCCACAGCGTTGCCATAGGTCTCGTTGGGGGTCCAGCCAAAGCCGTCCATGATGCAGAGCATTACGGGTTTCTTGGACATAAATGGTATCTCCTTTGATTTTGAACTAAAAAGCGCCCGGCTTCAGCGCTTGCAAACGGCGCGGCCGGGCGCTGGGGGGATTTGCAAAAGGCAGTGTGCGATGCGGGGAAACTCTGTTTCTCAGCCCTTGGTCGCAGCGTTGACGATGACTGCAAAATCCGGAGCCTTCAGGGAAGCGCCGCCGATCAGGCCACCATCGACATCCTTCTTGCTCAGCAGCTCTTCGCAGTTCTTTGCATTCATGCTGCCGCCGTACTGCACGGTGGTCGCCTCGGCCACGGCCTCGCCGTAGACCTCACCGATGACCTTGCGGATCTGGCCGCAGACTTCCTCAGCCTGGTCTGCCGTAGCGGTCTTGCCGGTGCCGATGGCCCAGATGGGCTCATACGCGATGACGACGTTGGCCATCTGCTCTGCGGTGACATCACGCAGAGCGATCTTGGTCTGCATCCGGACCAGCTCCTCGGTCACGCCCTCTTCGCGCTGCTCCAGGCTCTCGCCCACGCAGATGATGACCTTCAGGCCCGCGTTCAGCGCAGCCAGAGCGCGCTTGTTGACGGTCTGGTCGGTCTCTGCGAAGTACTGGCGGCGCTCGGAGTGGCCGACGATGACGTACTCCACGCCCAGATCCACCAGCATCTCTGCGCTGATCTCACCGGTGAACGCACCGGACTTCTCGAAGTGGACGTTCTCAGCACCGACATGGATGTTGGTGCCCTTGGTCTTTTCCACAGCCGTCACCAGATCGGTGAACGGAGTGCAGATGACGACCTCGCAGGAAGCATCCTTGACGGCGGGGATCAGCTCGTCCACCAGCTTGGCTGCTTCCGAAGCGGTCTTGTTCATCTTCCAGTTGCCTGCAATGATTGCCTTACGCTTTGCCTTATCCATGATCTCTATCTCCTTCTATTTACCTACGTACCAAAAAAGGTGCGGCGGCGCCATGCCGCCGCACCTCGATCCTGCTGTTGCGAGCGCGAATTATGCGTTCTGGATGACAGCGATGCCGGGCAGCTCCTTGCCCTCCAGATACTCCAGAGAAGCGCCGCCGCCGGTGGAGATGTGGGTCATCTTATCGCCCAGACCCATCTGCTGGACTGCTGCTGCGCTGTCGCCGCCGCCGATGACGGTGGTAGCGCCGCTCTCAGCCATAGCCTGTGCCACAGCCAGGGTGCCTGCTGCCAGAGTCGGGTTCTCGAAGACGCCCATGGGGCCGTTCCAGACAACGGTCTTGGAAGCCTTGACGGCCTCAGCAAACAGCTTGGTGCTCTCCGGGCCGATGTCGCAGCCTTCCATATCGGCAGGCATTGCGGTCACGGGCACAACGGTGGTCTCGACGGGTGCGTCGATGGGATCGGGGAAGTCCTTGATGCAGACAGCATCGACGGGCAGGAGCAGCTTGACGCCCTTCTCCTGAGCCTTTGCCATCATCTCCTTGCAGTAGTCCAGCTTGGAGTCATCGCACAGGCTCTTGCCGACTTCGTAGCCCTGTGCCTTGACGAAGGTATAAGCCATGCCGCCGCCGATGATCAGGGTATCGACCTTCTCCAGCAGGTTGGAGATGACGTTCAGCTTATCGGCGACCTTTGCGCCGCCCAGGATGGCGGTGAAGGGACGCTCCGGGTCGTTGACGGCATTGCCCAGGTACTTGATCTCCTTCTCCATCAGGTAACCGACAGCGGTATCCTTGACGTAGTCGGTGACACCGGCGGTGGAGCAGTGCGCACGATGGCAGCTGCCGAAAGCGTCGTCCACGTATGCGTCCGCCAGAGAGGCCAGCTCCTCGGAGAACTCCGGCATGTTCTTGGTCTCTTCCTTGCGGAAACGGGTGTTCTGGAGCAGGACAACGTCGCCGTTGTTCATGGCAGCCACAGCAGCCTTTGCGTTCTCGCCCACGACGTTGTCGTCGTCTGCGAACACAACGGTCTTGCCCAGCTTTGCGCTCAGGGCAGCTGCAACGGGAGCCAGGCTGAACTTTGCCTCAGGGCCGTTCTTGGGCTTGCCCAGGTGGCTGCACAGGATAACCTTTGCGCCATCCTTGAGCAGCTTCTGGATGGTGGGCAGAGCTGCGTTGATGCGGTTCTCGTTGGTGATGACGCCGTCCTTCATCGGGACGTTGAAGTCGCAGCGGACCAGAACCTTCTTGCCGCAGTAATTCTCGTCGTCGATCGTCTTCTTACCTAAACCCATGGTAATAAACTCCTCTCAAATTCTTTTCATCGGAATCGAATTTCACTCGTTATCGGGGCTTGCCTCCCCGTACACTCCTATTATAAACAAAAACTGTGTGGTTTGCAAGGACAGTCAATAGATAATTTATTAACAAACTTTCCCCGTATCCCGGTGGAAATGTGTCTATTTTGACTGAAAGGCGGAGCAACTCCCCTTTTTCATGAAAAAAAGAACCTCTGAAAAGCATTTTTTCCAAAGGTTCCCTTCTCTTATTTGAGATCCAGTTCCGGCGGCAGGTCGATCTCATCCGAGACATACTTGCCGTTCTTCTTCCGTTGACGCACACACTCGGTGAGCAGATACTCGATCTGCCCGTTCACCGAGCGGAAATCATCTTCAGCCCACGCGGCAAGGGCTTCATAGAGCTTTGCGTTCAGGCGGAGCGGGATCTGCTTTTTGGGTTCCGCTGCCATCAGTAGAGGCTGCCGCTGTTCACAATGGGCTGAGCGTCACGGTTGCCGCAGAGCACGACCAGCAGGTTGGAGACCATTGCTGCCTTGCGCTCATCGTCGAGCTCGACCACCTTGTTTTCATTCAGGCGTTCCAGTGCCATTTCCACCATGCCAACGGCACCGTCCACGATCATCTTACGGGCGTCGATGATGGCGCTGGCCTGCTGGCGCTGCAGCATGACAGCTGCGATCTCCGGCGCGTAGGCCAGGTAGGTGATGCGCGCTTCGATGATCTCGATGCCGGCCTCAGTCACATTTTTCTGGATCTCATCCTGGATGCGCTTGGCCACGACCTCGGACGAACCGCGCAGGCTGCCTTCGTCGGCGATGCCGTCACCGGTGGTGTCCACATTGGGGGCCACATCATAGGGATAGACCCGCACGACGTTGCGCAGGGCGCTGTCGCACTGAAGGGACAGGTACTCTTTGTAGTTGTCCACATTGAAAACGGCTTTCGCGGTATCGGTCACGCGCCAGATGACGGCAATGCCGATCTCCACCGGGTTGCCCAGGCAATCGTTGATCTTCTGGCGGGAGTTGTTCAGGGTCATGATCTTGAGGGAGATCTTTTTGCCATCCTGCTCCCGGCTCGCCTGCACAACGGGCATCTTCTGGACGTCGCCGCTCTGGCTCAGCACTGTGCCCGCGGCGGGGTTGACGGAGGTGCAGAAGGGATTCACCCAATAGAAGCCCTCCCCTTTCAGGGTGCCGATGTAATCACCGAAGAGGGTCAACACCAATGCTTCCTCCGGCTTCAGCACCTTCAGGCCGCAGAGCAGGAAAATGCCGACGATGCCATAGACGATGCTCAGCACCAGCAAAATCACGCCCGGCACGTTATGTTCTGCCGTGAGCAGTATCCCACCCAGCACAAACACGATGATGGCCGCAACATAGCCGAGCAAGGTCAGCAGCAGCATCGTCATTCCGTTCTTCTTCGTTTGCAAGATCTTCTCTTCCATGTAAGATCCCTCCTTATCGGGTCTGGAAGTGTTTCTATCTGATATCAAAATCATATCATGTTGTGTTTCATCTGTCAAGAAGAAACAACAAAAAAGGCACCCTCGCCTTTCGACGAGAGTGCCTTCATTTCAAGAATCGAAATTCAAGAAAGAACGTTCAGGGGGATCAAATTACTTGATCTCGACCTTAGCGCCAGCCTCTTCCAGCTTCTTCTTGATGTCCTCAGCCTCAGCCTTGGAAGCCTTCTCCTTGACAGCCTTGGGAGCGCCATCAACGATAGCCTTAGCCTCCTTCAGGCCCAGACCGGTGATCTCCTTGACCAGCTTGATGACCTGCATCTTGGTAGCGCCAGCCTCAGCCAGGATGACGTCGAACTCGGTCTTCTCTTCCTCAGCGGCAGCAGCAGCGCCAGCAGCAGCGGGAGCAGCAGCAGCAACAGCGGAAACACCGAACTCTTCGCAGTAAGCGTCGATCAGTTCCTTCAGCTCCAGGACGGACAGCTCCTTGACGGAGTCGATGATGGCAGTAATCTTCTCAGAAGCCATGGTAATAACCCTCCAATATAAATGGTTTTGTGTTTGTTGATTTCAGATTGTTAAGCAGCAGTCACGCAGCAATTAAGCAGCGGGCTCTTCCTGCTTGTCGGCATAAGCCTGCATTGCAACGGCCAGACCAGACAGAGTGCTGGTGAGGGCGCCTGCAAACATGGACAGCATGCCTTCGCGGTTGGGCAGCTTTGCGATGGCGTTGGTCTCGGCAGCGTCCATGACCTTGCCTTCCATGAAGCCAGCCTTGACGACGAACTTCTTGGACTTATCGCCATCCTGATACTTGCACAGGATGCGGGCAGCGGACATGGGGTCTTCCTCGTGAGCAAAAGCGATAGCAGTATCGCCCTTGAACTGCTCAGCCAGGCCCTCCAGAGAGGTACCCTTAACAGCCAGACGCAGCATGGTGTTCTTCACGACCATATAATCGACGCCTGCCTCACGCAGCTCCTTACGGAGCTTGGTGTCGTTCTCGACGTTAATGCCGCCATAAGCGACGACGCAGCCGGAAACCGCACTCTCAAACTTTGCCTTCAGATCAGCGACATAAGCCTGCTTCTCAGAAAGAATCTTTGCACTGGGCATTCGGTTTCACCTCGTTTCAAAAACTTGTATCGAACACTGAAACTCAGGGATCAAAAAAGCCTCTTTCCCGCACTGTGTCCGAGAAAGAGGCATAAAACAACATTATGCGCGTTTCTCGGCAGGCGGCTTAGCCTTACGCTGGGTTCCAGCACCTGCTGTCTCAAAAACAGCATGATTATTTTACCGCAAACGCGCGGTGTTGTCAAGTGCTTTTTTGAAGATTTTTTATTTTCCTCTCTTTGGCTCCCCTATTAGGGGAGCTGGCTGCGCCAAAGCGCAGACTGAGAGGTTTTATTTCTTCAAATTAGACACCGTACTTCAGGGTGTTGAGACGGATGCCAGGGCCCATGGTGGTGGCGATGGTAGCGCTCTTGAAGTAAGTGCCCTTTGCAGCAGCAGGCTTTGCCTTTGCAATGGCGCTCATGACGGTATCCAGGTTGGTGTACAGCTTCTCTGCACCGAAGGAAGCCTTGCCCACGGGGACATGGATGATGTTCTGCTTGTCCAGACGATACTCGATCTTACCAGCCTTGGCCTCGGTGACTGCCTTGCCCAGATCGGGAGCAACAGTACCAGCCTTGGGGTTGGGCATCAGGCCGCGGGGGCCCAGCACCTTACCGAGACGGCCGACGCGGCCCATCATGTCGGGGGTGGTGACAACAACGTCGAAGTCCATGAAGCCGCCGGCGATGCGGGCGATCAGCTCATCATCACCAACGATGTCAGCGCCGGCTGCCTCAGCAGCAGCGGCAGCAGCGCCCTTTGCGATGGCGCAGACGCGGACGGTCTTGCCGGTGCCGTTGGGCAGAACGACAGCGCCGCGGACCTGCTGGTCAGCGTGGCGGCCGTCAACGCCCAGGCGGACGTGCAGCTCAACGGTCTCGTCGAACTTGGCAGAAGCGGTCTTGCAAGCCAGCTCCAGAGCCTCGTTCATTTCATACAGCTTAGAAAAATCGATCTGCTTCGCAGCATCGACATAGTGCTTGCCATGTTTCATTGTATATCCTCCTATGTGGTCATGCGGGCAGTTTTATGCCCTCCCACTGTTGTTGTCTCAGCCCTCGACGGTGACGCCCATGGAGCGGCAGGTGCCACGGACCATGCTGCATGCAGCTTCCAGAGAAGCAGCGTTCAGGTCGGGCATCTTGGTCTTGGCGATCTCTTCCACCTGAGCGGCGGTCAGAGTAGCGACCTTTTCCTTGTTGGGCTTGCCGGAAGCGGTGTTGATGCCAGCGGCCTTCTTGATCAGAACGGCTGCCGGAGGAGTCTTGGTGATGAAGCTGAAGGAGCGGTCAGCGTAAACGGTGATGACGACGGGGATGACATAACCCATCTGGTTCTTGGTACGCTCGTTGAACTCCTTGGTGAAGGCCATGATGTTGACGCCCTTCTGACCCAGAGCAGGGCCAACAGGGGGAGCCGGAGTCGCCTTGCCGGCCTCGATCTGCAGCTTAATGTAGCCAGTAACTTTCTGTGCCATGATAAATGCACCTCCAAAAATCTGTGGTGAGTTGCGGCGCCGTGTAGGCGCCTCCCACGAGCATGTGCGCGGTGCACACGCTCTATAAGAACCGCACTGCGGTCTTACCTTGGTAAACGGATGCCGGTTGGTTACGGCAGCTCGACCTGCGCGATGTCCACCTCAGCGGGCGTCTCGCGGCCAAACATGTTGACCTTGAGCTTGACTTTGAAGCTCTCGGTGTCGATGCCCTCCACAAGGCCCATAAAGCCTTCCAGGGGGCCGGCAGTAATCTGCACGGTGTCGCCGACTTTGAAATCGACGGTCAGCGGAGCTGCCTTCTCGACGCCCATCTTCTCGACCTCCTCAGCGGAGAGCGGGACAGGCTTGGATGCGGGGCCGACGAAACCGGTGCAGCCGCGCGTGTTGCGCACCACATACCAGGTATCGTCGTTCATGACCATCTTGACCAGAACGTAACCGGGGAACAGCTTGTGCTCCACCATACGCTCCTTGCCGTCCTTGATCTCAGGGACCATCTCGGTGGGGACCTTGATGTCACAGATCAGGTCTTGCAGACGGCGGTTCTCGACCATGGTCTGCAGGTCCGTTGCAACCTTATTCTCGTAACCGGAATAGGTATGGACTACATACCAGAGGGCCTCATTGGACTGTTCTTCCATTTTTCAAACCTCCGTTTCAAGATGTTCATGCGCCGATGATCAGGCCCAGGATGCCGCCGAAAATGGCATCCAGCGCGATCATGACAACGGCAGCGATCGCCACGGTGACGAGCACGACGACGGTGTTGGTCTTGGTGTCCTCTTTGGACGGCCACACGACCTTCTTCAGCTCGCTCTTCGTGTCGCGGAAGAACTTCGCAACGCGGTTGCAAAAGCCCTTCACGGCGGCCTTCATTCTGGCCACAAAGCCCGGCTTTTTCTCGGTTTTGTCTGCCATGATGTCGTCCGCCTTTCTTACTTGGTTTCGCGATGAACGGTGTGCTTCTTGCAGAAGCGGCAGTACTTCTTCATCTCGAGACGATCGGGGTTGTTCTTCTTGTTCTTCGTGGTGTTGTAGTTGCGCTGCTTGCACTCGGTGCAGGCCAGAGTGATTTTAACGGTCATTTGTTGACACCTCCATTATAACGGTTGTTTTGAACCTCCCTCGGCTTGCGGGAGCGCCTTCAAAACAGGGCGCACTTAATAACCCCGCAAAAGAGGTGTTATCATTGTATCACGTCTTTTTCCATCCGTCAAGCGGATTTTCTGCGGTTTTTCAACTTTTTTGAAAAATTTTTCTTTTGCTTCTTTCTGGTTCTGCCCGCTTGCATCCCGCGCATAGATATTGTATAATAACAACGTCTATACCTATATAGAGAAATTCCGGCCTTCCGGCCGTACGATCAGGAGAGATCATGATGCAATCTGAAGAGAAACTCTGTGTCGTCGTGTTGTTCGGCGGCATGTCCAGCGAGCACGAGGTCAGCTGCGTGTCCGCCGGGACCTTCGTTGACAACCTCGACCCCAGCCGCTACGAAGTGCTGACCGTGGGCATCACCAAAGAGGGCCGCTGGCTGTGCACCGAGGCTTCCAGCGCCCAGATGGCCGACGGCAGCTGGGAAGAGCTGCCCGGCAACATGCCCTGTGTCATCAGCCCGGACCGTGCCGACCACGGCATGATCCTGTTCGCTCCTTCCGGCCAGGTGGAAAAGCTGCACGTGGATGTCGTCATCCCAGCCCTGCACGGTCTGTGGGGCGAGGACGGCACGGTGCAGGGCCTGCTGGAGCTGGCCGGCATCCCCTACGTGGGCTGCGGCGTTTTGGCCAGCGCCGTCTGCATGGATAAGGCAGTGGCCAACGCCCTGTTCGACGCCGCCGGCATCCCCCACACACGGTGGCTGGCTGCCAACCGCTGGGAAATCGAATCCGACCTCGAAGGCGTCTGCGACGGTGCCATCGCGAAGCTGGGCTGGCCCATCTTCGTCAAGCCCGCCAACGCCGGTTCCAGCGTCGGCATCACCAAGGCACACGACCGCGCCGAGCTGAAGGACGCCATCCGGCTGGCTCTGGAGAACGACCGCAAGGTCGTCTTTGAGGCCTTCGTGGACGGTCATGAGGTCGAGTGTGCCGTCATCGGCTCCGACCCTGCTGCGGCCACCCGCCCCGGCGAGATCCTGGCCGGTGCCGAGTTCTACACCTACGACGACAAGTACAAGAACGGTGTGAGCCAGGTGGTCATCCCGGCCCGGCTCGACGAGGCCAAGCTCGACGAGGTGAAGACCTACGCCGCCATGGCCTACACGGCCCTGAACTGCGAGGGCCTGGCCCGCTGCGACTTCTTCGTGGAGCATGGCACCAACCGGGTGATGATCAACGAGATCAACACCTTCCCCGGCTTCACACCCATCAGCATGTACCCCAAGCTCATGGAGCACGAGGGCACCCCTGTGCCCGCTCTGATTGACCACCTGATCGAACTGGCGCTGGAAAGGACGGAAAAGCAGCATGGATAACCGCCCCATCGGCGTATTTGACAGTGGCCTCGGCGGCCTTACCGGTGTGAAGGAGCTGCGCAAGCGGCTCCCCCACGAGAACATCGTCTACTTCGGCGACACCGGCCGTGTGCCCTACGGCAGCCGCAGCCCGGAGACCATCCTGCAGTATGCCCGGCAGGACATCGCGTTTCTGCTGTCCCAGAATGTCAAGTGCATCATGGCCGCCTGCGGCACGGTGTCCAGCACCTACCCCGCCGCCGAGGCGGCGCTGCTGCCCGTGCCCTACCTGGGCGTCGTGGATGCGGCTGCGCGGGAGGCTGCTTTTTCCACCCGCAACCGCCGCATCGGCGTCATCGGCACCGCGGCCACCATCCGCTCCCGCAGCTATGAGACCCTGCTGCGCAAACTGGTGCCGGGCGTGGAGATCACAGCCCGCCCCTGCCCGCTCTTCGTGCCGCTGGTGGAGGCCGGTTACGTGGACCACAGCGCGGAAGACAAGCAGGAAGTGACCCGGCTCGTCATCGCCCAGTACCTGACCGAGGTGCGGGATGCCGGGGTGGACACCCTCATTCTGGGCTGCACCCACTATCCTCTCATCAAGACCATGATCGGCGAATTCATGGGCCGGAATGTCGTGCTGGTGGACCCGGCCAAGACCGCCGCCCACCATCTGGAACGCACCCTCAGCGAGCGCGGCCTGCGGGCCAACCACCCCGCCGGGCAGGCGCATTTCTACGTCAGCGACACGCCGGACAGTTTTTCGCAGACGGCAGACCTCTTCCTCGGCGAGTACAAGGGAGGGCCGGTGGAGCAGATCGCCATCGACAAATACTAAAGCGAAGGACAAACGAACGTGAAGGAAGATTTCATCATCCGCATCAAGAGCCGCTCGGAGCAGTTCGAGCACACCCAGCCCGTCCGGGTGGACGAGGATGACCGCATCGAGCTGATGACCTACGGCAGCTTCGTGAAAAAGGGCGACACCTACTATATCACCTATAAGGAGACCGAGACCATCGGCTTTGCCGGCTGCACCACCACCATCAAGATCGCAGCCGACGGCAGCCGGGTGGGCCTGCTCCGGTTCGGCCCGGCCAACGCCCAGCTCATCATCGAGCGGGACCGCCGGAGCATCTGCCACTATGAGACCGAGGTCGGCTCCCTGACGCTGGGCGTGACCGGCGACGGCATCGAGTGCAACCTGACCGAAACGGGCGGCACGGCCCGATTCAGCTATCTGCTGGACGCCGACGACCCCATCTCCATCATCAACCGCAACACGCTGGAAATTTCCGTGCAAAAGCCAAATTAAAGCGGTTCACCCTCTCCGTCCGCGCTTTCGAGTGCAAAGTTTCTCTCGTTTGCTAAAAGCGCTCCTCCTTTGGGAGAGCTGGACGCGAAGCGGCCTGAGAGGGTCAGCCCGTGAAAGGATAAAACAATGACTGAATTCGAAAAGACCTACCAGAACTACAACCCCCGCTCGGCTGCCCTGAGCGAGGCTCGCGCTCTGCTGACCGCTGCGGCCAAGGCCGCCATGGCCGACGGCACTCTGCCCGAAACCGAGCTGCCCGCTTTCATCGTGGAGATCCCCGCCGACACCAAGAACGGTGACATCGCCTCCAACCTGGCCATGGCCGGTGCCCGCACCTGGCGCAAGGCTCCCAGGATGATCGCCGACGCCCTCATCGCCCACCTGCCCTCCATCGAGGGCGGCGTCTTCGCCAAGGTGGAGGTGGCCGGCCCCGGCTTCATCAACCTGTTCCTGGCTCCGGCCTTCTGGGCCAGCGTCGTGCTGGGCGCAGCCGCCAACAAGGAGTACGGCCGCACCGACTACGGCAAGGGTGCCAAGTACAACGTGGAGTTCGTCTCTGCCAACCCCACCGGCCCCATGCACATGGGCAACGCCCGCGGCGGCGCTCTGGGCGACTGCCTGGCCGCCGTGCTGGACTGGGCCGGTTACGATGTGACCCGCGAGTTCTACATCAACGACGCAGGCAACCAGATCCAGAAATTCGGCAAAAGCCTGGCCGTCCGTTATTTGCAGAAGTTCTGCGGCGAGGAGGCCTATCCCCTGCCCGCCGAGTGCTACCAGGGCGGTGACATCAAGGTGCTGGCCGGGGAATTTGCCGACCTGCACGGCGACTGCTATGTGGCCGCCTGCCAGGGCATGGACGAAGAGACCCTGTTTGCCAGCGAAGCGTTCGAGACCCTGAAGAACGCCCTCGTGGATTACGCACTGCCCAAGAACATCGCGGCCCTCAAGCGCGACCTGGGCAAGTACCGCATCGACTACGATGTCTGGTTCCACGAGAGCACCCTGCACGAGTCCGGCGCCGTCAAGGCTGTGGTCGAAAAGCTGCTGGAGCTGGGTGCCTGCTACAAGGCCGAGGATGGCGCCGTCATGTACCGCAGCGCCCAGTACGCCGCCAAGTACGGCACCGTCAACAAGAAGAAGACCGAGGACGGCACCGAGGAAGAGGCCAAGGACGAAGTTCTGGTCCGCGCCAACGGCATCCCCACCTACTTTGCCGCCGACATCGCCTACCACTACAACAAGCTGGCCACCCGCGGCTTTGCCAAGGCCATTGACGTCTGGGGTGCAGACCACCACGGCCACGTCGCCCGCATGAAGGGTGCCATGGACGCCATCGGCCTGAACGGCAACGACCTCGACGTCGTGCTGATGCAGATGGTCAACCTGATGCGCGACGGTCAGCCCGTCCGCATGTCCAAGCGCACCGGCAACGCCATCACCCTGACCGACCTGCTGGAAGAGGTGCCCATCGACAGCGCCCGCTTCCTGTTCAACATGCACGACGCCGGAAGCGGCATCGACTTCGACCTCGACCAGGCCGTCAAGACCGACAACGACAACCCGGTCTACTACGTCCAGTATGCACACGCCCGCATCTGCTCCATTCTCAAGAAGATGGAGAGCGAGGGTGTCGCCTTTGCGGGTGCCGACCAGGTGGATGCCACCCTGCTGACCGAGCCTTCCGAGATGGACCTCATCCGGATGCTGGCCGCCTTCCCGCAGGAGATCGTCATGGCCGCTGAGAAATACGACCCCAGCCGGATCAACCGCTTCGTCATCGACCTCGCCAGCGCCTTCCACCGCTTCTACGGCAGCTGCCGCATCCAGGGCGCAGACCCCGCCGTCCAGCAGGCCCGCCTGGCCCTCTGCATCGGCGTCAAGAACGTCATCTGCAACGTGCTGACCATGTTCAAGATCAACGTTCCGGAGAAGATGTAACCGGAAGTTTTCCCGCATACGAAAAGACCCGCTCATCCGACACTTCATCGGGTGGGCGGGTCTTCGTTTGTCCCTTAATATTGGAAGTAGAGCTTCACTTCGCCGATCTTCTTTTTCCGCAGCAGGATCGCCGCCGGGATGAGGTAGACCAGCACCGACAGCAGCATCGAGGCATCGTAGCTGCTCACGCTCTCGGCCACGCTCTCGGTGCCATAGAGCCCGCCGACGAGCATGGAGATGATGTCCATGCCGCCATGTAAGAACACCGTGACCCAGAGGTTGCCGGTGCGGAAGTAGATGGCCGCATACAGCACCCCCAGCGACGCTGCGAAGATACACTGCATCAGCACCCCCAGCGGCGCACTGGACAGCAGATTCGTCAGGTGGGCGCAGCCGAACAGCAGACCCGACAGCAGGCAGGCTTTCCAGATGCCGCCCCGGCTCGTGCCGAAGTGCTCCAGCAGCGTCTCCGCGATGACGCCACGGAACAAAAATTCCTCCGCGACGCCCACCAGCATCATATTGGCCAGAAAGCTCAGGATGCGCCAGAGCGGCAGCAGCGTGCCGTCTTCCGGCAGGCCGAACAGGATCTTTGTGTAGAGCGTGTACGCCAGCAGGGCCAGCGGATACATTCCCACCAGCAGGCCGTTGAAGAAGCCGCAGCCCCGCTTTCGCAGCAGCTGCGCCTTGCCGGTGCGCTTCAGCAGCAGCACGGCCACGCCGACGCCGACCAGCTCCTGGATGCAGCCCAGCAGATAGTCATCCGCATCGTTCAAATCAAAGCGGAACAGCATCAGCAAAAACACCACAAGGATCGACGTTAGGATCAGACTTCCCAGAAACAGCACCTCCGCCCCGACACAGTAGCCGAGCGGATGGTTTTTGCGCAGACGTTTGAGCATCGAATTTTCCTCCGTTGCAGATAGTGACTCTATTGTAACATATTGGGGGAAATTGTTCAAATCCCGCTGCGGACAGTGTCACTGCAAATCCCGCTGCGGAAGCGGAAATGCAGCAGCAGTCCCCTTGTTCGACATTCCTACTGGTCCAGGACCCGCGGGCTAAGCAACAGCCCTCAGGGCTGATTGCTTGCCTTGCTTCGCAAGGCCGCCCTGTTCAAATCCCGCTGCGGACAGTGTCACTGCAAATCCCGCTGCGGAGGCGGAAATACAGCAGCAGTCCCCTTGTTCGACATTCCTACTGGTCCAGGACCCGCGGGCTAAGCAACAGCCCGCAGGGCTGATTGCTTGCCTTGCTTCGCAAGGCCGCCCTGTTCAAATCCCGCTGCAAAGATAAAAAAGACCAGACGGATTTTTATCCGTCTGGTCTTTTTTGGTCGGAGCAGCGGGATTTGAACCCACGGCCTCTTCGTCCCGAACGAAGCGCGCTACCAACTGCGCTATGCCCCGAAAATACCGCAGCTTTTCGGCTGCGGTCTGGTTGGGGATGAGAGAATCGAACTCCCACAAGTAGAGTCAGAGTCTACCGCACTACCACTATGCAAATCCCCAATATTTTGTTTTGTCAGGAGCGTTGCTCGCTGCTGACAAGGGATATTATACTATCAAACCACCTTCTTGTCAACACTTTTTCGGAACTTTTTTGCCGAAGTTTTTCCGGCAAATTCTCTGCGCGATTTCACGTGATTTTTACGCTCCAACTCTTGACACCGCCCCGCTTTGGGAATACTCTTATAGTACAAACTTCTCCTGCACGAGTGGGAAATTCAGAGAAAACGAGGGATATTACGAGATGAAAAAACGTGTTGGCATCCTGACCTCCGGCGGCGACTGCCCCGGCCTGAACGCCACCATCCGCGGCGTGGCAAAAGCTCTGTATGCCCGGATGGGCGACAGCGTCGAGATCGTGGGCATCCTGAACGGCTACCATGGCCTGATCACCGGCGACTACAAGGAGATGACGGAAGACGACTTCCGGGGCATCCTGACGCTGGGCGGCACCATTCTGGGCACCAAGCGCACCCCCTTCAAGCTGATGCGCGTTGTGGAAGAAGACAAGATCGACAAGGTCGCAGCCATGAAGAAGACCTATAAAGACGCAAAGCTCGACTGTCTGCTCTGCCTGGGCGGCAACGGCACCCACAAGACCGCCAACCTCCTCTCTCAGGAGGGCCTGAACATCATCGGCCTGCCCAAGACCATCGACAACGACATCTACGGCACCGACGTCACCTTCGGCTTCCACACCGCTGTGGACATCGCCACCGACGTCATCGACCGCATTCACACCACCGCAGGCAGCCACAGCCGCGTGATGTGCATCGAGATCATGGGCAACAAGGCCGGCTGGCTGACCCTCTATTCCGGCATCGCCGGCGGCGCAGACATCATCCTGCTGCCCGAAATGCCCTACGACATCGACCGCGTCTGCGGTGCGGTAGAGCGCCGCGCCAAGAAGGGTTCCAACTTCTCCATCATCGCTGTGGCAGAGGGTGCCCTGAACGAGGAAGAGGCCAAGCTGAAGCGGAAGGAATGGACCGCCAAGCGCGCCGAGGCGGGCTACACCACCGCCACCAGCCGCATCGCTGCCGCCGTCCAGAAGAAGACCGGCATGGAGACCCGCGTCTGCATCCCCGGCCACATGCAGCGCGGCGGCAGCCCCAGCGCTTATGACCGTGTGCTGGCCACCCAGTTCGGCAGCTACGCCGCCAAGCTGGTGGAGATCGAGCGCTACGGCGTGACCGTCGCTCTGGTCAACGGCCATGTCACCGCCAACCGTCTGGAGGACATCGCCGGCAAGACCCGCAACGTCCCCGAAGGCTGTGAGCTGCTTACCGTCGCCCGCCGGATGGGTGTGAGCCTGGGCTGAGATTTTCCTGAACCAACCAAAAAAGGAGCACTCCCCTGCATCATGCAGAGGGGTGCTCCTTTTGGTTTTGCGAGTCCGAGGTCTTACAAGCGCTTACTTATTCTTGTACATTTCCTCGTAGTACTTCTGGTAGTTGCCGCTGGTGATGTGCTCCATCCACTCCTCGTGATCGAGGTACCAGTCGATGGTCAGGACGATGCCCTTCTCGAACGGGGTCTCCGGATACCAGCCCAGATCGTTCTTGATCTTGGTGGGGTCGATGCCATAGCGGCGGTCATGGCCCAGACGGTCGGCAACGTGCTTGATGAGGTCTTCGCTGATGCCGTCATCCTTCAGGCGGTCGTGCAGCTGCTCGATGATGGTCTTGACGATGAAGATGTTGGGGCGCTCGTTGTGGCCGCCGACGTTGTAGACCTCGCCGATCTTGCCGCCGTTGCAGACCATATCAATGGCCTTGCAGTGGTCTTCCACGTACAGCCAGTCGCGGATCTGCATTCCGTCGCCGTAGACGGGCAGCTGCTTGTGGTGCTTGACGTTGTTGATCATCAGGGGGATCAGCTTCTCCGGGAACTGATAGGGGCCGTAGTTGTTGGAGCAGCGGGTGATGTTGATGGGCATCCCGTAGGTGTCGTGGAACGCCATGACGAACATGTCGGCGCTGGCCTTGGAGGAAGAGTAGGGGCTGTGGGGGCACAGCGGGGTGGTCTCCATGAAGAAGCCCTCGGCACCCAGAGCGCCATAGACCTCGTCGGTCGAGACCTGCAGGTACTTCTTGCCTTCTTTCCAGGTCTTGGCCTCGGCGTCATACCAGGCCTCCTTGGCGCGCTGCAGCAGGTTCACCGTGCCCATGACGTTGCTCTGGACAAAGATCTCCGGGTTCTTGATGGAGCGGTCCACGTGGCTCTCTGCGGCAAAGTTGATGACGTAATCGAAATCGTACTTTGCGAACAGGCCCTCGACCAGCTCCTTATCGCAGATATCGCCCTGCACGAAGACGTGGCGGGGGTCGCCCTCGACGTCCTTCAGGTTTTCCAGATTGCCCGCATAGGTCAGCTTATCCAGGTTGACCAGCAGGATCTCCGGGTACTTCTTGAGCATATAATGCACAAAGTTCGAGCCAATAAAGCCGGCGCAGCCGGTGATCAGATATTTTTTCATAGTTTGATTCTTTCCTCAAAACAATTTGTTTCTCTTTTTTCGTTTTTTTGATACAGCCTCTCAGTCACCTGCGGTGACAGCTCTCCCTTCGGGAGAGTTGGACGCGAAGCGGCCTGAGAAGGTTTACTTCATGCCGTTGTCGCCGTCCCAATGCTCGAAGAAGCAGGCCAGGGCAGCCTTCCAGTCGCGCACCTCGTTGCCGACGGTGCAGCGCAGCATCCGGTTGTCCAGAGCGCTCCACTTGGGGCGGTCGGCGCTTTCGGGGTGCTTGGCCTTGTACTCCTCGCTGGTGCAGGGGGCCACGGTTGCGTCCACGCCGGACAGGCGGATGATCTCGGAGGCGAAATCGTACCAGGAGCAGATGCCCTCACCGGTGCAGTGATACAGGCCGTACTCATGGGTGACGCAGAGCTGCAGGATCTCGTGGGCCAGGTCCACCGCGTTGGTGGGGTTGCCGCACTGGTCGTTGACGACTTCCAGCTTGCCAAACTTTTTGCCCGCGTTCACGATGGTCTTGACGAAGTTCTTGCCATAGTAGCTGTACAGCCAGGCCGTACGGACGATGAAGTGGCGGTGGCAGAACTGCTCCACGTACTTCTCGCCCATGAGCTTGGTGGAGCCGTAGGCGCTGATGGGACCGGGAAGGGTGGCCTCATCCTGTGCGATGCCGCCGTTCTCGCGGCCGGAGAAGACGTAGTCGGTGGAGACATGGACCAGGCGGGCACCGGTCTTGGTGGCAGCCTGTGCCAGATTGCGGGGGCCGAGGGCGTTTGCCTTGAAGGCAGCGTCGTGGTTCACCTCGCAGCCGTCCACGTTGGTGTAGGCAGCGCAGTTGATGATGACATCCGGGCGCTGACGGCGGATGAAGTCGTCCACCATCTTGTAGTTGGAGATGTCCAGTTCGGGCAGGTCCACAGGGATGACGGTCGCGCTCTGCAGCTTTTCGGGGATGGGGCCGATCTCGCTGCGGCCCTCGCGGAGCTGCTTGATGATCTCGGTGCCCAGCTGACCCTTGCAGCCAGTAACGATGATTTTCATGTGCGGTCTCCTCTTAGTATCTCAGTTTTCCGTCGGCCACGTTCTTCAGGTGCTGGCCATAGGGGCTCTTGCCATAGCGCTTTGCGCTCTCCAGCAGCGTGTCACGGTCGATCCAGCCATACTTGAAAGCGATCTCCTCCGGGGCGCTGATCTTGATGCCCTGCCGCTTCTCGATCATCCGCACGAAGTCAGCGGCATCCACCAGGCTGTCCATCGTGCCGGTATCCAGCCAGGCAAAGCCGCGGCCCAGCAGCTGGACGTCCAGCTCGCCCTTCTTGAGGTACATGTCGTTCAGGGTGGTGATCTCCAGCTCGCCGCGGGCAGAGGGCTTGACCTGCTTTGCCATCTGGACGACTTCTTTGTTGTAGAAGTACAGGCCGGTGATGGCGTAGTTGGACTTCGGGTGCTCCGGCTTTTCCTCCACGCTCAGGACTTTGCCGTTGGCGTCGAACTCGACGATGCCAAAGCGCTCCGGGTCCGGTACGTAGTAGCCGAACACGGTGCAGCGACCCTTGGTCTCGGCATTGGAGGCAGCGGTCTTCAGGATCTTGGAGAAGCCATTGCCGTAGAAGATGTTGTCGCCCAGGATCATGGCGCAGCAGTCGTCGCCGATGAACTCCTCACCCAGAATGAATGCCTGTGCCAGGCCATCGGGAGAGGGCTGGACCTTATATTGCAGATGGATGCCGTACTGGCTGCCATCGCCCAGCAGCGCCTCGAAACGGGGCGTGTCAGTGGGGGTCGAAATGATAAGGATATCCTGGATGCCCGCCAGCATGAGGGTGGACAGAGGATAGTAGATCATCGGCTTGTCGTAGACAGGCAGCAGCTGTTTGCTGGTGACCATGGTCAACGGGTAGAGCCGGGTGCCGGCGCCGCCGGCGAGAATAATACCTTTCATCGTTTGTGCACTCCTTTAATTAAAATGAAAAAAGTTGTGCAGCTATACGAAGCCTTCGTTTCCTCCGGCCTCGTAATATTCAAAGCGGAGCTGCGTCCGCTGTCAACAAAGTTGCAGAAAAACTGCTCTGCCGGGGGTATTCCGGCCACCGCAGATAGTTTTACACTTTATTTTACTATCAAATCGAAAAAAAAGCAAGAAAGAACGGCCCTTTACAGAAATTTTTCTGCAAAGGGGCCGTTCTCCTGATGTCATTTGCGGTTTTCTGGGGGATAAACCTCTCAGTCATCGCTTCGCGATGCCAGCTCCCCTGGTAGGGGAGCCATTGGCAGGCCGGGCCAGCCCTGCTGTTCGCGTAGGTCCGAGGGTTCACCACTGGAATCCCCACTTGGAGAAGTACCGCAGCAGGTTGCTGGTCTGCCAGAGGGCAGGTTTGAGGCTGCGGTGGGCGGCGCGGTGCCAGGCGTGGATGGCCGTGAACTGCGGCACGAGATACACCTTGCCCTGCGTACGCATCTTCTGGGTGAGGTCGGCGTCTTCTACGTACATGAAGTACTTCTCGTCAAAGCCGCCCACCGCCCGGAAAGTGCGGGTGCGCACCGCCGAAAAGCTGCCGGTGCAGAACTCGATCTCGGTGGGGCGGGTCAGGTCTTTGTCCTTCATAAGGTAGGCATCGTTGTACTTTGCCCAGAACCTGAGCGCCGGCAACTGGCGGTAGACCATGGGGCGGAGCGCACACCGGCGCAGCGGCAGCTGCTGGGGGCGGCCATCCGGGAAGACGAGCGCAGGCCGGGCCATGACGACGTCCGGGTGCTGCTCCATCCAGTCGGCCAGGTCGCTCAGGGTGTCCGCCGTCAGCTGGATGTCCGGGTTGAGGATGAAGTGATAGTCGCTGTCCAATTCCGGCAGGACCATGTTGTGGCCGGTGCCGAAGCCGCCGTTCTCGGTGCGGCAGCGGACGACGACCTGCTGCCCCTCCCCTGCTGCCAGCAGGCCGCTGTGCAGCGCTGCTTCCAGCTTTTGGCCGCTGCCGTCCGGGCTGGCGTTGTCCACCAGATAGAGGGTCAGCGGATGGCGGCGGGTGAACCGCAAAACGGTCTGTGCCGCTTTCAGCGCCTCGTCGTACCCGTTATAGACTACAATACAAGCTGATAGTTTCAAATGGATTCTCCTCTTCTCTGTCGCAGTGCCCGACAGGTTCCGAACGGAACGGTCTGCGCCATCCCGCTCCGGCCTTGGCGGACACGCGAAGCATGACCGGGAGGGTCATTCCAGCGGCAGGATCTTCAGCGCGAAATCCTCACGCTGGATGTCAAAGTTAGGGTTGGTGCAGGGGTCGCCCTTGGCCAGCAGGTCACCCCAGCGGGCCTGGAAGCGGAGCACCTCACCCTGGAAGCGCTTCTGCTTTTCGGGGTTGTCCTCCATGCCGCGGCTCTTGCTCTCGTAGTGGTAGAGCTGGGCGAACGGGGTAAAGACGTTGGTATAACCCGCCTCACGGACGCGGACGCAGAAGTCCACATCGTTGAAGGCCACCGCATAGCTCTCATCCAGGCCGTTCAGCTCCTGATAGATCTCACGGCGGATGAGCAGGCAGGCAGCGGTGTCGCCGTAGACGTCCTGCACATAGTTCAGGCGGCCCATGTAGCCATCGGATGCCGCCGGGAAGTATTTGTGCAGGTGGCCCGCCACGCCGCCAATGCCAAAGCCGATACCGGCATGCTGGATGGTGTCGTCCGGATAGAGCAGTTTGGCGCCTACGCAGCCCACCCGCTTTTGCTGGGCGTACATGACCATCTCTTCCAGCCAGTTGGGGGTGATGACCTCGGTGTCGTTGTTCAGCAGCAGCAGATATTCGCCGGTGGCGAACTTCTCGCCGAAGTTGTTCAGGGCGCTGTAGTTGAAGCCTTTGCCCTGCCAGGTGACGACGTGCAGGTTGGCATGCTCCTGCTCCATCCGCTTGTAAGCACGGAACGTCTCCGGCTGCCTGCTGTTGTTCTCGATGATGATGAGTTCAAAATCCGGGTAGGTGGTGCGGTCGTAGATGGATTCCACGCACAGCTCCAGATCCTTGATGTGGTCACAGGTGGGGATCAGGATACTGACCCGGCCCGGATGCGCGATGGTGTAATCGGTCTTGTAATAACCGGGTGTACCGGGGATGAGGGTCACATCATCCACCGCCACGCCGCAGCGCTCGTAATGCGCCTTGAGCGCCGCAATACCCGCCTCAATGCAGTAGGTCTTGGCGGAGATGTCCGCCGCCGTGCTGCCGGGGCTGGAGCGCCAGTAGTACAGCGCATGGGGGATGTGGACGATCTTCTCGGCCTGTTCGGTCAGGCGGAGGAAGAGGTCGTAATCCTGACTGCCGTTGTATTCCATCCGCTCACCGCCGCCGCTGCGCTCCATCAGGGCGCGGCTGAAGACGGACAGATGACAGATATAGTTGTTGGAGCGGAGGTTGTCCAGCATGAAGTCCGGCTTGAAGTGGTAGAGCACCACGTTCTCCACCTCGCCCTCAAAGGTAGCCTCGTCGGTATAGACGAAGTCCGCCTTCTGCTCGGCGATGGCTTTGGCCGCATACCACAGCGCACAGGGGTGCAGGATGTCGTCATGGTCCAGCAGGGCGATGTACGCGCCGGTGGCCATCGCAAAGCCGTGGTTGGTGTTGCCGGGGATCAGCTCGTTCTTTTCCAGCTTCTGGTAGCGGATGCGCGGGTCGGACGCAGCGCGGGCCTGGACCTTCTGGCCCACGGCGGGGTCCTGCCCGGCGTCCACACAGCACAGCTCCCAGTTGCGGTAGGTCTGGTTCACGACGGAATCCAGCAGCTCTTCCAGAAAGTTCAGCGGGGTGTTGTACAGCGGCACCACGATGCTGATCTTCGGCCCGGCGGGCTGGTCGTTTGCCTGCCGGACCAGCAGCTCCACCGGGGCGAAGCGGTCGGCCCGCATCGTCATGCCGGGGAAGAGCGCCGCATACACACGGCGGGCACGGGCCTTTTCCAGCATACCGGAAACGCCCTCGGTGCGCAGCTCGTGCAGGAAGACAAAGAGCGGGAAGGTGTGCCAGAGCTGGCGGCTCTTGCTGACCGCATAGCGGGCTGGCCAGGTCATCTTCCAGAAAGTGGAGCCTGTGACCTCGTTCAGAGTCTGCTCCAGCTGCTTTTCGTGGCTGCGACTCAGGGAGAGGTCGCTGCGCAGCCGCTCGATGAGGGCTGCTTCCTCGCCGCAGGTGCGCTCTGCACGGACCATCCGGTCCCGCAGGATGTCGAGTTCTTCCTCGTAGCCGCGGACCATCCCCATGGCGCTGGGCTGGACAGTGCAGAACAGCGCCGCCTGCTGGGCACGGCCCCGGCTGCGCCACTGCAGATCACGGTAGTAGCCGCGCTCGGCCAGCTTTTCCGCCCATGCGGACAGGGCGGTGGCATCGGTGCACACCAGCAGGACCTGTTCGGCCAGCTGGGCGGGCAGTTCGACCCAGACCGGGTCTTCCACCACCAGCAGCTCCGGCTGGGCCGTGGCGGCCGCCGTCCAGGAGTTGGCCCGGATGCCCGCACGGCGCAGCGCCTTTTCCAGCAGTGCACCGGACTCCTCATCGGCTGCAAGCACCGCAGCCGCCTCCGGTGCCAGCTCCTCCGCGATGCGCTGTGCCAGCAGGCGGCAGCGCTCTGCAGCCTCTCTCGTTTCCTTTTCTTTCTCCAACTGCATTTCTGATTTCTCCACTTCTCCGCAGGACGCAGATCCCGCGCTTCGCTTTCCTACAAACTAATATAGTATACCAGATTCCGCCCCGTTTGAGAAGCGCTTTTGCCCATTTTCCTGCGGATACCAGTTCTTTAGCCGAACAGACTGCTCAGCCAGCCGAACAGGCCGGAAGTACCGCGGCCTGCCTTGCCGATGGAGGTGCCGGGATAATAGTGCTTGAGGATCTTTTTATAATTCATTCCACGCTCGTTGGCATAGCCCACCGCGCCGCACTGGCTCATGCCCACACCGTGGCCGTAGCCGTAGTAGTACATCACTGGGGTGCCGTTGGCATCGGTACCGAAATCGAAGCAGTAGCGGGAGCTGACGAACTGGCCGAGATACCGGTAGCTGCTGCCATCGACCGTCAGGGTATTGTACTGCACATAGCCGCCCAGATCTTTGTGAGTGGTGTCGGCGCTCTGGTAAGCCTGCCCCGTCTTGCTGTTGGTGTATTCGGTGTAGCGGTAATCCTTGCCGATGATGCGGCGCATCAGGTTATGGTACTGCTCCTCATAGGGGCTTTCCACGCTCTGCAAATACGGTACATCGCTGCCCCAGGCATCCTGACCGGAACAGGTGCCGTAGGTGCCGGTCTGGGTGTTGTAGCCTGCGCTGGCTGACCACACCGCATCGATGACCGAACCATTGTAGGTCACAACCTCGTCTTTGACCGGCTCGATGGCCTTGCGCAGAGCCTCCCGCGTGGAGGACGGGATCTCATCCACCGGGGTGTAGATCAGGGCGTTGGCCGAAGAGCCGTACTGTTTATGGTACAGCAGATAGGAGTGGATGGCCACAGCCTGCGCCTTCCAGGCCTGCTGCGCCGCTGACGCGCTGACGAAGCTGCCAATGGAGCCAAGTTCGGTGTAGGTGATGCCCACCAGGCAGTCCACCAGATCGAGCGTCACGTTCCGGCGCAGGCCCTTGCCCTTGATGTTCAGGTAAGGTAACGTGATCTTATTCCGCGAGCCGAACAGCCAGCTCAGGCAGTTTTCTTCCTCCGCCGGGATCAGAGTCGTGTCCGCGCCGCCCATGGTGGTGGGGTGGGCCGTCTCGCCCTCGGCAAATGCGGCGGGGGCCGCCGTGCACAGCAGCACCACTGCCAGTACCAGCGCCGCAATGCGGCGTGCAACCATCGAAATACGCTTCAAAGTCGGTTTCCTCCCAGTATGCACCTCATATGTGCAATTTTTTCTTCCAGTTTAACACACCCGGCGGGCCTGGGCAAGAACCGGACTTTGGTTTTCACATTTGCCTTCTTCCCGCACGGCCCTGAAAAAGTTTCCACAAAACAGAAAATCCAGTACCCGGTTCGGATACTGGATCTCTTGGTGGGCAAGGGTGGATATCGCGAGCCGCGCTGCTAAAAACAGCCCACCGGGCTGTTTTTGCGCTGTCTTCTGCGACAGCGCCGCAGCTGTTCGAATCCACCCGCATTCGTGAGTTTCACGCACACACAAAACAAAAAGCTCCAACGTAATAGTTACGTTGAAGCTTTTTTGGTGGAGCGAAGCAACCCAAATCCGAACCATTGCCCTCTGGGGCATCTTTGGCGGCGATTTCATCGAAAGTGATGGTTTTTGTGCCGTCTTTGTAGTTGAATGTAATCAAAACTTTTTCATCATAGAGATAAACAGCATTCACGAATGTATTGATAAGCGTTTCCCGGTGGCTTTTCACGTTCGGGTCGAGCTTGCGGAACCGGGTCAGCCAGAAACGAACCTGATTTTCGCTTAACCGCGGCCGAGCGATTTTTTCTTCGGCGATCCGAACCTCAAGTTTTTTCTGCTGGGCTTCCAGCTTTTCCAAACGCGATTTGGTGGAGTTGGTCAGCACACCCGCCTGGATAGCGTTCAGCATATTCTCAATGCCGTTCTCCACCTCGCGCATCTGCTTTTCCAGCAAAGGTAGCGTGGTGTTTTCCTGATCCTGCAGCTCCATCACTTCCGCAACGATGGCATCAATCACGGCATCGTCCTGAATCAGCTTCATGGTTTCAGCTATGACCAAATCTTCCAGCCACTCTTTACGGACGGTCTTTTTCTTGCAGGTCTTGAAACGCTTCGCGGTGGCGCACTTATAATAATGATGAACGACCTTGTTTCTACCCGTACCGCACTCGCCGAACATCATCGCGCCGCACATTCCGCAGAACAGCTTGGTGGTGAGCAAGTAATCGTCCTCGGCCTTGTGACGGGCAGGAGCGCGGCTGTTCTTCTTGATTTTTTGCTGCACTTCTTCAAACAAGTCCTTGTCCACGATGGCCGGGATGCTGTCGGGCATCACAATGTCCTTGAAGTGGTTTTCTCCGATGTACCGTTTGTTCGTCAACAGCTTCTGAACACTGTTGTAGGTAAACTTCTGGTTGCGGTTGGTGGTCACGCCGCTGTCGTTCAGCCAGTTCATCAGTTCTTTCATAGTTGCACCATCGTTGTACCGCTGAAAGGCTTCTACCACAAAGGGAGCTTTCAGCGGGTCGATTTGAAAGAACTTCTCCCCGTCCACCTTAAAACCAATGGGAATCGTGCCGCCGTTGTACTTGCCCTTCAGAACATTCTCGGTCATGCCGCGCACAACTTTTTCAGAAAGTTCTGCCGAGTAGTATTCAGCCATGCCGGTGAGCATACTCTTGACCATGATACCCGCAGGGCTGTCAGAGATAGGCTCCGTGGCAGATACCAGCTTGACATGATTTCGTTCCAACTGGTACTCATAGTGGGCCGAATCATAGCGGTTTCGGGCAAAACGGTCAAGCTTCCAGACCAGCACAATGTCAAACAACCGTTTCTCGCTGTCCTTGATCATCTGCTGGAAGTCCGGGCGGTTATCGGTTTTGGCGGAAAGGGCGCGGTCAATGTAGTGCTTAACTACCGTAATGCCGTTCTTTTCGGCATAAGCCGTACATTCACGAATCTGGCCTTCGATGGATTCTTCGCGCTGGTTATCGCTGGAATAGCGGGCGTAAATCACGGCGGTCATGCAAACACCCCTTTCACTTCATTCTCCGCAGGCGGCGCACAAGGTCGGATGCGCTGTACAGCACACGAGCCACCGAAACAGCATCCCCGCCCACAATGTAGAACACCGAGTAGTTGTCCACCAGCATCTGCCGCAGCCCTTGGGTGCGCTCCGGCTCGCTTTCCACCAGCGCACAGCGTTCCGGCAGGATGTTCAGCGACTGAATGGCTTCTGCAATGCGGTTATACTGCCCCATAGCCGTGTCAGGCTCCAGCAGACGGTCAGCAATATAGCTGTAAATCTGCTCCATATCGCTGAGGGCTGCATAGGAAATTTTTACGTCATACTGCTTCATCTGTGCTGTTCCCTGAACTGTGCGAATGCGCTTGCAGCATCCACGGTATCACCGTTCTGAATCTCCTTAATGCCCACCTGCAAGGCTGCATGAAGCTGGTCATCGGTCATGGTGTCAGCGTTCAGAGCCGCAGGAGCTTTCGGTAAAGACAGCGAGAAGGGGATGCCGCCAGTCAGGGTGATCTGGCGCAGGTACATATCAATGGCTGTTGCCATCGGGATGCCGAGCTGCTTCAGCACGTCTTCGGCTTGCTGCTTGACAGTAGGGTTGACACGGAGATTGAGTGTCATCGTTTTTTCCATGGTTATCACCTCAGCTTCATTGTAACGTATTTTGCGTTGCAAATCAACGACTTCCAAACTTATAATTAAATTTCTCCATATTGCACAACATATTTATTGCAGAATTGTTCAAAGATCAAAATATCCACCCTGTTGCTGAAATGAAATCAAGCTAGTCATTCTTATTTTTCACGTATCGATTATCTTTTTTACCATTGTACCGAACAAAATCATCAGCGGAATCGCAAAGAGCAAACATAGGACATTTTTTAATTCAGCATTATCCGTTGAAAGCTGCATCAAAATCATAGAGAGCGGATACTTTTCTTTGCTCTGCAAAAATGTCATGGGTTGTTCCAAAAGATTCCAGCTCTCAGCGATAGAAAGGAATGCCGCAATCATAACATACGGTCGTACAATTGGAGCATAAATTTTCCTAAAAAGCACCCAGTTGCTTGCGCCGTCACAAATTGCTGAATCGAACAGGCTACTGTCAATTCTTTTTGCTGCGAACCAAAAGAGTAAAATCATCCAAGGCTGGAAAGCCGTCATTATCAATAGCCCTTTCAGGGAATCCAACCATCCAATATTCATCAGAACCAGATATTGAGGGAGCATAAGTGCTTGCTGCGGCAAAAGCAAAAAGAAAACACAGGTCAAAAGAAAAAATGTCTGCGCTTTCGGAGATGGGATTCTGGCAATCGCATAACCTGCAGGCAGTGCAATCACAATTTGAATAAGCACTCCGACAATTGCAAGAATCGCGGTATTTTTATAGGCGCAAATGAATTCCATCAGAGAATCCATCTGCCACAAGTCATCTGGGTTTATATCAAATGTCGGGAAAACAAGAAATACGCATGGCAGCACAAAAATCACAGCAGCTATCAAAGATAACATCCTATATGTAGCTTCTTTTCGTGGGTTCATCAGTTATTCCTCTTTTTTCTTGCCAAGTACATTCCGATCAGCACAACGGCCCCAACAAAAAGCACAACCAAAACAGATGCCGCTTCCAGTCGTGCATAGTTCATATTCATAAAATTGTTTTGTAGAAAGTGCTGAATACTATATAATTGTTCATTCGGATGACTTCCTCCAATCAAATAGGCTTCACGGAAACATCGAAAGCTATTGTAAATCGTCAAGATTCCACAAATCAATAAAGAACTCTTTATTATTGGAAGCTTTATGTACCAAAAACATTGTAAAGGGTTGACTCCATCTAGCATGGCGGCATCTATGATCTCGGATTCAATGGATTTCATAGCAACCATAAAAATTAAAATTGAGAATCCCAGAGTTTTCCATAATACAATTACAAGGAACACATAAAATGCAAATGGTGTTTCACCCCACTGGCTGGGAGACTTTTGTAAGATGCTTGATGCGATTGTCACAACACAAGCTGCCGGAAGTATTGAAGGAACAAGGAAGAACAGACAAAGTTTTTCTTGTCGGAACTTTATATAAACTTCCGCAATGAAAATGCCAATAACCAAATTGACGGGTATAATAATAGCCCACAAATGAAACAGATTTCTAACAGCGAGTGAAAATGCCTCATTTTCAAAAAGATCCACATAATTTTGTATGCCGACAAAATCAGTTCCTGTTCCAAGAAAGAAACTTTTCCCAAAAGCAATCAAGATTGGAAACAGATAGCAAAAAAATCCGGCAATAAGTGCCGGCAGAAGAAGGATATTGCTCTGAAGATTCTTTTTCATTTTATTCATCAAGGTACAATTTGAGCCGCGGAGTAAGTTGATCAACAAGCTCATCAAGGGTAATTTCATCATTCCAATACTGAACCATCGTTTCGCTTAGAAGATTTCCGCCATCCTCACTTTGATCAAGCTGCAAGGCACGGTACCAAATTGTGTGATATTGCGCTGCATTGATCTTGTCACATATTGTTTCAAGTTGATCTAGCTGTGCATCAGTCAAATTGTCACCATACATCTCTTTTCGGTTTTCAATATCTTCTTGCCCTATTTTTTCATGGGATGCATCATAGACACTGAATTGATATTGTGCTTCCATACATTTTTTAAGACATCCACGTCGGACAGGAAACATATCTTTATCTGCAAACGCCGAACTCGACTGGCATTCTTCACTAAGAAGATAAGCTAAAAGTGCTTTTACCTCTGCTGGATGCTTTGTGTTTCGATTTCCCATTGCGTAAGAACCGATTTCAGCAGTAACACCGCCTAGCTCATTGGGAATGGGAAGTGTTACGGTTTTGATTCCAAGAGCTGCACACTGCCGAAGAAGTCCCACCGTCATATAGCTTGGGTCAAGACTAGCAAAAGGTTCACCGTTTGCAAAATAATCTTGGACTACTTCTGGATTGAAACTGTCAAACAAACCATTTTGCATCTCATAAGAAATTTCACCCGTACGGAATTCTTTCTCGTATGCTAATGTTTGCCGACAACTAACTGTGTCCAAGTTAATAGTGTGATTCTTGTAATCGATAATTGGCTGCGATAACGCGCTTGTCATGCTAAAGTCCATCACAACCAGCATTGGTTTTTCCTTGTAGACGCGCAGCAGTTCATCCATCGTGGCCGCAAGGCTTTTTGATGCGGCTTGCATATCAAATCCGCTGTCTTTCAGAACGCTTTCTGCACTTGTCAGAGCTGGAACTGAAAAGCACAAAGGTAAAATATACTGTTTTCCTTTTAGTTTTCCAGCATCTAAAAGAGGCATATAAAAATTCTCTGCTGTGAATTCGTTTGAATCCATTACATCGGTAAGATCGAGAAAAGCTCCATTCATCATACTCTTTTCAATATCTGGAAATAGATTAACATTCGTCAATCGGTTTCCTTCCATAATAAAAAGGTCGGGACCCTTGCCTGAAAGGATTTCCGTATTTAGCTGATGAATCTCTGCCTCACGCTCTGCGGTATCACCCTCTTTTGGCGATACGAACTGTATTGTGATATTCGGGTTCTCTTTTTGATAATCTAGCAGTTTTTCATAGATAGGACAATGTGTATCAGGATTTGCATAGTGAGCGGTAAGGTAGACTGTTAAAGTGACTGGATTTGAGCTATCCTCTGCAACGGGCTTAGCTAAATCAGTTTCCTTCTTGGTAGATGCGCATCCTGTGAGAAGAACCAGCAGGCTTACAATAATAGCGGCAATAAATATACTAAATCGGTTATTTCGTCTATTGTTATACATAACTTCAGGTTCTCCGACTTCTAAAATTTTGCTTCATACCAATACCAATGT
>OBJG01000060.1_pt1 | contig 149665 bp, 147 predicted proteins | sample 1517941 | NCBI WGS metagenome assembly OBJG01 (sample SAMN04571712, study PRJEB22368) | human gut metagenome | biome: human gut; material: stool | host: Homo sapiens | place: Luxembourg | collected 2012-09-21
CTTCCTCTTCCTCTTCCTCTTCCTCTTCCTCTTCCTCTTCCTCTTCCTCTTCCTCTGTTCCCTCTTGCCAGGCTTTTTTCGTTTTCTCTCCCCTTCAAAAAAAGCCTGATTAATTTTCCGCTTGCCAACGGGCGGTAATTTCTTTAATATCAATCCCGCATCCGGGAGGCCGGGTGCGGAGTGTCAGAGCTCCATCAAAACAAAAAAACTCCTCTTAAGGGGAGCTGCCGATATAAGCATACCTTTAATGGTATGACGAATAAGGCAGACTGCGTTTTGACAGTTCTGAACTCCCCGCCTTGGAATTTGTTCCGGGCGGTTTTGTTTTTTTTACCATAAACAAAATCAAGGGAGTTTCAAACTATGTTTAACGATAAAATCAAAAAGATAATCGGACAAGAGCTGCACAAATACCGCTGTGACCGTTTTCTGCAATTAAAAACGGTGGCGGCCAAAACCGGGATCCCCTGGTACGTGATCGACAACATGGAGATAGGCAGCGTGCGCAAATGGGAACATTACCGTCATCTGCTTGAGTTCTACGGCCGGGACGTCAAAATTGAACTGGTCGGGAGAACCGAAAACGTCGGGAACGGCGGCAGAAACAACCGGCGAGAAACGGCGGAAAGGCCGGGCAAGTCCGAAAAATAACGTGAAAGGAAAAAATAAAAAAGGGAAAGCAAAATGCCTTCCCTTTTTTATGGCTGCGGCTGAATTTTTCCGTTGCAAACAAGCTTTTGCGTTCGATTTGCCGATCGCAAAATATTCTGCTGCCGGATGTTTCAGAACTTCGGATGATCTTTGATGTTGCGACAGGCAAAACTGAGATTGTAAATACGTTTGACGCCTGAGGTCAGGAAATAGCCGTCGATTTTCGTTTCCAGCAATGTTTGGTATTTTTTCAGTTCCATATTGTAATTGCTGAAATAAAGCAGGACTTCAAGGTCGGTGAAACCGCGGTCGGTATAAATGTTGTAGTCATAGGCGCAGATTTCCCGGCCGAAAGTTTCGACGACGATTCGCTGAATGTTTTTGAAATGCTCCTCGTAGTTGTTGAGCCGATAGGAGTCGGCAAATTGGTTCAGCGCCTGATAAAGCGGCTCTGCCGGCGCGACGGCGATGATTTTTTTCAGCAGCGGAATGCTGCCGGTGATGAGGGCGAACTTGATCATTTCCAGCGGAAAGACTTCAATGTCTTCTTCCAGGTTTTCAAAATGCGGCTTAATCAGAAGCATTGACATTTCCAGCATGCCGAGGTTGATCAGGTCGTCGAGGTACATTTTTTCAAACACGAGGGAAATGTTGCCGCCCAGTTCCCAGACGCGGGAGGCGATTGCCCGCGCCCTCTGTTCGCGGGAGTTGAGGATTTCGAGATGCGTTTGCAGAATCAGCAGTTCGACGTTGTCGCGGTACTGCATCAGCATCTTGTCCACCATTGCCCCGGTTTTCAAAATTTCGGTGGTGTTGCTGCAGCTCAGGCTTTTGACCTGACGGTATAAATTTTGAATTTGCTGGCTGATGATTGCCTGCATGGAAAAATCGGCGGCCATTTTCTTAATCCTCACAATATTTAATTTTGCTAAAATAAGATTATATCCGATCATAACTTATAATTTGCAAATTTGGAATATTTAAAATGCCGAAAATCGTTTTTATGCTGCTGCTGTGCCTTTTGCTTGCCGGCTGCGAGGCCGTCGGCCGCGGCATTGCCGCCGAGCTGCTGGACGAAAGCCGGAGTGTTGAAAAGTCCGGCCGCTGCGTCGTTACCGGTTACCGGGTGCCGGGAACGGAAAGCCACCTGCATCCGGGCGAAACGGTCAAAATCCTGATGATCCACGGCATCGGCACCCATTCTCCGGGCTATTCCCTGCTGTTGCAGGAAAATCTGGCGAAAAACCTCGGCTTAAACGTGATGTCGCGGACCGGCAGAAACATCGGACTGCGCAGTCCGGAAGATCCGCAAACCGCCCTCGGCAACCTGCGGGTGACATTTCTGACCGACGAAAAGGGCGAAAAGAGGATTTTGTTTTATGAACTCACCTGGTCGGAAATTACCCGGTCGCAGAAAGAGCTGCTGGCCTACGACAGTTCTTCCCTTTATGCCGACCGGCGGGTCGTTTTCAACCGCATGATGAAACAGTTTCTCGACAATGCCCTGCCCGATGCGGTTTATTACATCGGCAGCCGCCGTCGGCTGATACAGCAGTCGGCGGAACAGGCAATGTGCTGGATGCTCAAAACCGACTGGCAGACGCTGCCGGACTTTCAAGAGGGCGTCTGTCTGATGTCTCCGGCAGAACAGGTGCGGGCGGTTGCGGCGCAGAAGATGCTGTTTATCACCCACAGTCTGGGCAGCAAGATTTTTATCGACGCCTTCACCGCGCTGGCCGAAGATATGCAAAAGGCGGAAGCCGGCGGTTCGGCGGCCGCCGTCCGCCGGGTGCGGGACAAAAGGCTGACCGTGTTTATGATGGCCAACCAGCTGCCGCTGCTGCACATCTGGTCGGATCCGGCAAAAGTCAACGGCAAAATCGCCTCTTACTGCCGTCCGGACGGACGCGATTACGACCGGCGGATCATCAGCCGTCTGAATATCGTCGCCTTTAACGATCCCGACGATCTGCTGACCTATGCCGTCCGCCCGGACTTTGTCGACCGCTACATAGATTCCCGCATTTGTCCGCGGGTAACCAACGTCAGCGTTAACGTAACCGATGCGGTTTCCGCTTTCGGAGTCGGCGTGGTTAATCCGGTTTCCGCCCATGAGGACTATGACCGGAGTCCGACGGTGATCGGCCTGATCGGGCAGGGCACCGCGGCGTTGTCGGACAACGGTTACGGGCAATGCCGTTTTATCCGCCTGAAAAGCCGTTTTCCGGGAACGGATTGACAACCGGAGAAAATGCGTTATACTTAAAAACAATAAACATTATTAATTAATTAGACTATGACGATAAGAGAAATTTTAGCAGAATTGTCCGAGTTCTCGCCGGAACTTTTTCAGGGAAATGAAAGACTGGAAGCAGACCGCATGGCTGATCCCTGGCTTTCTTATTATGACGCCGAGGCCGTTTTCGTTGCCGACGATTTTCCGCTCAACATGCCCGCTTTCAAAAACGCCGGCACGGTTATCGTCAGCGAAGACCTGATGCCTTTCGTGTCGAGCCTGACCGTCAATGTCATCATTGTCGGCGCGGCGTATCTTGAAGACGCGAGAAGACGGCTGGAAATCCTGCTGGACTGATTTGCAGACGGTATGCAAAATGCCGAAACGAAAAGTGCCGAACAAAAAATGTTTGGCACTTTTTTATTTATGCGCTAAATCTGGAATAAAAAAATACCGCCGAAGGAACCGCCGTTGTGGTCAGAACTGAAATCCTGCTTTTTATATGAACGGACCCGTTGGTTTTTGTGGGTGCCGGTTTTCTTTGCCGCCGGTATCGGCGTTTATTTCGCGCTGCCCTCGGAACCGCCGCTGTGGACGGCTGCCGCGCCGTTTGCCCTGCTGCCTCTCTTGTGGCTTTTCCGCCGTCGTCCGGTTGTCCGCGGTGTCGTTTTGCTGTTGCTGCTGGCAACCGCCGGTTTTGCCGACGTTCAGTTGAAAAGTTTTTGCCTTTCCCGCAAGGCGCCGCCGGCTGAAGACGGCAAGCTTTACCTGCGGGGCCGCATTGACCGGCTTGACACCAATTACCGCGGGCGTCCCCGGATCGTGCTCGGAGAAATGTACGATTTTGAAGACAATCCGGTCGCCGGGCGCTATCGGCTGAGCATGATCCACCGGGATCCGGGGCTTGAAGTCGGCGACTGCGTGGAAATGGTGGCGGCGGTTTCTCCACCGTTTCCCCCGTCGCTGGCCGACGGCTATCAGTTCGACCGCCGGCTGTTTTTTGACGGCATAACCGGCACCGGTTATATTCCGAGTGAAGTGCTGCCGGTTAAGTGTCCGGCTTCTTCTCCCCGGCTTGCCGACCGCGCGGCGGCGCTGCGCCGGTCGATCGTCGAGCGGATTTACAATATTCTGCCGCCGGATGAAGCGGCGGTTGCGGTGGCGATCGTCGCCGGCGACCAGACCAAAATCAGCCGTCCGTTGATTGACGCTTACCGCAATTCCGGTCTGGCGCATTTCCTTTCCATTTCCGGTTTGCATATGAGCATGCTGGCGGGACTGATGTTTTTCCTGGTGCGGATGGTGATGGCTCTGATCCCGCCGCTTTCGCTTCGCTATAATTCCAAAAAGGTTGCCGCCGTCCTTGCCATTTTCATCGGCGCGGTTTATCTGGTGATTTCGGGTGCGGCGATCCCCGCGCAAAGGGCTTTCATCATGACTTTGGTGGTGCTGCTGGCGGTATTGTTCGAGCGGCAGGCGATTTCCGTGCGCACGCTGACATGGGCGGCGCTGATCGTTTTGGTCGTCACGCCCGAAGCTCTTGTCGGCGCCAGTTTTCAGATGTCTTTTGCCGCGGTGTTTGCGCTGGTGGCTTTTTATGAAAAATATGCCGGCCGCCTCAACCGCTTTCTGAGCGGAGAAGAAGTTTCTCTGCCGGCCAAAATCGGCCGCGGGCTGTTTGCCTATTTCGCCGGCACGGTGATTGCCGATCTTGTCGCTTCGGTTGCCACCCTGCCGTTTGGCATTTATCACTTTAACCAGCTCGATTATTACAGCAGTCTGACCAACCTGCTGTCCGGTCCGCTGATCGGATTCGTAATTATGCCCTTTGTGCTGGTGTCTCTTTTGGCCATGCCTTTCGGTCTGGAATGGCTGCCGCTCAAAATCGTCGGCTTCGGCCTGTCGCTTACCAACCGGCTGACGGTTTGGGTGGCTTCGCTGCCTCATGCGACCGGCGGCGCCGTTTCGATGCCGGTCTGGGCGTTGGTGCTGATCAGTCTCGGCGGCCTCTGGCTTTGCCTGTGGCGCGGAAGCTGGCGGATATGGGGAACGGCGGCCGTTGTTGTCGGCATGCTTGCCATGGCGGCGGTGGATAAGCCGGACATTATTGTCGACCGGCAGGGCAAAACCATGGCGGTTTTGAACCGCCGCAACGGCAAATACTTTTTCCTGCCCGGCGCTTCCCGCTGGAACAAGCAGAACTGGCTGAGCAAATATGCGGCGGAAGAGGAAAAGAACCGGCGGGATATTTATAATCCGCTGTATCCCGGACGGGTTGAACCGGTGCCGGGCAGGGGCGTGCTGGTCGACGGCCGCTTTTTTGACCGAAACGAAACTTTGGGCGCCGGCTTTTATGAACGTGACGGTCACTTGCGGATGGAAACCGTGCGCGGGTATATCGGCCGCCGTCCGTGGAACCGGTGATTTTTGTTTTTTTTGTCCAAAATGGTTGACTTTTTTTTAAAAAATGTTATTTTCGGATTGTTTGATAAAATTTTTATAATGATAATTATTAACCTTTATATTGCAAAATTTATGGAAATAGGAACAATTTTCGTATTCTTCGTGCTGCTGTTGTCGGCTGCGCTTGTTCTTCTGAAAATGCCGTTTGTTGCAGAACGGAACAAACTGGCTTTGCTGCTGAAGATCATAGTGGTGGTGTGTATGGGATTTTGGATATGTATTTATTGGCTGCAAGGTCTCGAAGGCATTAATAAGTAGCAAAACCGCGCATGTTGATGCAATGCGTTTTAAAATCGTTATTGTTGCCGTGATGTATAATGAACGTCAGCTTCGGCAATAATTAAACTCCCCTGTCGGCCGGCGGCTGCAGGGGAGTTGCGTTTTAAAAAATCTGTTCGCGGGTTTTGTTTAAACGCACTTTCGGGAAGTCTTCCTGCGCCTTGTTCAGGTGCCAGGCATTGCGAGCCAGGAAAACTTCCGCCCCGTCGTGGTCGGTGGCCATCGACGCGCGGTTGGCGTCGGCAAACTTTTTCAGTTCGTCCTTGTCGTCGGCCTCGAGCCAGCGGGCGGTAAAATACTGCGTCGGTTCAAAAGCGACCGGAATACCGAACTCGGTGCGGATGCGGTCGGCCATCACTTCAAACTGCAGCACTCCGACCACGCCGACGATCCATTCGGCGCCGATCACCGGTTTGAAAACGCTGGCGCCGCCTTCTTCGGCAATCTGCCGGAGAGCGTTGCCGAGGTGTTTTGACTTCAGCGGATCAAGCGCCCGCACGCTTTTTAAAAGTTCGGGCGCAAAACTCGGAATGCCGGTGAAATGCAGTTTTTCGCCTTCGGTCAGACAGTCGCCGATACGCAGCTGGCCGTGGTTGGGGATGCCGATGATGTCGCCGGGAAAGGCGTCTTCCGCCAGTTCGCGTTCCTGTGCCAGGAACATGACCGGCGTGGCAACTTTTACCGGTTTACCGGTACGAACCTGATAAAGGCTCATGCCGCGTTTGAAATGCCCCGAGCAAATACGCATAAAGGCGATGCGGTCGCGGTGTTTGGGATCCATATTGGCCTGGATTTTGAAAATAAAGCCGGTAACTTTTCCTTCTTCTGGCAGAATCTGTCGTTCCGCCGCCGGCCGGGCAAGCGGGGAGGGTGCCATGTTGTGCAGGCCTTCCAGCACTTCCTGCACGCCGAAGTTGTTGATCGCGCTGCCGAAAAAGACCGGGGTCAGGGCGCCTGCCAGATACAGTTCCTTGTCAAAGGCCGGACACAGTTCGCGCACCATTTCGATGTCTTCGCGCAGCTTGGCTACCGCATGCGCCGGCAGCAGACGGTCGAGTTTTTCGTCGTCGAGCCCGCGACAGGTTTCGATGGTGGCGTTTTTCTGTGATTTGTCGCCGTTTTTGTTCATCAGGATCAGCTGATCGCCGATCAGGTCGTAGCAGCCGAGAAAGTCCTTGCCCATGCCGATCGGCCAGCTGGCCGGCGTAACGTCGAGCGCCAGCGTTTTTTCAATGTCGTCGAGCAGGCTGAACGGATCCATGCCTTCACGGTCGAGTTTGTTGATGAACGTGATGATCGGCACGTTGCGCAGCCGGCAGACTTCAAACAGTTTTTTGGTCTGAGTTTCGATACCTTTGGCCGAGTCGATGACCATGACGGCGGAGTCGACCGCCGTCAGCACCCGGTAAGTATCTTCGGAAAAGTCTTCGTGCCCCGGCGTATCAAGCAGGTTGAAGGTGATGTCCTTGTAGTCGAACGTCATCACCGAAGAAGCGACCGAAATGCCGCGTTCCTGCTCCACTTTCATCCAGTCGGAGCGGGCGCGCCGGTTTTCGCCGCGGGCTTTGACCGCGCCGGCCTGCTGAATGGCGCCGCCGAATAACAGCAGTTTTTCGGTAAGCGTGGTTTTACCGGCGTCGGGGTGGGAAATGATCGCGAAAGTTTTCCGCGGGTTGGTATTGTTGCTGCTCATGTTTTTCCTGTAAAAAAATCTGTTTCGTCCGTTTAGCGGCATATTACATATTTCTTCACATTTTGCAAGTGCTTAGAACGCTTCTCCGGTGGCTTTTTACGATTTAGGGCTTGATTTATAAAATATTTTGAGTAGTATTTTGAGGAATTTTAGCAAGTGCGGGCGTGGTGGAACTGGCAGACACGTCAGATTTAGGTTCTGATGACGCAAGTCGTGGGGGTTCAAGTCCCTTCGCCCGCACCAGACATTGGTTTCAACATTTTATGACAGAGAAGAAAATGAAGGTAACAGAACAAAAAGCAGAAGGCCTGAAGAAAAAATATCAGGTGGTTATTGAAAACAAAGACTTTGAGGCAAAAGTCGAGAAGAAACTGAACGAAGTCGCCAAAAACGTCAAACTTCCGGGTTTCCGTCCGGGCAAAGCCCCCAAAGAAATGTTGAAACAGAAATACCGCGCTTCGGTTATGGGCGAGGCTCTGGACGAAATGGTCCGCGACGCCGCCGACGAAGTGGTCAAGGAAAACAAGCTGAAACTGGCTTTGCGTCCGAGCATCAGCATCACCAAATTTGACGAAGGCAAAGACATCGAATTTGACATGGAAGCCGAAACCCTGCCGGAAATTAAAGTCGGCGATTTTTCCGACGTCAAAGTCGAAAAGCTGATGGCCGAAGTTCCTGCCGAAGAAGTCGAAAAGGCTTTGCAGTATATCGTCAGCTCCCGCCGCGAAACGGTAAAAGTTGAAGATGCCGGCCGTCAGGCCAAAAAGGGCGACACCCTGGTCATCGATTTCTGCGGTTCGATTGACGGTGTCGAATTTCAGGGCGGCAAAGGCAGCGACTATCCGCTTGAGCTCGGCTCCAACACTTTTATCCCCGGTTTTGAAGACCAGCTGATCAATGCCAAAGCCGGCGACAAGATTGATGTCAAGGTTAAATTCCCCGACAACTATCATGCCAAGGACTTGGCCGGCAAAGACGCCGTTTTTGCGGTTGAGGTAAAGGAAATCCGCGAACCGAAAGCGATTGAGGTTAATGATGAATTTGCCAAGTCCGTCGGCGAAGAAAGCCTGGACGCTTTGAAGGAAAGCATCAAAAACCGCATTAAGGCAGATTATGAAAACGCCTCCAAACTGAAGCTGAAACGCAGCCTGCTGGACAAGCTGGACGAAGCTTACAAATTTGACGTTCCGGAAAGCCTGGTCGAAGAAGAGTTCAAATCGATCGAAGCCCAGTATAAACGCGCCAAGGAGCTGAACCAGCTCGACGAGCACGAAAAGAATACCCCGGAAGAAGAACTGATGAAGGAATATAAGCAGATTGCCGTCCGCCGCGTCAAACTCGGCCTGCTGCTTTCCGAAGTCGGCGCCGAAGCCAAAGTTACCGTAACCGCCGACGACCTGAACAAGGCGATTATGAACGAAGCGAAAAAATATCCGGGACAGGAAAAGACCGTTTTCGATTTCTATCTGAAAAACGCCAAAGCGGTAGAAGCTCTGCGTGCGCCGGTGTTTGAAGAAAAAATCATCGACTTCGTGCTGGGCAAGGCCAAGGTCGAAGAAAAAATTGTTTCGGTCGAAGAACTGTATTCTTTTGACGAAGATGCCAAGCCGGCCAAAAAGAAAAAGGCCGCAGCCAAATAGTCGGTGTCTTGCAGCAGCGATAAACATAAAAAAGGGAGATGAAAATCTCCCTTTTTTAGGCTTTAGGCACCCGGGCCGGCGGACGGATGCGGACATCTCGCCCCGTCCGGATAAATTCGCGGAGTATTGAAGCCGGGCTTTTGCGGTTTGAAACGGTCATCGCCGCTCTTTCCGGCGAATGAAAATTTATGTTTCGGGGCAGATGCGTGCGGGTTTTGTGTTTTGTTGCATATCTTATCGAACAGGGGACGCTCTGCCGGGCGTTTAAGTTTGGATTCCCTGCGTCAACCGGCGGAAATTTATGTTTCAAACGCCCGTGCCTGCCGGTAAAAATTTGTTGCCCGGCTTTTTGCGCGAAGCCGGTCTCCGAAGCTGCCGAAAATATGTGCCGGCGAAGCTCTTCCGCGTTTGTCCGTTGTTTATAAGGATAAAATAAAGCCGCCGACTATGGCGGCGGTAACTATTATTATTGCCGCGGCATTAAAGGTCCATTTGCAGCAGATTTTGAATTCTTCCCATATCCGGCTTTTGTTTGTTTTGTTTTCAGACATGAAGTTTGCTTTCTTTTATTGGTGCTGCGGTTCAAAAACAAACATTCCGTACAACACCAGCAAAAGGCCTAAAATCAGAATAACTTGCGATATTCTCAAATAAATTAAACCGATTTTTTTGAGAAAGCGGTAAAATTTTGAACTTTTGATTTCCTGATTGTCTTTTGCCACGTTGTTTTGCCCGAAAACCGTTGATGAACCGGCCGTTGATGAATTTCCTTGTCGTTAGTGTATAATAAAAAAAAATATTTGCAAATAAAAAATGAGGAACCGTTGTCGGTTCCTTATTTAATTGAAAAAACTTATGGTCATTTTCTCCATCGATTGTTTTTATAATCAAAATCTTTTAACCAGTTTCTGCAATTGTCATTCGGGTGCAACAGACCATAATTCAGAGCTTCAATATTATTGTCCATATCCTTATAAGAATCTTGTAATGTTTCTATCACAGGATGCCCTTTCCATATTTTTCGAACAATATCGTAACCTTCTTTTAGGCCGCCTAAAAAGGCACCATATATATATTGGTCCGGACCTCCCTGTCCGTTAATGCACATTCCGAGTCTGTGTGCGTAATTGTCATAACCGACAGCATTTACGGCGTCCATTTCCTGTTTAGCTGCATGTAATGTTCCGAAAGTTTCACCAACTCGATAAACCGGATTGGTTTCTAAAAATATATGTCTGGCATTTCTTGCAATCTTTTCTGCTATTTGTTCTGAATATGGCTGATGAGGTGCTTGTGATGGGCTGACCGGTGGTTGGTAGTCCGGTGTATGCGTTTTTGTGGCATAAGAGGCCGGAATTGTGCCATCCTGCACCAAATCGTTGATCCATTGCCGGGCGGCGTCTCGTACCCATTTGTTGTTATAATCCATGTTATGTTCCTTAAGTGTTTATGTTAAAACCATGTTACTTTTGTAACATTATATGTATAACATAAAATGTTACAAAAGTAAATGCTTAATATACAAAACCGGTGGGTTCCTGAAAATATTTGCAAATAAAAACAGGCGGGGAAATTTCGTTTCCTCCGCCTGCCGCACCGGATGTCCGGGCAGATTTTCCGTTTGTATTATTCCGGGTCGACCTGTTCGAATTTCAGCGTCGTGTCGCCGCCTTTCAGTACCAGGTTGCCGTCTTCGAAAGAAACGGTTTCTATGTTGCCGAGGTTTTTGAAATATTCGGTTTCCGCCTTCATCATCGGTTCCGGCGCCGCCATCATGGTCGAGCCGATGGCCGAAAACTTGATCTTGTCGCCGTTTAATTCATAGTTGCCGAAATAGCGGTTGACGGCCTGGCCGTAAAATTTGGGCGCTTCGGCGTCAAACGAGAGGGAAATTTCCATTCCTTCCGGCGCGTCGAGCAGAATATAATCGTTGCCTTTGATCTGCGAGGCCGGATCTTTGCTGCACGCGGCCAGCATCAGGCCGAGAAAAAGAGCGCATAATTTTTTCATGGTTTCTCCTGTTATAAAATTGATACTCTTTCTATATATATACTTATTTTCTCCGCTTTCCAGCAAAAAATGCCGTATCTGTCCGAAAATAAATTTTCACCGGCCGAGGCCGGGCTGTTGACCGCTTTGCCCCGCCTTTCCAATCTGCAAACGATGCAATTCCGGCAGATGTACCGCCCGTTTGCCCGCTTATGCGACAGCCATAAAAAAAAGCTCTCAAACCGGGCGGTCGGAGAGCTTTTGTTTTTTTAGAGAAAGACTCAGTCGTTCTCAAAGAACGTGTCGCGGTCGATGCGGGCGTCCTGCAACAGTTCTTTTAAGACCGACAAACGTACTTTGCGTTCGTATTTGTCCATTTCCTGATCCTGTTGAAGGGCTGCAATTTGATCGCGTAATTCAGAGCAGTTCATATCTAAATATTCGTCTCTGATTTCGTCTTGGAGATACTCCAATTCCTGTTCTTTTCTGCACATAGTAGTTATTTTTAATAATTGTTTTCATACTTTCATTTTACAACGCTTGCATTTTTTTGTCCAGTAAATATTTTATTGACAGCGGAAAAATAGTCCTTAGACTGGCAGCAATAAGCAATAAACGGGGAAAATACGATGAAAAAAGCAGCGATAGCGGCCGTTTGCGCGGCTTTGATCAGTACCGCGGCCGAGGCCGGGGAATGGACTTTTGAGGCAATGGGAAAGGCGCGGACGCTGTTTGGATACGGCCATCCCGATTCCCGCTATTCCTATCACCGGTCCCGTTACCATCTGCCGACGCGTTTCAACCTCAGCCTGCTGGCGCAATACAGTTTTGACGATTCCTATCAGCTGGGCGCCTACCTTGATCTGGCCTACGGTTTTGATCAGCAGCTGAAAGATTACAACCACGGTTCGTGGGGCGAAGAGGCATATTTGATTTTGGACGCGCCTTTCGGCCGGGTTGTCGGCGGTCAGAGTTACAATGCCGCTTACCAGCTCGGAGTCGGCGCGCCGGATGCCGGCGTTCTCGGCGTCAACCAGAGCGATCTGGTCAATTTTGTCGCCAACCCCAACTGGCAGCGCAACCGCCGCGGCACCGCCTACCGCACGCTCAATTCGACCGACATCAACACCGACGGCACCGCGCCCAAAATTACCTATATCAGCCCCGAGTTCGACGGCACCATGTTCGGCCTGACTTTTGTGCCGGAAAGTTTCAGCCGCGACGGTCTGATCAGCCGTTATGCGCCTTATCACGACAAAGCCGGTTACATTGCTTCGGTTTATCATAACCGCGAACTGGGCAACGTCAGCTTGTCGGCCTCGCTTGCCGCCGCTCATTTTGAAGATATTGACGACGAGTTGTCGGCCGGTCTGAGCCTGTATTACAAAGGCTGGACTTTTGGCGGCGGCATCCGTCGGACGTTCGTCAGTCACAAATATGCGGACATGAACGTGCGTTCTCCCCGCCGGCCGGAAGGGTTTGACGCTTATCGCGACGCCTGGGCGGCCAATATCGGCGTCGGCTATGAGATCGGTCCGGTCAAAACCGCGCTGACTTATTTTTATTCCAAGGCTGACGGCCGCGATTATGAAGACAAAATCGTGCAGCTTTCCGGCCGCTATCAGCTGAACCGGCATTTTGAGCTGCAGGCGGCGGTTGCCCGCGGCGAGTTTAAAGGATACGACGCGGCGGAAAGCAACGAAGGCTATGCCTTTGTCACCGGTATCGGCTTTAAGTTTTAGGAGGTGCCCATGGCCAAAATTCTGCTGATTTCCGCCAACGCCGTTTTTGCCGGAGATCTGAAGTCGCAGCTGGAGCGGCACCCGGACTGGGAGGTGCGCGAAGAATACGATTCGGACGGTGTTTTTGATGCTGCCGTGGTTGACGATGACGCCGAAAAGCTGCGGAGCCTGCACGAAAAACTGTTGCAGACGCCGTTGTTTTTGCTGTGGTCGGGAGAAACCGAACTGCCGGAAGACGAAGGCGTCCGTGTCGTGCGCAAGCCGTTTCGGCTGGAGGCGCTGATCGATGCCCTTCATACGGCGGTCAATGCCGCGCCGCCGGCCGGCGGCGAACTGCCGCTGTGCGGCTGCCGGCTCAATGTTGCCGCTCGGGAAGTCTGCTATCCCGACGGCCGGGAGCCGATCAAGCTGACCGAGCGGGAAACGGCAATTCTGAAATATCTGTACAAGGCCGGCGACAAGATCGTCGGCAAGGCCGAATTACTGGCGGAAGTGTGGGGTTATAATCCGGAAGCCACCACCCATACGGTGGAAACCCATATTTACCGCCTGCGCCAGAAAATCGAACGGCCGGAACAGGTTATCATGACCGAAGACAACGGTTACAGGCTCAAGAAGGAAAACGCCTGACCCCTGTCCGCGGGGGCTTTTTCATGCCGGCAATTATGCCAGCACGACGCCGACCGGCACATGGTCGGAAGGACGTTCGTGTCCGCGGTATTCTTTTAAGACAAAAGCGGATTGCAGCTGCGGCGCCAGCGCCGGACTGATCCAGACGTGATCCAGCCGCCGTCCTTTGTCGTTGGTTTGCCAGTTGGGGTTGCGGTAACTCCACCAGGAAAAGACTTTTTCCGGTTCCGGCCGGCAGCGGCGGACGGCGTCGACCAATCCCGATTCCCGGTACCATTTCTGCAGCCTTGACGTTTCCGCCGGCGTGTGGGAAACGATTTTCAGAAGCTGTTTGTGGTTCCAAACGTCGTTTTCCGACGGGGCGACGTTAAAATCGCCGCAGACGAGCATTTTTCGTGTTGCTCCTTCGGCTTTGCGGCCGGCAAAATAGGCGTCCAGTTCTTCGATAAAAGCCAGCTTGCGGGCAAAAGCCGGGTTGGCGTCCGGATCCGGCAGGTCGCCGCCGGCGGGAATGTAAATATTGTGGATTTCGATTCCTTCTTCCGTTACCGCGCTGATGTGACGGGCATCGGCTTTTCCCGCCCAGTCGAAACGGCGGACGCCGGTCAGCGGACGGCGGGAAAGAATGGCCACGCCGTTGTAGCCGGCCATGCCGTAAAGGGCGATATGTTCAAAACCGGCCGCTTTGACGGCGGCAAACGGAAAGTCTTCTTCTTTGGCTTTCACTTCCTGCAGGCAGACGACGTCGGGATTTTCTTCGCATGCGATTCGTTCAAGCTCCGCCAGGCGGATGCGCAGCGAATTGACGTTCCAGCTTAAGATTTTAGTCATTAACGTCCTTTTTTGTTGTTAAGCGGATTATTCTGTTTGCGGAAACGGAACAGGGAGGCCGGCAGTTTTTCGTCGGTTTTGCTGCCGTAAAGGGAAACCGTCACTTCCACGCTTTGCGGATCGACGATTTTCCACTGCCTCAATTCAAACGGCTGGTTGTTGAACACCAGGGTAATCGGGCCGATGCCGCCTTTGGCATATTCCAAGGTGGCGATGGTAGTCCCCGAGTCCTGATAAAAATCGGTGATTTTGATGTTTTTGCCGTCGATTCGGATATCGTTGCCGAGGATCAGGCTGGCGGGAATGTCCTCATAGTCGATGTTGCTCACCTGATCAAGGTCTTTGTCGTGGTAAACGATAAAATCGCCGTTGCCGACGATCAGCACGTTGGTCGGCGCGCCGTATTCCATGCGGATTTTGTTCGGTTTTTCAATCCACAGTTTTCCTTCGGCGACGTTGCCGTTGCTGGCGTTCTGCACAAAACGCGCGGTGAGCGTTTTGACCGAGTTGAGATAGTTTTCGATTTTTCCGATGTCGCTGCTGGTCGGCACGGCGGCATTTGCGGCCGGCAGCCACAGCAGAAAGGCCGCCGCGGCGTATAAAATCTTCATTCCTTTGTCCTTATAAAACCTGTTTGAATTAAAACTAAAGATAAATATAATTGACTTGTCCGCACATTACAACCTTTTTGCTCGCCGTTTCCGCAAAAGGCGCTTTTTTAAGAGGGCCGAAGGTTTCCCTCGGCGGACGGCAAACTTGCAAAGGATTATTCTTTTCGTCTAAAAATTGTCTGTGGATAAAAGAACGGCGGTTTGTCCTTGGCCGTAAAATGCTTGTGTATATTAACTTTTTTTATAAACGGTTGTTTTTGTGACAAAAAGAGTTTTTTGCAAAATTTTATCCACCAGAGGGCAAAAAAAATTTTTCCCGCTTTCTAAAGGCATGCCTTATGTCAAGAGTAAAAAGGGGGCAAATATAAATTTTTCCGGCTTGATGAAACCGCGGCTTTGTTGCAGTATCTAAAGCATGTCATCTGACCGATTCATGCCGTAAAAAAGAATTTGATAAAAAGTTGTGCAATACTAGATATAGAGGCTTTTACTTTTTGTTAAACTATATATGGTAGATCGGAATTGAGTTAACCACTAGCCACGGGAAGGAATGTCAAAAGCGATGTCCGAAGAAAAGTACAGCGTTTCCAAAGCCAAGGAGACCAAAATCGCCAATGTGATCAAACGGGACGGCACCATGGTTCCGTTTGACAGCGACAAAATTTACAACGCCATCCGCAAAGCGGGTGAATCAACCGGCGAGTTCGGCGAACAGGAGAGCTATCTGCTGACGGCTCAGGTTCTGAAAGTGCTGGAACACAAATTTACGGAAACCCTGCCGACGATCGAATGCATTCAGGACGTGGTCGAACAGGTGCTGATTTCCGCCAACTATTTCACCACCGCCAAGGCTTATATTCTTTACCGCGAGCAGCGCCATCGCCTGCGCGGCGAAAAAAAGGTGATGGTCGACGTTGAAAGTTCGATCAACGAATATCTGGAAAAACTGGACTGGCGCGTCAATGCCAACGCCAACCAGGGTTATTCCAACGGCGGTTTGATCTTAAACGTCGCCGGCAAAGTTACCGCCAACTACTGGCTGAGCCACGTTTATCCGGCGGAAGTCGGAGAAGCCCACCGCAACGGCGACATTCACATTCACGATTTGGACATGCTGGCCGCCTATTGCGCCGGCTGGTCGTTGAAAAACCTATTGCACGAAGGTTTCAACGGCGTTCCCGGCAAAGCCGAGGCCGGCCCGGCCAAACACCTGTCGGCAGCTGTCGGCCAGATGGTCAATTTTATGGGCACGCTGCAAAACGAGTGGGCCGGCGCACAGGCTTTTTCTTCGGTCGACACCTACCTGGCGCCCTACATCCGGGCGGACAATCTGAGCTATGAACAGGTTGAACAGGCCTTTCAGGAACTGATTTACAACCTGAACGTTCCTTCCCGCTGGGGATCGCAGACGCCGTTTACCAACTTTACCTTTGACTGGGTATGCCCGGAAGATCTGCGCGACAAGCATCCGCTGATCGCCGGCGTCGAACAGCCGTTTACCTACGGCGACCTCAAGCCGGAAATGGACATGATCAACAAAGCCTACATCAATGTCATGATGAAAGGCGACATCAAGGGGCGGCCGTTTACTTTCCCGATTCCGACTTACAACATGACGCCGGATTTCCCCTGGGAAGACGAGAACACCGAATTGTTGTTTGAAATGACGGCCAAATACGGTTTGCCTTATTTCCAGAACTTTATCAACTCGACCCTGAAGCCGGGACAGATTCGTTCCATGTGCTGCCGTCTGCAGCTTGATCTGCGCGAACTGCTGGCCAAAGGCAACGGCCTGTTCGGTTCGGCCGAGCAGACGGGGTCGATCGGCGTCGTCACTTTCAACTGTGCGCGTCTGGGCTTTGTTTACAAAAACAACGAAGCCGGCCTGTTTGCCCGCGTCGACGAACTGATGAACATTGCCCGTACTTCGCTGGAACTCAAGCGCAAGCTGATTCAGCGTCTGATCGACAACGGTTTGTTCCCCTACACCAAACGCTACCTCGGCACGCTCCGCAACCATTTTTCGACCATCGGCGTCAACGGCATCAACGAGATGATCCTGAACTTCACCGACGGCAAGCATGACATCACCGACGAATGGGGCCGCGCCTTTGCCGAAAAGTTCCTGGACTACATCCGTGCGCGTCTGGTCAAAATCCAGGAAGAAACCGGCCATATGTACAACCTTGAGGCCACTCCGGCGGAAAGCGCCACCTACCGCTTTGCCCGCGAAGACAAAAAGCGCTTTGTCGGCATCATTCAGGCGGGTACAAGCGAGAACCCCTATTATACCAACTCTTCGCAGCTGCCGGTCGGCTTTACCGACGATCCGTTCGAGGCGTTGGAGCTGCAGGCCGATCTGCAGTCGAAATATACCGGCGGCACGGTGCTGCACCTCTATATGGGGCAGCGTGTGTCTTCGGCCAAGGTTTGCCGCGACATTGTCAAACGCGTGCTGACCAACTACCGTTTACCGTACATTACCATCACTCCGACTTTTTCCGTTTGCCCCAAGCACGGTTACATTTCCGGAGAACACAAATACTGCCCCTTCTGCGACGAAGAGAAGATGGCAGAAAAAAGAAGAGCCGCAGCCTCATCCGAAGTTGCATAAACATCAACATTATGATACAATTAAATTTGGAGAAGAGAAATGACAGTTGTAAATATCAATGACGTAAAACTGAGCGACGAAGAAAGACAGCCCTGCGAAGTATGGACCCGGGTTATGGGCTATCTGCGTCCGGTATCCGAATTCAACAAAGGCAAAAAGTCGGAATTTTACGCCAGACAGTATTTCACCGAAGCCAAAGCGGTCGAAGGCTGCGGCTGTGCAACCTATGTCAACGTTGCGGCCGAATAGCCTTTGAGCCGGCGGCAATGGTAAACCCGGTTAAGATCGGCGGTGTTGAAACTTTCAGCACCGTCGATTTTCCTGATAAGATAGCGGCTGTTGTCTTTATGCAGGGCTGTCCGTGGCGGTGTCCGTTCTGTCACAACGCGTTTTTGCAGGACGCCTCGGCGGCGGACAACTTCGTCTGGGAAAAGTTTGTCGAATTTCTGAAAACCCGGCGCGGCATTTTGGACGGCGTCGTTTTTTCCGGCGGCGAGCCGCTGATGCAAAACGGTCTGGCGGCGGCCGTCGCCGAAGTGAAGGAACTGGGCTTTTTGATCGGACTGCATACCGGCGGCTACCGGCCGAAGCATCTGGCGGAAGTTCTGCCGCTGGTTGACTGGATCGGTTTTGACGTCAAGGCGCCGTTTGAACGGGAAAAATACAAAACGGCGGTAGGCGGTGCCGATCATCTGCATGAAGCGGAGGAAAGCCTGAAGCTGCTGACGGAAAGCGGTGTCGATTTTGAATGCCGCACTACCTGCGACCCGCGGATTCTGACAATTGAGGACATTTATATGATCGCCGGGGAACTAAAGGCGCGGGGAGTGGAAAAGTATTTTCTGCAAAAGTACCGCCCGGTTGAAAGCGATAAAACCTCGACCGATGCCGATTGTGAGCGTTTCTTTCTCGACAAGGAGTTGCTCGAGCATCTCCGTGCCTGCTTCCGGGTATTTGACGTCCGTCGCTGATTTTTGTCACAACCTTTTGAAAACGAGTTGCTTTTGCGGCTCGTTTTTTTTATAATCGCAATATGATATTTAACAAAAAAGTGGACAAAAACGTTTTTTTGTGTTATCTTGCCGATATAAGCAAACAACAAAGAGGTGCTGACAATGGCCGAAGTCAATCTGACAACCGAAGAAACGGACGCGCTGCTTGAGGTCGTTGACAAAGTCAAGGTTTCTAGACCTTATCAGAACTATATGGCCGGCGTCAGGGTGAATTTGGAACGTGCGGCTTCGCAGAAAGGCGAAGGCGATGGCTTTGCCAGAATCGGGGAAATGCTCCGCAACGATAAAATACCGCACTATCTGAACGCGACTGCCAAAGGACAGAAGAAAGTACAGAACATGCTGCAGGCCGAACTCAAACAGCGGAAACTGCACGGCGTTTTGAAAGATGCGGAGTTTAATGATGCCATTTACCGGGAATTGTATGTTAAACCCGGAAGTTTGAAAGATTATTTGGGAATATCGTCACAGGAGGAACAAATGAGCGAAGACAAAAAGCAACCGGAAGTTGAAGATAATGTTCCGGCCGGCAGCGCCGCCGCGGACAACAGAAATGACCACATGGTCGATCTTCCCGGCTATTATGATGAGGAAAAGTTTAAAGATCTGGAAATAAATATTGCAGACGGTAAAGTCAGCGAAGCAGATTTTGAAAAGCTGGAAAAGCGGCATAAAGAGCTGGAAAAGGACGGCAACGACGATCGGCAGGATACGAGGGAAGGCAACGACGGCACTGCGGCGGCCGGCGACGGTTCTGCCATTGAAGTCGACGGAGCGGACGGCAACGGTCCGCGCACGGCGGAAAATGAAGATCCCGACTGGGTCAGGAAATATGACGCGGCCTTAACCAGATACGGTCAGGAAAACGGCAACGAGTGGACCCGCGATAACGAGGCCGATGAGAACGGCGAGCGTCCGGCCGGTTTGAAAGGCAAGTTCAAAAACGGTACCGAGGTTCATTATGCCGACAAGGACAAACTGTCGGTCAAAACGCCGGAAGGCGAAAAGCCCAATGCTGATCATTTTAAGGAAATTATCGCTCTGGCCAAAGAAAACGGACAGGATATCAAGCTCGGTCCGACCATGACGCCGGAATTCAAGGCCGCGCTGATCGAAGCCTGTGCCAAAGGCGGGGTCGAAATCCAGAACTTAAGCGAGGAAGACCGCGCAGTCTATAACGGTTTTGTGCCGAAAGAAGAAAAGACAGAAGAGAAAAAAGAAGAAAAACAGGAAAAAGAGACATCCTATTCCGTAAAAAGTAATGTGGTTCAGTCATGTTTGGGGCGTTACTCGAGGGACCTTGACTTAGATTCCAGAGATGATACGGATGAATTTGAAAATAGTCTGAGAAAGAAAGAAGAAGAGTTGAAAAGCGGTGTGTTGGAAGGTGACAAGGAAGATGCGCTGAAGGCGAAGATCCTTATGATGAAATATGTTGAAGCTGAATATGACGGAGACAAGGACAAACAGGCGCTTTATGAAACCGCATTGCAGCGTTATGGTGTTGACAGCATTAAACGCAAGCCGGAAAACGGTGGCTCTTTTGTTGTCGAAACCAAACCTTACGGCGAGCGGACGGAAGAAGAAAAGGCCAACATTAACGCCGCCATGGAGAAGGCTTTCCCGAAAAAACGGGAAATGGATCCGGCGGTCTTGGAAGCCATGAAAGAGAAAAAAGGACAGACTCTGCAATAAAAGGGTTTGGAAATTCATCATGCCGATTATTAAAAATTTGTAAAAGAATACAAAAATTGACAAAAAATACTTGCCTGCACATACTTTCTGTGGTATAGTGCAGGCAAATATGTAGAATATGGGGATTTTGAGGAGAAAACTCATGGCAATGAATGCAAAGCAAGCAGCGGAATTGATCAGAAACGGCAATTTTAACGATGCCGACGAGCTCTACGACGCCTTAAACGGACAAAAAGAGTACGGCGCCGAATTTGCCAGGCTGCTTCAGCACATCGAAACCAAAGTAAAGCTGGATATGAGTCTGTATACCGGTTTGGCGACGTCGGCCAAAGCGGTGGATGAACTGAGTGCGGCAACCGATCCTCTGGACGAAAAAGATCCGGCTTTTGCCGATACCCGCAAACGGCTGGAAAAAGTCGAACTGTATCAGACCGTCAGCGAAAACGGTAAAGAAGTAAGCAAAGCCGTGGAAGGCAAAGAGCGTGACAAAATGATCGCGCAGATCGTTGCCGCGGCCAAGCTGGAAGCCGACAGCGAGCTCCGCGGCGCCAGCAGCCCGGAATCTCCGGCGGCCAAAAAGTTTATGAACGCGGCTGATGCGGAAGCCAAAAAAGCCGTTTACCGGGAAACCCTGAACGAAAAAATCGATTTGGCGCTTTTGCAGAGCTTTCTTGTTGCCGAAACGACCAAAATCAACCGGGAAATGGACAAGAAATATTCCGGCGACAGAAAAAAGGCCGACGAAGAGGCAAAAATTCTGCTTTCCGCCCGAACCAAGGAAATAAAGGAAAAGATTGCCAATATCGGCAAATCGGGCGCGGAAAAACTGTCGATCGGCGTCGAAGGCGCCATCGGCTATTGCGCCAAAGTGTCGGCTCAGGCGGAAGAGCGGCTGGCCGAATATAAAAACAATGTCAAAAAAATCGCCGATCGAATCAATCGGGGTTTTGCCAAGCTGAAAGATCAGGGCAAAACGTTGCGCAATCAGTGGCAGAAGGCGAGAGCCGGCGCCAACAAGGTTTTTGAAAGCTGCAACAAAAAGATGTCGGACGGCATCGTCGCTTTCAACGAAGGCTGCAAACACGTTTGGGAAAACAAATACGAAATTGCCCTGAGCGTTGCCAAAAACATCTATAAAAATAAATATGAAATCGGGGCCGACATGGTTGCCGCCGCCGGTTTTGCCGCAACGGTCGCCACCGGCGGAACGGCCGCGCTGGTCGGCGGCGCCGCGTATGCCGCCTATACCGTCGGCCGCCGGGTTATCTACGAAGCGTATAAGCAGAAAAAGGAACACCCGGACAAAAGCTACAAAGAAATTTATACCAATGGCAAGTTTTTGACCAAAGCGGTGTTTTCGGTCGGTGCGGCGGCCGTCAGCTGGGGCATTGCCGGCACGGCGGCTTCGGTCGGTGCCGACGTGGCAACTCAGACGGCGGCGGAAGTTGCCAAACAACTGGCCGCACAGAAAATGGCCAAACGCGCGGTAACGATTGCCGGGTCAGTAACCAGCAATATCGTCGGCGTGGCAACGGCCAAAGACGCCGAAGAACGCAAAAGAGAATGGAAGAGTCTGGGAATGTCTGCTCTCGGCGCCGCGGTAACCATGTTTGTGGCCGAGGCCTGCAGTGACGCTCATGCCGGCGAAACCCGGTCAGATACGCTGACTGATCCGCATTCGGAAACATTAGAGCAACAGACGGACAGTATTACCGTTCAAAAAGCGCAAACCGATACGCTCAATGTTCGAAAGACGCTGCAAGGTGAAAATCTTACCGATGCGCGGGAACAGAGTGACGCCGATATCCGGGTAGCGCAGGCCGACAACCGGGAAGCAGAGGTTCAAACCGAACAGACGTCTGTCGTTGATGATTTTGAAATGAAGGATTTCCCCGAACAATGGAACGAAAATATGGGCATCAGCCGTCGTCAGTTTGAAACCCTGAAAAGCTGGTATGATAAACTGGATACCACCGACGGCGCCGGTATGGATCGTTTTTATTCACATGCCGCCCACTATGCGGCCGAGTTGAGCGTTGACTCCGACAACCCGATGACGGCTGAACAGGTACTGTTCAAGTTCTCCCGTCTGGCGGCGATCACTTCGGTTAAGAGCGGAGAGTTCGGTACCATCGGCACCGGTTCCCTCGGCAAGCAGTTGGAAGACATTTACCATCTGCTGGGCTGCGGCGATCAGCTGACGGCCGAGCAGATGGAAACCGCCCGCAAAACGCTTGACATCTGTACCTTAAACGAAGCCGGCAGAGCTGACGGCCGGATGGATGCGGATAAATTCTTCGCCGTAGCCGGCGCCGGTTACAAAGGATTGCCGGTTGATGAAGACGGTACCCTGACCATGACCCGCCGGATCCGCGTTATCGGTGAAGGTACCAATTGTCCGGATGACAAACGGGTTATGTATGAAGAAGTCAAAGGCGGCGAGGAAAGAAAAATCGTTGAGCCGATTGAACCGCAAAAACCGATTCCCGCCACTATTATCACGGAAGAAAACAGCGGTTCCGACATTCGTCTGGAGCTGGAAGGGGACGGCGACCGCGGCGGTGATGAAGTCATTACCCGTTCCGTACAGAAAGAAGAAAAGTATACTGTCGGCGCCACTACCCAGTCCGGCAAACGTCCGGGACTTGAAGGGGCTCAGGCAGCTCAGAAGCTGAATCCGAATTCTCCAGAAGCTCAAAATCTTAGCCGTAGGGAACTAAGGCAGCTTGCTAAGATGCAAAAAGAGATAGAAAGTCGTTAACGACGAGACTTCTTTGAAACAGCAAAAAAAACGGCTCGTGATCTGTCCTCCGAAAAACGGACAGTTCGCTCAGCCGTTTTTTTTATGTTTTGAACGTTTGCGTAAGCAGGCAGAGACCGATTTTCGGCTCGGCTGCTATGCTTGCGAAGCTTTTGGCCGGGTGTTTGAGGTTTGGAATGGCTAATATCGCTGGGATAAGCTAATGAAAGTTTATTATGTTTTTGACAAAAAAACGGGTTTACTTGGGCTGAATGCTTAAAATGCCGGGCAACGATGCCTTGCGCCTTTGATCATGGTCAAGTCCCGATCGTGATTCAAATGTGCAAAATGGGGGCAATCCCGCCTTGTTCCTTTGATCGCGGTTAAGCTATGGGCTTTACCGCGATCAGCCCCCCGGTTGAGCGGGGAATATTTGTCTGACGGCAAAGTTCCGCTTTAACCGGGACTTGTTTAACCGGGGTTTTGCCGGCGGAAAAGGGCGCACCAAGGTCCTGTTTGCTGCTCCCTATCTGAGGTAGCGGCGTTCAAAGCGTCGGTTTTTGCCGATTCTGGACAACACTTCATATCCGATGGTGCCGGCGTCGCGGCCGATGTCGTCAAGAGTGTAAAATTCGTTGACGATAAAAGCCATGTCGCCGACATGCAGGTTTTCCACTTCGGTAACGTCGCAGATGACGTTGTCCATGGAAATGCGTCCGATGATTCGGGCTTCGGAAGTTTTCCCGCCGTTATAAAAGAAGAGCTTGCCGACGTTTGACAATGCGCGGGGAACGCCGTCGCCGTAGCCGATTGACACGATGGCGATTTTGCGGTTGCCGGCGGCGCGATAGGTGGCGGAATAGCCGACGAAGTCGCCGCGGCTGAGAGCGGAAATTTCCAATACCGGCGCCATCACCCGAACCACCGGCAGCATTTGGTTTTCCCGGTAGGGCGCGGTATTGATGCCGTACATGGCGGCGCCCAGACGGACAACGTCGAACCGGTAATCCTGACCGAGAAAAGTGCCGTCGGAGGCGGACAGGCTGGCCGGCAGTCTGGGAAAGAATCTTTCCCGCAGGCGGTTGAAATTTTGCAGTTGATACTCGTTCATGAAATGTCCCTGTTCGTCGGCGCAGGCAAGATGCGACAATACCAGCGAAAACAGGTCGCGGTCGTCGGGGGACATTTCAGTCAGTTCGTTTTCGCGGAAGCCGAGCCGGTTAAGGCCGGTTTCGATTTGAATCGCCGGTTTAATGCCCTTGATTTTATGTTCTTTCCAAAAGGCCAGCTGCTCTCTGCCGGCAATTACCGGAATCAGGTTTGACCGCTCGAAGGAAGCCAGGCTGTCTTCGCCGATTCCCTGCAAAACGTAAATTTTGGCATTCGGTACGTGCGGACGGATTTTTTCCCCTTCAATGCCGTGGGCGACGAAAAAAGTGCGGCAGCCGGCGTTTTCATAAAGCCTTTCGGCAACCGTTTCCGCTCCCAGTCCGTAGGCGTCGTCCTTGACCACCGCGGCGGCTTCCGCCCCCTGGGCCAGAGTTTGCAAAAAGCGGTAGTTTTTTTCCAGATTGTCCAGGTTGATTTCTAAAATCGGTCTTGTCAAAACACTCATATCTGCTTATTATCCTTTCCGTCAGAAACAATTTTCTTTTTTGGTTGAAGAGTCAAATTGCATGAATTTTACCGACATGCATATCCACTTGCAAGACTATAAGGCAAACTGTGCAACGGATATTATCGAAAACGCCCGTGCGGCGGGCGTCGGCCGGATGGTCTGCGCGGCAACCGCGGAAAGCGACTGGCCGGCGGTGGCGGCGCTGGCGGAGAAATATCCGCATACGGTGGTGCCGGCTTTCGGCGTCCATCCCTGGTATGCCGGCGAAACGGCGGCAGGTTGGGAACACCGCCTTCACAAACGGTTGCTGTCCGCGCCGGAAGCGTTGGTCGGCGAAAGCGGCCTGGACGGTTTGCGCGGTGATCAGGCGGCGCAAAAAACGGTTTTTTCCGTCCAGGCGGCATTGGCGAAAGAGCTGCGGCGCCCGCTCGTTATCCATGCGGTGAAGGCGGTGGCGGCGCTTTCCGCCTTTTTGCCGCAAATGCCCGAACGGTTTATGATTCATTCTTTCAACGGCCGGACGGAACATCTGCGGCCGATTTTAAACGCCGGCGGTTACGTGTCTTTTTCCGCCTCGATATTGAAAAACCGCGACGCCGGGGAAATTGTCCGCCTGGTGCCGGAAGACCGGCTGCTGATCGAAACCGACGGCCCTTATCAGGGGCCGGAAAAGGGGCGCGAACAAACGCCGCTGTTTTTGCCCGTGCTGCTGGCGCAGCTTGCCCGCTGGCGGCGGGAAGACGCGGAAAAGCTGGCGGCCGCGGCGGAAGCCAACGCGAAGGAGTTTATTTATGGAAAATAAAAGTTTCGGCCGGACGAAAGCCTTGCTCGGCGAGGAAAAGTTTGCCCGCCTGCAAAACGCGAAAGTGATGATCGTCGGCCTCGGGGCGGTCGGCGGTTATGCGCTGGAGGCTTTGGCCCGCGCCGGTGTCGGACATTTGCTGCTGGTCGATTTCGATCAAGTGGAGGAAAGCAACATCAATCGCCAGATTCTGGCGCTGACTTCGACCGTCGGCCGTAAAAAGAGCGAGGTGGCCGCCGCACGCGTGCGCGACATTAATCCGGCCTGCGAAGTGACGGTCAGGGACATGTTTGTCAATGCCGATAATTTGCCGGAACTGCTGGCGGAGCCGGTTGACCTGGTGATTGACGCCATCGATTCGCTCAATCCCAAATGCGGCCTGATCGAAGCGTTGCAGCAAAGGGGGATTCCCTTTATCTCCTCAATGGGTGCGGCATTAAAGACCGATCCGTCGAAGATCCGTCTGCAAACGCTTGACCAAACCCGCAACTGTCCGTTGGCGCGGTTTGTCCGCAAACGGCTGAAACGGCGCGGCTGCCGGCTTGACAAAATCGTCTGCGTGTCTTCCGACGAGGCGGTTTCGGTGCCCGAAAGCGCGCTGTTTATGGAAGACAAGCCGTCCGACGGCGGACGCCGGCGCCATACCATGGGATCGCTGCCGACGGTGACGGCCGTCTTCGGCCTGACGATCGCCAACGAGGCGATTCTGCGTTTGTCGGGTTATAAATCGCGATAAAGCTTGCAATTTAAATGCTTTTTTAATAATGCTCTGTTACTACTGGAAATAATGTAAAACAACAAATGCGGACAACGGAAAGATTAAGAGAGTTTTGCCATGAAGATGATAAAGCCGATCGTTAACGTTTCAAAGGTTGCGGATGCCTATGACGCCGTCCTTTGCGGTTTTAACGGCGTGCTTCACGACGGCGTTTCTTTCCGGGCGGAAGCACTGGAAGCTTTGCTTTGTCTTTATAAAAGCGGCAAAAAAATCGTGCTTTTGAGCAACGATTGCCGCCGGGTGGAAGAGATTGCCCGTCTGATGCATCAAAACGGGTTTTCTCCCCGTTTGTTTTCCGCAATGGTTACCGCCGGGGAAATTCTGCACCATCATCTGGCCGCCGGCCGCGGCGTTTACGCTTCGCTCGGAAAAAACTGCTGCTGCCTTGACGAGGACGGCGGCGCTTCTTTGTTTGAAGGGTTGGATTTTGCCGTAACCGCAGACCCGGCAAAAGCGGATTTCCTTTATGTCGGCCGTTTGCCCGCCGGCCGTGCAGTCGACGATTATCTGGATGTGCTGAACCATGCCGCCAGCCTCGGCCTGCCGCTTTTGTGCGCGGGCAACGACACGTCGGTCGTCTGCGGCGAAGACACGGTGCCGGCAGCCGGCGCCGTTGCCGAACAATATGCGGTTTTAGGCGGCAGAATCATTACCGTCGGCAAGCCCGATCCCGCCGTGGTTGACTATGCGCTGGCCGCTTTCGGCCCGACGGAGCGCAAACGGATTCTGATGATCGGTGACAGCATGGCGTCTGATATCCGGGCGGCGTCGGCCGCCGGCATTTCGAGCTGTCTGGTCAGCAAGGGCGTGCATGTCAGCTTTTTGGGAGAAGGTTATATTCCCGACGTAACCAAAACCCGGGAACTCGGCAATATGATCGAGGCCTATCCCGATTATGTGATTTCCGGTCTCCGCCGATAAGGCGTTTTTTGTTTCGTTTTGCGTTTTGAACGCGTTTTTCTCTCCGACCGCAACGACCGGTCGGCGTCTTTTTTTACCTGTTGCGGTTTGGGCAAAAGTTGCTATACTGAAAATATGTGTAATCTATTGTGTCCTATTATTAAAAAATTTCATGTTTCGGACGGTTGTTTCCGCCGTGATGTTTTTTTATAAACGGACACAACCAAAACCAAAAAACTATGAGATATTCAGAAGCAGAAAAAAAAGCAGCGAATGCGGTAATGACCAGAGTCTACGGCTACATGTTTCTGGGCCTTATTGTTTCGGCGCTGACGGCGGCAATGTTCGCTTACGTGCCCGATTGCCGCGAGTTTCTTTACAGCGTGGGAAAAACGGGCGAAACGACGCTTTCCGTCAGCGGCTGGATCGTTTTGCTTGCGCCGTTGGCGATCGTTTTGTTCACGGGCGGTTTGATGAAGCAGCTGAGCGCGGGGGCAATGATGATTGTGTTTGTTTTCTTTTGTGCGCTGATGGGTGCCAGTCTGAGCAGCGTCTTTCTGGTCTACACCGAAGCCAGCATTATGATGTGTTTTGTCACCGCTTCCGCCACTTTCGGCGCGATGGCGCTTTTCGGACTGACGACCCAGACGGATCTGACGTCGTGGGGAAGCGTTTTGCTGATGGCTTTGTTCGGCCTGATCGTTGCCATGGTGGTCAACATCTTCTTCAAATCCGCCGCAATGGACTTTGTCATTTCGCTGGTTGCCGTTGTCGTGTTTTGTGCCCTGACGGCTTATGACAGCCGTAAAATCAGGGAAGAGCTTGACAATTGTTATGACGATGAGGAAGCCGCCAAAATCGCGATTTGGGGCGCATTGTCGCTTTATCTCGACTTTGTCAATCTGTTGCTGCATCTTCTCCGTCTGTTCGGACAAAAGAAATGACAACTGCTTTTTTTCACAAAAAGGGCGGCCGTATCTGCGGTCGTCCTTTTTTGTGCCGGGCTGAGGAAAAAACGGCGGAAAGGGACTTGTAAAAATAAGATCCGCGGCTATATGAAAAACGTTACGTAATCATTAATGCATTATTGTTTATGAAAAGTCTGACCAAAAAACTGGAAAACCGCATTGTCGTCCGCCTGTTTGCTTTTATGGGGATAGGTGCGGGGCTTTCGGCGGCGGTCGCCTGTCTGTTGACAAGAGTGGCGGAATACCGAGATTTCCTCGCGGTGCCGGATGCCGAAAACAATTTGATGTTAAGCGTCAGCGGCTGGATTTTGCTGCTGCTGCCGCTGGTGATGTTTCTGGCCGTACCCGCCGAACGCAAAAATCTGAGTTTTGCCGCGGTGCTGCTGATGTTCTGTCTGTTCTGCGGGTTGATCGGCGCGGCTCTGAGCGGCGTATCGCTGGTTTTTGTCAAAGCCGACGTTGCCCGCGGGCTGCTCACTTCCTCCGTGATGTTCTTTGCCATGGCGCTGACCGGGGCGGTTTTTCGCCGCGACATGATTTCCTGGCATTGCATTTTGCTGACCGTGGTGTGGGGAACCCTGCTGACCGCGCTCGGCTGCTGGCTGTTTCCCTCCGGTTTGACCGACTGGGCCGTCAGCATGGCGGCGGTTATCGTCTACGGCGCGGTGACTGCTTATTCCGGTGAGGAAATCGAACGGATCATCGCCGATTCCGATCGCACCCGGCTCAATCAGCTGGCTGTGCGCGGCGCGTTGGCGGTGTACCTTAATTTCATCGGTCTGGCGGTGAAAGTTCTCCGCTTTTGGGAAAGCCGGGGAAAATGCAAATGAAAAAACGGTGCGGTTTTTCCGCGCCGTTCTTTTTTGTCTGTTGCGGAAAAGTTTTTTTCGGATATCCTTAACGCATGGAGAGAAAAATGATCGTCAGAAAATACAGGGAAACGGACTGCCGGGAAACGGCAGCGCTTTTTTACGAAACCGTACATAATGTCAACCGGCGGGATTACAGCCGTCGGCAATGTGAAGCGTGGGCGCCGGAAAAGCGGAATCTGACGGCCTGGAACGAAAGGTTTTTGCGGCACTTTTCTTTTGTGGCTGTTGAAGACGGAAAAATTATCGGTTTTGGCGATATTGATGACGACGGGTACCTTGACCGGCTGTTCGTGCATAAAGATCATCAGCGGCGGGGAGCGGCCTCGGCCCTTTGCCGGGAACTGGAAAATGCCGCTTCTTTTGTCCGTATTACCACGCATGCTTCAATCACCGCCCGTCCGTTTTTTGAAAAACGGGGCTATCGGGTACTGAAAGAACAGCAGGCGGAGAGGGACGGCGTTTTGCTGACCAATTATCTGATGGAAAAAGTCCCGACATCTCCGCTTTCGGAAAAAGACGGGATTGCTGCGTCGAAATGAACGTTCTCCCGTTGCTGCAAAAGTGTGAGGCCGGCTTGTAATTTTTTGCGGTGCGGAGAAAAAGTTCTTGCCCGGGGGAACGGGAAGGAAAACGGAAAAAATTGCCGAAATAAGTTTTGCGCAAACAAGGAAGACTGTCGGTCATCACTAATTCAGCCAAACCGTATTCCCGCTTCCTCCGAGTGACAAATGCCGGCAGACAATGTCTCTGTTTTAACCAAACGGCAAACCCTGATAAACAACGCCCCGCTTCCGCCGAACGGCAAATGCCGGCAGACAATGCCCCTGTTTTAAACAAACGGCAAACCCCGATAAACCATATTCCCGCTTCCGCCGAACGGCAAATGCCGGCAGACAATGTCTCTGTTTTAACCAAACGGCAAACCCCGATAAACAACGCCCCGCTTCCGCCGAACGGCAAATGCCGGCAGCCAATGCCCCTGTTTTAAACAAACGGCAAACCCCGGTTCGCTGAACCGGGGTTTGCTTGTTAACGCTGCCGTTCTTTTATTCGTGCAGATGCGGCATTTGTGCTTCTTCGCGCAGGGCGTTGACAAAGTCGTCGAGCTTCATCACTTCCTGTTTGTCAGAGCCGAGACGGCGGACGGTAACCGTGCCGTTTTCCTTTTCCTTGGCGCCGACGACGGCGATGACCGGAATTTTGGCAACCGAGTGTTCGCGGATCTTGTAGTTGATCTTTTCGTTGCGCAGGTCGGTCTTGGCATAAAGTCCGGCTTTGCGCAGGCGATCCGCCACTTCTTCGGCATAGTCGTCAAAATCGTTGACGATCGGCGCAACCACCACCTGTTCCGGCGACAGCCACAGCGGCAGCTTGCCGGCATGGTTTTCGATCAGAATGCCGAGGAAGCGTTCAATCGAGCCGAACAAGGCGCGGTGCAGCATAACCGGCTGGTGTTTCTCACCGTCTTCGCCGATGTAGGAAATGTCAAAACGCTGCGGCAGGTTCATGTCCACCTGAATGGTGCCGCATTGCCACTCGCGGCCGATGGCGTCTTTCAGGATGAACTCCAGTTTGGGACCGTAGAAAGCGCCTTCGCCTTCATTGATCTCAAATTTGTAACCGTGCGAGGTCAGTGCGTTGGCCAGAGCGTTTTCGCACAAATCCCAGATTTCGTCGGAGCCGATCCGGTAAATGCTGTCCGGACGGGTGGAAAGGTAAATTTTGACGTCTTCAAAGCCGAAGTCCTTGTAAATGTCAAGAATCAGCTTCAGCGTGGTAATGCACTCTTCTTCCATCTGTTCCGGGGTGCAGAAGATGTGGGCATCGTCCTGAGTAAATTCGCGTACCCGCATCAGCCCCATCAGCGAACCGGAGGCCTCGTAGCGGTTGACCTTGCCGAATTCGGCAACGCGCAGCGGCAGATCGCGGTAAGATTTGATGCCCTGTTTGTAAACCAGCAGGCCGCCCGGGCAGTTCATCGGTTTGATGCAGAACCACTTTTTGTCTTCCGTCTGACCGGAGTAGTTGTGGGCGCCGTATTTGTCCCAGTGGCCGGAAATTTCCCACAGCACGCGATCCATTACCCGGGGGGTGGAAATTTCGATATAGCCGTTGTGTTCCTGACGGTTGCGCATATATTCGATCAGCTTGCGGTAAATCTTGTAGCCCTTGTCATGCCAGAAAACCGCGCCCGGTGCATATTCCGGTTCAAAGTGGAAAAGGTCCATTTCGCGTCCCAGTTTGCGGTGGTCGCGTTTTTCCGCCTCTTCCAGCATGGTCAGATATTCCTGCAGGTCTTTTTTGTTTGCCCAGGCGGTGGCATAAATGCGCTGCAGCATTTCGCGGCTGGAGTCGCCGCGCCAGTAGGCGCCGGCAACTTTCGTCAGTTTGAAGGCGTCGCCGATCTTTCCGGTCGAAGGTACGTGCGGTCCGCGGCAGAGGTCGGTGAAATTTCCCTGCGTGTAAAGCGAGATAACTTCGTTCTCCGGCAGGTCTTCGATCAGTTCGACCTTATAGTGCTCGCCGATTGATTTGAAATAGTCGATCGCTTCGTTTCTCGGCAGCACTTTGCGGCTGACTTCTTCGTCGCGCTTGACGATTTCATGCATTTTGGCTTCAATCTTGGCAAAGTCTTCGGTCGTAAACGGTTCCTTGCGGGCAAAGTCGTAGTAGAAACCGTTTTCGATCGCCGGTCCGATCGTGACCTGAACGTCGGGCCACAACTCTTTGACCGCTTCCGCCATCACGTGCGAGCAGGAGTGGCGGAGAATGGCAAGTCCTTCCTTATCCTTGGCGGTGATAACGGTTACGGTGGCGTCGGTGGTGATGGTCGCGGCCAAATCCTGCAATTTATCGTTAACCTTCACCGCTAAAGCGTTTTTTGCTAAACCGGCACTGATTTTTTCGGCGACTTCCTTTCCGGAAACGGCGCCGTCAAAATTCATTACACTGCCATCCGGCAATTTAATAGCAACCATTATCTTTATCCTTTTTTGTTAAATTGAAATTTTTAATCCATGTTGATCAGTTCATTGTAAACCGCTATCGTTTTATCACACATTATCTGCTTTGTAAAATTTTCTTTTACGTTTTTGATTGCGGCGGCGGAAATTTTTTTCTTTTCTTCCAAAGGCAGGTCAAGCGCCCAGCGGATTGCGTCGGCCAGAGCCTGCGGGTCGCTGCTTTCGTAAAGCTTGCCGGTCACGCCGTCAATGGTGTTTTCGAGCGAGCCGCCGAGGTTTGAGGCAATCACGATTTTGCCCATCGCCTGTCCTTCGATGGCGGCGCGGCCGAAAGCTTCCGGCTCGACGGCGGTCGACAGCACGATGTCGGAAACCATCAGCAGCGCGGGAATGTCAAAGCTCTGGCCGATGAATTTGACTTTGCTTTCCAGTCCGTATTTTTTCACCAGTTCTTTCAGTTCTTCGGTATATTTGACGCGCCCCTGGTCGGAACCGACGATGAGGCAGAAAAAGTCGCGGTCTTTCAGTTTGGAAAGGGCTTCGAGCAGCACGTGCTGGCCTTTCCAGCGGGTAATCCGTCCGATCAGCGAAATTACCGGCAGATCTTCCGGAATGTTGTTTTCCTGCACGGCGCGGATGATGCGCTCCTGGGAAACTGCCGCCGGCGAAAACTTTTCAATGTCGACGCAGCGGTGGATAAGGCGGATCTTGTCTTCGTTGATCCGATAATTTTCCGTGATGTGCTTTTTGATATGGTTGGAAATGGCAATGACCAGCTGTCCGTAGGTCATCACCCGGTTATAAAATTTCTTGATTCCCTTCGGCCCCAGTCCGTAAGTGCCGTGGAAAGTGGTCATGAATTTGACGCCGGCGCGTTTGGCCGCCCAATAGGCGCTCCAGGCCGGCGCGCGGGAACGGGCATGCACGATGTTGATGCCGTTTTCCTTAATGATTTTTTCCAGCTTCAGCGAATTGAGGTAAAGCTTGATCGGATTTTTGGTTTTCAGCGGCAGCGTAATATGGGGCACTTTGATTTTTTCCAAATCGTGCACCATGCGTCCGCCGGCGGAAGCGACGAAGTTTTTGATGCCGTGTTGCCGGAGGGCGTCGGCGATTTGCACCGTCCCGACTTCCACCCCGCCGTGGTCAAGTTCCGGCAGCACTTGCAGAATAACCGGTTTTTGTTCTTTACCTTTCGACATTTTCTTAATATAATCCTTCACAGTTCTGTATAATTTACGTTATGGGTTGTCAATTGATGCCAAAGTACACTTTTAAATCCGCCTTTGCAACAGATTTTGAGCATATTCCGCCAAAAAACGGCCGTCCGACCGTCCTTTACCTGCACGGTTTCTGTTCCGACTGCTGGGGAAGAAAACCGGAAACGGTCAAGGCCTTTTGTCTGGCGCACGGTGTCGGTCTGTTTCGTTTTGACTATGCAGGCCACGGTTCGGACCGGGAAAATTTTGCAAAGGCCGATTTCAAAATCTGGAAAGAGCAGGTGCTTGAGGTAATCGATGAAGCGCTGGCCGGCGATATCGTCTGCGTCGGTTCGTCGATGGGCGGCTGGCTGTCGCTGCTGGCGGCGATTGAGCGGCCGGAACGGGTCAGGGGCGTGATCGGGCTGGCGGCGGCGCCGAATTTCGTCAGGCGTTTTGCCAAACTGGTGACCCCCGAACAGGAAGCCGAACTGCGGGAAAAAGGCAGGTTTACTTTCGGTACCGACGATTTTACCTATACCATAACCGGGCGTTTTATCGACACGGCAACGGTGGAATGTCTGCCCGAAGGGGAAAAAACATGGCCGGTCGGCTGTCCGGTGCATTTGATCCAGGGGATGAAAGATGCCTGCCTGCCGTGGCATTTTGCTCTTGATTTTGCCGCGGCGCTTGCTTCCGAAAATGTGGAAGTTAAGCTGCTGAAGTCTTCCGACCACCGCTTAAACGATGACGATGCGGTCGCGGAACTGAAAAATTCGCTGGCTAAGTTTGTGAATATCTGAAGAATTTGCTTTTAACAATCGGCCGGAAAAGGCTATTTTGCTTAAACAGGGAAGAAAATTGAAAAATCAGGTGGAAAAATTGCAACGTTCTGAAACAAACTGCCCGCTCGGGCAGGGGCTGCTGGCGGCAGCCGTCAGTTTTGCCGCCGGGCTGGCGGTGGTGGCGGTGCTGTTGGCGCTCAGCCGGCCGCAGATGCCGGCAACAGCCGCGGAAAACGGCCGCGAAGCCGTCCGCCGCACCGAAGAAGCTTATCTTGCCCGCCGCATCGTCAGCGTGTTGGAACCGTTTGTCGGCGAAGGAAAAGTGCGGGCGGAAGTGCGGCTTGAAATCGATTATGACACCGTCAGTTCCGGCGAAGAAATTTTTGATCCCGACGGACAGGTGCTGCGCGCTTATACGGCGGCGGCCAATTTCGCCAGCGAAGCCGAATATGAGATCAGCAGATACAGCCGCCGCGTGGTAAAAAGCGGCGGGCGCGTCAAACGTTTGTCCGCGCTGGTGCTGGTTGACGGCCTTTGTCCCAACGGCGTCTGCCGGGACGGCGAAGCCGTGCGGCTGGCGTCGATGGTAGCGCCGGTTATCGGTTTTGAACCGCGGCGGGGCGACATTCTGCAAATCGAAAACGTTTCGTTTGCAGGCAAGGGACAGATTGTTCCGCTGCTGCTGGCCGCCGCTCTCGCCGGGCTGGCGGTGTGGGGGCTGAACTTTTTCCGCGGCCGCCGGCGCCGGCAGGAAGACGGCGGAAAAAACACTGTCTGGAAAACGCTTGAAAATACCGATGCCGAAACGCTGGCGGCCTACCTGTCGGGCGAAAGTTCGTCGGTTGCGGCCTATGTGCTGCTGCGGCTGAACCGGCCGACGGCGGAAACGGTGCTGAACGGGCTGCCGCTTCCCTTTGCTGCCGGCGTGCTGGCGGCGATGGCGGTTTCCGCGCCGGTGGCGCCGGAAATTGCTGCGGAGATTGAACGAACCCTGTCGCGCGATTTTGCCCAAAGCGTTCCCAACGGGCGCGAACGTGCTTTTGCCCTGTTTGCCGCCGCGGGGGGAGAACGTCGCCGGGAGCTTTTGTCGGTGCTGGAAACGGAAGATCCGGTGCTGGCCGGCCGGCTGCGGGCAACAATGTTTAATTTTGAAGATTTTAACGCGGTAAGCGACGATGATATCCGCCGTCTGTTTGACGAAGTGGAAGCCGAACGGCTGGCGGTGGCGCTTCGCGGGGCTTCGGAACGGCTGAAGCAGCGCTTTTTTGCCGACATGTCGCCGGAAGCCGCTGCTTTTATACGGAAAGAAATGGCCGCGCTCGGTCCGGTTAAACTGAAAGAAGTGGAAGCCGCGCAGGATGAAATCATCGAACAGGCCTCCCGGCTGGCGGCCGCCGGCAAAATCCGCCTGCGGAAAATGAACGGGGGACGCGTCTGATGAGCCGCCGGCCCTATGAGTTTGACAATTTCGTAATTGCGGACGGCAGCGCGGCAGTGCTGGATCTTGCGGTCAACCGCCGGTCGTTTCCGGCGGCGGAAAAAACGTCGTCGGCGGAAACGGCGGAAGTTTTGGAAAACGTCCGGGCGCGGCTGGATTTGCTGCTGGACGGGAAGAAAAACGACAACCTGCGCCTGATCCGGATGATCCTGCGGGAACTTTCTCCGGCGCTTTTGGAACAAAATGCCTTGGCGGTGGTCAGCCGTTTTATTGCCGACAATTTCTCCCGTCTCGGCGAGAAAAAGGCGCTCGATTTTTATTTCCATCCGCGGACGCTTGCCGTTGTTCGTCCGTTTCTGGCGGAAACGGCTGCCGCCGACGGTTTTGCTGGCCGCATCCTGCTGCATGAGGACGAAACGCTGGCGCCGGCGGATTGCCGGATCTGCTGGCAGCAGGGCGAAACCGCGTTTTGCGGCGGGGAAAAAATCCGCCGGCTGGAAGCAATGCTGACGGGAGAGAAAAATGACTGATCGGGAAAAACTGGAACCGTTGTCAAACGTGCCGGTGGAAGTGACGGTGGTGCTGGGACAGACCCGTCTTACCATCGGGCAGCTGCTGGCGCTGGAAGAAGGCGCGGTGCTGGAGCTGGACCGCGGGGTGAACGACGAAGTTGACGTCTGCGTCAACGGCAGCGTGGTGGCCAAAGGCGAACTGATGGTCGAAAACGGCCGGCTGGGCATTGCCGTGACAAAAGTTTTGGAAGAGGAAAACGCATGCGGATAAAAAAATTCGTTGACGAAGACATGATCCGTCTGATGCGGCGGGTGAAAGAAGAACTGGGGCCGGAAGCGGTAATCGTTTCCACCTCGCAGAGCGAAGACGGCCGCAGCGAACTGGTGGCTGCGGTGGAAACCGACGAAATCGAATTTGCGGACGGTGCCGAACCTGCGGTTTACGCGGCGGCTTACAGCGACAACCTGATCCGCGAACGGCTGGACTATCACGAAGCTGACGCGGCGGTGCGGGCAAGACTGCTGGCGCTGTGCCGGGAAGAGGCGGCGGCCGGCGGGGAGAAGGACGATGTGCGGATTTTAACCGCGGTTTTCAACCGTTTGTTTGCCGCTTATGATCTTTTGGATCGGAAAAATCCGGTGAAGGTGTTTGCCGGTCTTCAGGGCAGCGGCAAAACCGCCGCTTTGGTCAAAACCGCGGCGCTTGCCTGCCGTAAAGGCATTGCCTGCACGCTGATCAGCGCCGACGGCGTGCGTGCCGGCGCCAATGCTCAGTTGAAGTCCCTGGCGGCCGTTTTGTCGGCGGATTTTCTGGCTGCACGGGAACCGGAGCAGCTGGCGGCGGCGGTAGCCGGTGCGGAAAAAGGCCGTTTGGTGCTGGTTGATACGCCGGGCACCAATCCTTTTCTCGATTCCGAGCGCGAACGCCTGTCCGCCCTGCTGAAAGCGGCCGGCGGCGAAACGGTACTGACTCTTGACGCCGGATACAATGCCTGTGACGCCGGCGAAGCGGCGGCGTTGTTTGCTTCGCTCGGCGCGGACTGCCTGCTGCCGACCAAACTCGACCTCTGCCGGCGGATCGGCGGGGTGTTGACGGCAGCGCTCAAAGGCGGTTTCAAGCTCGGACGGGCTTCGGTTTCCGCCAGCATGGCAAACGGGCTGTCGGAATTTGACGGGCCTTCGCTTGCCCGGCTGCTGCTGGCATGAATATAAAGGGGAAAAACGGATGCGGGAAGAAAACTTGACGGCGGGAATCCGCAGTCCGCGGCGGTTTGAAGCCGATCGGATGATTGCGGTCGCCTCGGGCAAGGGAGGGGTCGGCAAAACCTGGTTTTCGATCACTCTGGCGCATGCTTTGAGCGGTCTGCGGCAGAAAACCCTGTTGTTCGACGGCGATCTGGGCATGGCCAACATTGATGTTCAGCTGGGGCTGATGGTGCCGTTTGATTTGGGCAGCGTGGTTACCGGAACCACCACCTTAAACCAGGTGGTTCACTATTGTGACAAATGCCGTTTTGACGTCATTGCCGGACGTTCGGGCTCGGCCGGGCTGGCTTCGATGCCGGTCGGCCGTTTGCAGATTCTGGCCGAAGACCTGGCGCTTTTGTCCGGCGCGTACGACAAGGTGATTCTCGACATGGGGGCAGGGGTGGAAAAATCCATCCGTATTTTGTCGGGCATGTCGGGACGGGTGATCGTGGTCTGCACCGACGAACCGACGGCCCTGACCGACGCCTATGCCTTTGTCAAACTGATGGCCATGCAGTACCCGAAATGCCGGTTGGAGATCGTGGTCAACCAGGCGGACACTCTGCGCGAAGGCCGTCAGACCTATGATATTCTGCAAAAGGCCTGCCAGACTTTTCTCAAAATCTCGCCGCCGCTTTTAGGGATTGTCCGCCGCGATGCGCGCGTACGCGATGCCATCCGCAACCAGATGCCGCTCATCAGCCGTTATCCGACTTCGGAGGCGGCCGCGGACGTAATCGAAATTGCAAGAAAAATTTTACAGGATGAAAAAAATGTACAATCGTGACCCGTTGGAATACTATCAGGTTTTGGAAGTTTCGCCCGACGCCGACGCGCGGACGATCAAGCTGAGCTACCGCGACCGCGCCAAAGAATGGCACCCCGACTACAATAAGGCGGAAAACGCGATGGAGCATTTCCAGAAAATTTCGGTGGCTTATGACGTTTTGCAGGACGAGGAAAAGCGCCTGACCTACGATTTGCTGGCCTGTGTCTACGGGAAGGACGATTTTCCGCAGATGGATGCGCTGAGCATTTTCAAAGACCGGATGGAAGCGGAAAATCCCGACGTGCGGGTGTTTGACCTGCGTTACGTGACCGGTAAGCTGATCAAATGCACCGACCGGGAAGAACGCCTGATTTGCAGCGAAAAACAGGCTTTTAACGAAATCCTGAAATGTTCTCTTGTCAACTGGCTGGCCGGTTGGTGGGGAATTAAGGCCTTTGCCGCCAACTGCCATGCGATTGCCGCAAATTTTCGCAAAACCGGAAGCAACCGGCAGGACAACCTGACTCTTTTGCTGCACAATGCGTTGGCCTATCATCAGGAAAACAAGGATCGTCAGGCGGCGTATTCCGCCGCGCAGGCGCTGGAATACGCTTTGCCGGAACAGCGGCCGCTGGTTGAGCGCTTTATCGCCCGGCTGAACTGCAAAATTCCGCCGTTGCCCCGCTGGCGCTGGCTGCGTTTGAAAACGGCGCATCTGTTGGTGCCGTTCGTGCTGGTCATGATTTTGCTTTCTCCGGTCGTCAATTCCGTTTTCGGCGGATTCCGGCAATATATGACCAAGCAGCATGAAATCACCTATTTCCAGAAAGTGACGTTCAACGACGGCGGAGAAACTTTTGACGACGTGGTGGTTTCCAAAATCTTTGACATTCCCGTCGACGTCTATGACGAAAAAATGCTCTATCACCTGACCGGCGAAGGCAAAGTGATGTACGGGCCGGGCGACAAGTTTGATGTGATGACGACGACGGAAAAAGGACATACCGTCCGCGTTACCGGATTTACGCCGGACAAAAAATGGTACCGGATCATGCTTGACAACGGCGAAATGGGCTTTGTCCGGGAATCTGAGTTGGAAAAAGGCCGCGGTAATCCGATACCGGAAGAAAGCAAAATCGTTACGGCGCAATAAACCGGTTGCCGGTTCCCGCAGGCAGCATTAACCGTTTCCGGCAGCAAATGCCCGGTTCGGGAGTTACGTAAACCGGTTGCCGGCCGGTGCGGAAAGATTTTGCCCCCTTGAAAGGCCGAACAGGTTTTGAAGTCCGGGCGGAAATAAACTTCCGCCGGTTCCCGCAGGCGGCATTAACCGTTTCCGGCAGCAAATGCCCGGTTCGGGAATTTCGTGACCGGCCGCAAATTGGTTATCTGGTTATTCAGACATTTGAAACAAAAAATGACACGGACGGTTTCGTCCGGCCGTGTCGCTTTTTAAATAAGGACAAGGGTTGATTTTTTCTCTTGTCTTTTTGTTTCTCCTTTTTCCTTCTTCTCCTTTCTCTCTTGCTTACTCCTTTTTTTTCTTCTTTACTTTTATTCACTCGTTTATTCTTTCCGTTTTTTGCTTTTTTCTTGTTTTTTCTCTTTATTTGTCTTTATCTTTTTTCTTTCTTTTTTTCTTCTCCTTGTTTTTTCTTATCTTTCCCTCTTTCTCTCTCTCGCTGTTTTTTTTGCTTTTTTTCTTTGTTTCATTTTTCGGGCGTGTCCGATCTTTCTATCGTTTTCCGCCGGTCATTTCCGCCGCCGTTTTTCACGATGCCTTCCTTGATGCTTCCGCTTCTCTCAATCAGTTCAATTTTGAGTTCTTTGCCGTAAAACTCAAGCAAACGGCGGTAATGTTCCCATTTACGCACGCTGCCTATCTCCATGTTGTCGATCACGTACCAGGGGATCCCGGTCTTGGTTGCCACCGTTTTTAATTGCAGAAAACGGTCACAGCGGTATTTGTGCAGTTCTTGTCCGATTATTCTTTTGATTTTATCGTTAAACATAGTTTGAAACTCCCTTGATTTTGTTTATGGTAAAAAAACAAAACCGCCCGGAACAAATTCCAAGGCGGGGAGTTCACAACTGTTAGAACGCAGTCTGCCTTATTCGTCATACCGTTAAAGATATGCTTATATCGGCAGCTCCCCTTAAGAGGAGTTGCTGTTGTTCTAAAGGAGTTGTGACACTCCGCATCCGGCCTCCCGGATGCAGAACTGATATTAAAGAAAACACCGGTTTTTGACAAGCGGAAAGTTGTTTTTTCTGCGGGGAATTTTTGCAAAAAGAACGGGAAAATCTGCCCGTGTCCGGAAAAACGAAAACTATTTGCCGCTGTTGCTTTCAATCGGTTCAAATTCCCAGGGGAATACCAGCCAGCGGCCGGGAACTTTCGGCGCGGCCGGAAAGTCAAGCTCGGCTGCCGGGTCTTTGCTGAACAAAACGGCGATTTTGGCCCGCGGATATTTTTCTTTCAAATAACGGTAAGTGCTGCCGGAATCGTAAAGGTCATCCACGAACAGCGTTTCCTCGTCCATGCGGATGTCGGGCGGCACCAGACATTTGAGTTCGCTGCGGGCTTCGCCCTCATAGCTGGCCAGCGAGATGCTGCTGATTTCCCTGATGCCGAGAAACTGGGCGAGAACGCAGGCCGGCACCAGCCCGCCGCGGGCTACCGCGATAATGCGTTTAAAATCGCAGCCGGCAAGAATATAAGCCAGTTTTTTGCATTCGCTGTTGATTTCTTCGTAGCTGATATATTCTTTTTCCGCCATCATTCGTTTCCTTTTAAGCTGAATTGTTCGATTGTTTCGGCCAGACCGGTTTTGTCGTCGGTTTGAACCGCGATTCCCCATACGATGCCGCCGCTGCGGCAGACTTCCAGCCGGTTGCCGTTGTAACGCTGGCACAGCCGGTCGATCGGCGCCTGTTTGTCGAAGCCGAGCACGGAGTCGTAATTGCCGCACATGCCGACGTCGGTGATGTAGGCGGTGCCGCCGTTTAAGATATGGGCGTCGGCGGTGGGGATATGGGTGTGGGTGCCGGCAACGATGGAAACCCGGCCGTCGAGATAATGTCCGAGAGAAAGCTTTTCCGAGGTCGATTCGGCATGGACGTCAACGAACACGGCGGCAATGTTGCGGCCGAGCGCATAGTTCTTTAACAGCCGGTCGAGGACAAACGCGGGGTTGTCGACACTGTCCATGAAGACCCGTCCCAGCACTTGGGCAACAAGCAGTTTTTTGCCGCTGGCCAGTTCAAATTCGACCGCTCCGCGGCCGGGTGCGCTGTCGGGATAGTTCAGCGGCCGGACAATGCGTTTGCACTCGTCTAAGAAAGGGATGATGTCACGCTGCTGCCAGACATGGTTGCCGGTAGTCAGAACGTCGGCGCCGCGTTCCAGAAACTCGCGGGCAATTCCCGGCGTGACGCCGAAGCCGTGGGCGGCGTTTTCAACATTGACGATAATTACGTCGGCCTTGTATTTTTCCCGCATCAGCGGCAGGTTGTTTAAGACGGCATCTCTTCCCGCCCGGCCGACCACGTCGCCCAAATAAATGATCTTCAACAGTTTTCTCCGTTAATTAAAAAAACTCCGGCGGCCGGAGTTGAAAGGTAACAAAAAAAGAGAGAACCGTCGGGCCGTATAGGTACATTCTGTCTCGAACCGCATCTCAATAGGTGGGCATCATATAACAGGACCACGATCCTGCCAGGGACAATTCCCGATAAAATTACGTTGGCTCGGAAGATCTGCGGAATTACGAACCGGACAGTCACCTCTCCATAAACCGATATTATAATGATTCGATCTGTTTTGCAACAGCTTTTATTTTTTCGCTCACAACCCTGAGCCGGGCGGAAAGTTCGCGGTCGGCGGCAGCGGTCCGGGCGGCGTCTTCCCCCGCGGGGGCAACCGGCGCGGGGTTGTTTTTGCGCGCTTCAAGCAAATCGTCGGCAACCAGAATGCCGATCATTGCCAGCAGCATGTTTTCGCTGATTTGTCCGCTGATATCTTTCAATAGCCGCGCCTTTTCTTCCAAAACGCCGGCCAGCTGCATGATCCGCGCTTCCTGACCGCTTTCGCAGGCAATCGGATATTCGCGGGAATTAATCGTTACCGTTACTTGTGCCATTTTGCTCCCGTGCCGTGTTCAGTTTGTTGATCAGTTCGTCGATACGGGCAACCGAACGGGCGGCGGTTTCTTTAAGGCGGGAAACGTTTTCCCGCTTGTTTTCAAATGCCCGCTGCAGCTCGTTGAGCGCCGCGTCGATTTCGTTCAGGGCTTCCGCCGTTTCCTTGAAACGCGAAATTTCTGTTTCCATGGTAAAATTTTTCTTTCTTTATCGATGCCGTTAGCTTATAATCTCCCGATAATACCGGTCATTAACTATTTTTTCAAGCGGCAAAAACGGATATGCCTAAATTTATTCTCAAAATTACGGCCGAAAGCGCCGAAAACTGCATCGACGAAAAGAACGTCGAATGTTTCATTCTATCTGCTTCCCTGCCGGAGGACTGCCTCGGCAGGATAATCCGGAAGATTGAGGCGGCCGGAAAAATTGCGCTGCTTGAAGGCGAAGACGCCGCCGCGCTGGCGGTTAAACTCGGCGCCGACGGCATTGTTGCCGATCTGAGCGCCTCGACGGCAATCAAAAAGGAGATGGCGGCCCTGCGCCGGCAGCTCGGCCGTCGTTTTCTCGGCGTTATCTGCCGCAGCCGCCGTCATGAAGCGATGATCGTAAGCGAAAACGAACCGGACTTTGTTGTTTTCCGCATCTGGAGTGAGGGGGCGGAGAAAACCAAAGCGCTGGCCGACTGGTATGCGGAGTTTTTTCTGCTGCAGACGGCGGTCGAGCCGATGGACGGTTCCGTCGATTTTTCCGCCTGGCCCGCGGACATGGTGATTTTAAGCCCCGAAGACTATAAGATTTTAGTTGCGAAAAAATAAAGTTTAGAGTAATTATCTTGATAAAATTCAAAAAATCAAAAATTAAGGAGTGAATAAGAAAATGAAGCAGCAAGCAGTATCCATCAGAATCGGCTGGGTAATCGAATACAAGGGCAAACCCTGGACGGTCGTTAAGGCAACCCACATCAAGCCGGGCAAGGGCGGCGCCTTTATGCAGGTCGAAATGAAGTCGGTTGAGGAAGGAACCAAAACCAACGAGCGTTTCCGTTCCGAAGATACGGTCGAAAAACTGATGGTGGAAGAAAAAGACTGCCAGTTCCTCTATGAAGACGCTCTCGGTCTGACCTTTATGGATTCGGAAACTTTTGAACAGTTTGTTATGCCTGCCGACATTTTGGGCGATTCCCGTCCGTTTATGGTCGAAGGCATGACCGTTTACATCAATTTCATCGACGGTCGTCCGGTGGCGGTCGAACTGCCGCAGCAGGTCGTCTGCACCATTGCCGAAACCGAACCGGTGGTCAAAGGACAGACCGCGGCTTCGTCCTACAAACCGGCGATTTTGGACAACGGCGTCCGCATCATGGTTCCGCCGTTTATCAACCAGGGTGAAAAGGTCGTGGTCGGCACGGCCGAAGCCAACTATGTCGAAAGAGCCAAATAATGTCGTATCTTTCCCCAACTCTCACGCTTTTGGTCGGCGCCGTCAAAAAGGCAACGGCGTCGCTTGACCGCGACTTCAACGAGATTGAGAAGCTGCAGTCTTCGGTGCGCGGTTATCAGAATTTCGTTTCCCGTTCTTTCGAGCGGGGGGCGCAGACTCTGAAAGGCGAACTTTCCCGCGTGCGGCCGGACGCCGTCTTCGTCGACGGCAAACCGCCGCTTTCCCGCGGATGCTGTTTTATGGTCAATCCGATTGACGGCATGGGCAACTTTGTCCGCGGCATTCCGGTGTTTGCCACCACCGTCGCCTATTGCGAAAACGGCGAAGTCAAGGCTTCGGTCGTCTATAACCGTGCCAGTGACGAGCTGTATTTTGCCGAAAAGGGCAGCGGCGCCTACAAGGAAGGCTTCCGCAACCACGAACGTCTGCGCGTTTCCGCCGTCAAGGACGGTGCCGCGGCTCTGGTGGCGGCCTCGATCGGCTTTCAGCACGGCAGCGCGGAATATACCGCCGCTTACCGCGATTTGTTTGCCGAAACCGAAAACGTTCGGCTGCTCGGTTCCGTTGCGCTCTCGCTGGCCGGCGTTGCCGCCGGCAAAATGGATGTCTGCCTCAGCCTCGGCGGCAATCTGAATTCGGCGGTTGCCGGTCTGTTGCTGGTGCGCGAAGCCGGCGGTTACGTCTATAACCTGAAACGGGAAGAATTTGCGCCGGAAAAAATCGAACAGGTGATCGTTTCCGACGAGTTGGCGGCGACCAACACCTCGCTGGAGGCGTTTATCGTCAGACTGGCGGGATAGTGTTTTTGTCTTTCGGGGGAAGAGAATGCGCAAAGTCTGGATGTTGGTAACGGTTTCCTGCCTGTTGTGGGGACGGGCGGCGGCCGACGACGTTTATGTCGATCTTTCGGTGTTGGACGGTCTGGACAATGCCGGCAGTGAGGAAATTGCGCCGCTTTTCCCCGTATTTGACGATTCGTCCCTGCGTCCGCTGCCCAAGCCGGTGATCGGCAACAAGCCCCGGGCAGCCAAGCCGGTGCCGGCTAAGACAGAGGGCAAACCGGAGAAAACTCCGGCCGCGGTAAAGGCAAAAGCCGAACCGGCGGTAAAAGCGATTCCCGTTCCCGAACGCAAGCCGAATATTCGTCCGCTGCCGGTTAAGTCCGAACCGGCGACCGAACCTGTTGCTGCACAAAAAAAGAGGCCGGCAGAAGATAAGGCAGTAAACGTTAAAAAGGCGGCATTGCCGGTAAAGTCCGCGGCGGCGGAAACCAAGCCTGCGGCAGTTAAGGAAAACGTGTCCGGAAACACGGCCGTTTCCGCAAAGGAAAAGCCGACGGCAGAGAGAAAAAAGCCGGCAGCCAAACCGGCGGTAAAAGAAAAACCTGCGATAAAAGCGGATGTTGAAAAGAAAAGCATGCCGGCAGTGTCCCGGCAGCCGGTTTCGTCAGTCGTTGCCGAACCTGCGGCGGATAAAGCGGTGAAGGCCGACGCGGACAAAACCGTTAAGGTCGAAAAAACGGTACGGGCGAAAGATACGGAACGGGCGGTGAAAGCGGAAGTGTCGCGGGAAGTTCCGGTGGTAAAAGCGCAAATTTCCGCCGCAGAGAGCAGGAAAGAGGGAGAAAAGCACTTTGCCGCGGAAGACAAACCGGCGGAAAAAATTCCGGTAAAAATTGAAAAAACGAGTTCCGCCCCGGTCGTTGCAAAGGAAAAAGAACCGGCTTTGCAGCCGCTGATTCCGGTGGCGGAAGAAGAACCGGCCGCCGACGTCATTGCCTTTGCCGGCGGCGTGTTTGAGCTTTCGGCCGAAAATACGGCGCGGCTGGCAGCAATTGCCGACGGCTTCAAACGGCCGGGCGAAAGCAAAATCCTCATCTACGCCTACAACTTCAACGACGGCGGCAACGATTTCAAAAACAAGCGTCTGAGTTTGAACCGGGCGGTGGAAATCCGTTCTTATCTGATGACCCGCGGTTATAAAAACTTCGGCATCAAAATCGTCAATACCGACAACCGCGGCAAGCAAAACACGGTGGAAGTTTTCGAGCAGGCGGATTAATGTAAAAAGCTTAAAATTTTTTAAATTAATGCTTGCTTTATTTGAAACTCTAATGTATAAAAACGACAACTGAAAATTCGATATGGAGAAATAAGATGAAAAAAGGTATTCATCCGGATTATCACGAAATTACCTATGTAATGAGTGACGGCAGCGTAGCCACCACCAGATCCACCTGGGGCAAAGCCGGAGACAAGATGACTTTGGAAATTGATCCGAAATCCCATCCGGCATGGACCGGCGTTTATCGTCTGGTTGACACCGGCGGTCAGTTGTCCAAATTTAAGAACAAGTTTGGCGCTTTCGGTCTCAAAACTTCCGACGGCGAATAGTATTTAATCTTAATACTATCTTAAATTTTTTCAATTAACCTGCATTCTATAATGGAATGTGGGTTTTTTGCTCACAAAATCTGTGTGCTTAAAACAAAAAAGAAAGGACAGAAGAATGACAGCCCCGTTAATGCCCAAGGCAACAGCCGTCTGGCTGGTTGAAAATACGACTTTGACTTTTAAACAAATCGGCGATTTCTGCGAGTTGCACGAGTTGGAAGTGCAGGCGATTGCCGACGGTGACGTCGCTTTTAACATCGTCGGGCTGAATCCGGTTACCGGCGGTCAGCTGACGGCGGACGAAATTGCCCGCTGCGAACAGGATCCTTCCGCGTCGCTTGTCGGGGTTGAACCGGAACGCAACGTCAAGGCGGAAAACAGCAAGAACAAAAAAGTGCTTTCGCCGTCGCAGCGCAGCGACAAGCCGGCGGCTATTCTGTGGATTTTGCGCAATTGTCCGGAAATTATCGATTCCCAGATATGCAAGCTGATCGGTACCACCAAGCCGACCATTGCTTCTCTGCGGGACGGCACGCACCGCGACATGGCCAACCTGCGGCCGAAGAATCCGGTTGCTGTCGGTTTGTGCAAGGAAAAGGACCTGGACGAAGCAATTGCCGTTTCCAAAAAATGGACCGAACTGAAAAGCCAGCCGAAAAAAACGGTGAAGAAGAAAGCCGGAAAATCTGCGGCGAAAGCCAAGGCCGCCGCTGCCAGAAAAAAAGAGTCGGAAAAACTGAAAGCTGCCGCCGCAAAAGAAAAAGAAGCGGCGAAGAAGAAAGCCGAAGCAGCCAAAAAGAAAGAGGCCGAGAAGAAGAAAGCTGCCGCCGCAAAGGAAAAAGAAGCGGCAAAGAAAAAAGCCGCAGCGGCGAAAAAGAAGGAAGCCGACCGGAAAAAGGCCGAAGCAACCAGGCAGAAAGCAGCCGAAAAGAAAGCTGCCGCCAAGGAAAAAGCCGCTGCCAAAAAAGCCGCGGCCAAAGAAAAGAAGGCTGCTGCCAAAAAAACGGTAAAGAAAAAGAGCAAAAAGGCCGAAGCTTAAAAACGAAAAACCTCTCCGCAGGGAGAGGTTTTTTTTGTGTGCCGAAAACCCTCGGATAGTCTGAAGGTATCTTTTTTGCTTCAAATTTCTGCGTAAGCCGGCAGATACAGACGGCAGCCGGTTGTAAGGCTTTGCAAAACCTTCTGGTGCTGGCGTTTGATGCCGGAAACGGTCGGCGCCGTTTGCGTCGGTACGGAAGATTATGGGGTAAAGCAATGTCGTTTATATCGGGGCGGCTGCGGGATGCCGTTTGATCCCGCGTTTGCGCGGCCCGAAGTTCGGAAAGGTTAAGATCGTTTGCGTGAACTTTTGAAAGTTTGTAAGAGGAAGCCGTTTGCAGACGGATGCGTTTAAAAACGGCAGGCGGGAACAAAACGGTGCGGTCGGAACACGTAACCGGTTATATTCGCAATTGCTTTATTATGCCGGCGGATTTTGTTTTGCCGTTGCCGCCGAGGGGGTAAAAAAGTCTTGAAATCTGCGGGGTATGCTTATATACTCGGCAATTGTTCAAATTTATCGGGGAATAATTTCAAATGTCAGAAATCAAAGTCAGATTCGCGCCGTCGCCGACCGGGCACATGCATATCGGCAATACCAGAACCGCGTTGTTCAACTGGCTGCTGGCGCAAAAGCTGGGCGGAAGTTTTATGCTGCGGATCGACGATACCGATAAGGAACGCTCCAAAAAAGAATATGAAGCGGAAATACGCGACGCCCTGCAGTGGCTGGGACTGGTGTGGTCGAGCGAAGCCCGGCAGTCCGCGCGGACGGAACGTTACCGGGAAGTGACGGCAAAACTGATTGCGGAAGGACTGGTTTACCCTTGTTACGAAACGCCGGAAGAACTGGAACTGATGCGCAAGACGCTGCTGGCCAAGGGTCGTCCGCCGATTTATGACCGCCGTGCCCTGAGTTTGACGAAAGAACAAATTGCCGCTTATGAAAAGGAAGGCCGCCGGCCTCATTACCGTTTTAAACTGGCGCCCGGCGACATCGTCTGGGAAGATATGGTGCGCGGCCGCTGCCATTATTCGGCGGAAAATTTGAGCGACCCCGTTGTAATTCGTGAAGACGGAAGTTATTTATACCATCTGCCTTCGGTTGTCGACGATACGGACTTTGCAATCACACATATTGTCCGCGGCGAAGACCACGTGACCAATACCGCGTCGCAGATACGGATGTTTGAGGCGGTCGGCGGCCGGGTGCCGTCGTTTGCCCACCTGCCGCTTTTGACCGGCAGGGAGGGAAAACTTTCCAAACGTCTGGGTTCCGTCGGCGTTGCCGAACTGCGGGCGGAAGGCGTTGAAGCGATGGCAATTTGTTCTTATCTTGCCAAGCTGGGCACTTCGGAAGCGGTGGAACCTTTTGCCGACCTGTGCAGCCTTGCGGAAAGTCTGGATCTTGCCAGGCTGGGGCGTTCGCAGCCGAAGTTTTCGGAAGACGACCTGCGCCGTTTCAACACCCACCTGGTTCGCGGGCTGGATTATGAAGCGGTAAAAGGCCGGGTGAATGTAGACAGGGAGTTTTGGAATGCCATCCGCGGCAATCTGAATATTGTAACAGACAGTGAAATATGGCTGTCTATCTGCCGCCGTCCGGTTCAGCCCGGAATGGAAGACAGGGAACTGACGTCCGCCGCCGCCGAATTGTTGCCGCCCGAGCCGTGGAACGAGGAAACCTTTGCCGTCTGGACAAATGCGGTAAAAGAGCGCACCGGCCGCAAGGGAAAAGCTTTGTTTCACCCGCTGCGCAAAGCGATTACCGGGACGGAAGACGGTCCCGAACTGAAAATTTTACTGCCGTTGATCGGGCGCGAACGGGTTTTCCGCCGCTTGAACGGCGAATATGCATAAAAGGAGAAAAAAATGCCGGAAATGTATCTGCACAATACGTTGACACGCCGCAAGGAGAAATTTGTTCCGTTGGATGAAAACAACGTTCGCATGTATGTCTGCGGGCCGACGGTTTATGACCGCGCGCACCTCGGCAACGCCAAGTCAGCGGTGGTTTTTGACGTGCTCAACCGGGTTTTGCGCGAGGTTTACGGCAAAGACCACGTAACTTACGTTTCCAACATTACCGACATTGACGACAAGATTTTGAACAAACATCAGGAAACCGGCAAGCCGATCAGTGAAATCACCCGGGAAACCTATCAGTGGTATCTGGACGACATGCATGCGCTGAACGTGGCCGATCCCGATTTTCGTCCGCGGGCGACCGAGTTTGTCAACGAGATGATCGAGCTGGTCGAACTGCTGCTTAAAAACGGCCATGCCTATGAGGCCGACGGGCACGTTTTGTTTTCCGTCGATTCGATGAAAAACTACGGTTTCCTTTCCGGCCGCAGCATGAAGGAAATGCTGGCCGGCGCGCGGATTGAGGTGGCCGGTTACAAGAAAAATCCGGCCGACTTCATTTTGTGGAAGCCGTCGGCAGCCGGGCAGCCCGGCTGGGACAGCCCCTGGGGCTACGGCCGTCCGGGCTGGCATCTGGAATGTTCGGCCATGAGTTCAAAATATCTCGGCAATTCGTTTGACATTCACGGCGGCGGGTCGGATCTGATTTTTCCTCACCATGAAAACGAATGCGCGCAGTCAATGTGCGCCCATCCGGACGACACCTTTGCCCGTTACTGGGTGCATGCCGGCATGCTGATGGTGGACGGAGTCAAAATGTCCAAATCGCTCGGCAATTTTTATACCGTTAACCAGCTGATCGGAGAATATCCGGCGGAAGCTCTCCGGCTGCTGTTTATCGGCACCCATTATCATCAGCCGTTCAATTTCACTTTTGACGGGCTGAAACAGGCAAAAACGGTTTTGGACAAGTTTTACAACGCTTTGCTCAAAACGGCGGATATCAAGGTTGATGCCGGCGTAGGTCCGGATGCCAGAGTGATGGAAGCTCTTTGCGACGACCTCAACACGCCGCTGGCCTTGTCGGTTCTCCACGAGTTGGTCAACACCCTGAATAAGGCGGAAAGCGCGGAAGAGCGCAGGGAAGCCAAGTCAAAGCTCGTCGCCTCGGCTGCCGTTCTCGGCCTTTTGTATCAGGATCCCGAAAGCTGGTTTAAGCAGGGGGCCGGCGGACCGCTCGACGAGAATGAGATCAACCGTTTGATAGAAGAGCGCGCCCTTGCCAAAAAGGAAAAGAACTATGCGCGGGCGGACGAAATCCGCAATCAGTTGAAATCGGCGGGCATTGTGCTGGAGGACACGCCTTCCGGCACCACCTGGAAAAAATGCTGATTTCAGTTGATGAAACGTTGAATCTGCGTTTTTTCGTTATTATGTTTGATTTGTGAAAAAACGGTGTCGGCAAAAGACTTCTTTGCCATGTAGGTAATAAACAGGGGCTCTTCAAGCTGCAGCTTTCCGAGCGTTTCTTCCAGAGCCTCGAAACTTTTGTAAATTTTCCCGATGAGCATGATGTCGCGCTCGTCGTCGTTTCCCGGAATCGTCTTTTTCTTTATCGCCTGTCCCATTTTTTAATACCCTCCTTTTTCGGTTAAGTTATGGCAATCACAAAACGAACTATACCATGGTCGCAAAATTGCGGTAGTAGGTAAAAGTCGGTGCGGGGTAACCAAAAATAAGTACACTTTGCCTTTTTGTCCGCCGTGCGGAACGGCGGCGCGCGTTTGTCTCAGTTTTTGACAACGGCCGTTTCCGGTCGGCGTCTGATCCGCATGATGTGTTCCCGGTAATTGTAGGTGATGTATTGTCCGCCCGCCCAGTTTTCCACCAGAATGTCGACGACCCGGCAATGAGGGCGGCGGTCGTGGTTCGGTGCCAGATCGGAAAGGTTATGAATCAGAAAGTGCAATTCATTCATGGTCTTCCTCCTTTTAGAAAATTAATATGTTGTGCGTCTCCTGCAATACAACCTCTACAAAATTATTGAATCTCATAGATATTGGGTTTAATTGTATACAATAAAAGTTTTAATGCGCAAAGTTTGCGGAGGGGTGTAAATGAAAAACGTTTTTTTCACAGGGATGTGCCTTTGTTTTTTAAGCGGCTGCGCCGCCGGTTACCGGCTGCCGCCGGAGGTGACGGCGGCAGCGGTCGGGGACAGGGCGCAGGTGGTCTATTCTCCCGTGGCCGGCGTCTGGTCGGAAGGCGGCATGGCGGAAGACCGCACGGTGTTTACCAGGTCCGTTTCGCCGGGTACGGGCAGTTATTCGCAATATACGGCAATGAAAGCAGGCTTTTCGCCCGCTTCGACCTATGAGTTTCTGTTAAACGGCCGTTTGATCGGATATAACCAAAACGATCTGTATTTTACCGAAACGGTATATCGCGACAACGCTTTCAAGGTGCGTAAATTGTCACCCGAAGAGGTGGAAAAGCTGTTCCCCGGACTGACCGTCGTAAAAATTTCGACGGCCGAAAACGGTGTGCTGACGGTCAGAAAACCGTTGTTCGGCAGCCTGAGTTTTCTTCTGCTTAACGATACGGAACAGTCTTATCACCGCTATTCTTTTGAGGGCCGGCGGGAAGCGCGTCCCTTCAAATCGCTGCTGACGGCGGACGCTGCCGGAGACATCCGTTTCAGCCACTTCGGCAGCGACGACGAGTTGTTCCCGGCGCTGACCATACGGGTGGAAAATTAAAAAGAGAGGAAACGATGGAAAGCAAAACCAACGCCATGCGGATACTCGACCGGCATAAGATTGACTACCGATCCTACAGTTATGACGGCAGCCGGGCCTTGAGCGGGATAGAAGTGGCGACGGCGCTCGGCCAGAACCCGAAGCAGGTGTTTAAAACCCTGGTGACGGTCGGAAAGTCGCATCAGCATTATGTCTTTATGATTCCGGTGGCGGAAGAGCTGGATCTGAAAAAAGCGGCGGCCGCCGCCGGCGAAAAGTCGGTCGAGATGGTCAAGTCAAAAGAGCTTCTCGGCCTGACCGGCTATGTTCACGGCGGTTGTTCGCCGCTCGGGATGAAAAAGCCGTTTCCGACATTTGCCGACGAAACCGCCGCGGACTTTGCGACGATCATTTTCAGCGCCGGCAAAATCGGTTTTCAGATTGAGGCGCCGCTTGCCGCGCTGGAAGAAATCGTCGGCCTGAAGACTGCCCGGCTGACGGTTTGAAAAACGGAATGTATTTGCTTGCCAAGACGGAAATTTTTTGTTAAATTCCCGTCCGCGATAATATTTTATGTTTAATTATTAAAAAATAACAAAACTTATGATTTACGGAAACAATGTAAGACTGGAAAAAGAGAATGACAACCGGGAAGTGCGCTGCCGTTTGCTGATGAAAAAAACGACGGCTGCGGCAGAGTGCGAAGTTTCGTCCGGTTTGAACTACTGGCAGTTTGCAAACGCGGCGGTTGCCGTGATGCGCAAAAAAGACCGCGTGTTCGACCTTTTTTATTTTCCCTGTCGGAATCTGACGGGACCGTTGGTTTGCGGTCCGCGCGACGTTTTTGAGTTTAAGCTTTTCGGCGCCGATTTTGTATATCATCTGACCGACGGCTGGTTTTGGCTCAATCACCGGCCGGGAAAACAGAAGCTGGAAAACGGCCGGGAAATGTTTTTGGGCGATGTTTATCTTGGCAAAAAAATCCTTGCCGGCGACGTTTTCGGCGAGCGTCCGGAAAGCGGCGGCTGGAATGTTTCCGCCCTTGATGAGGAAACAGACGCTTTTGAAACGCGCAAATACGTTTCTTTCACGCCGGCTGCGGACGGAAAAACAAGCATTGCGCAGTATCCGGACGGCCGCTGTGACCTGTTTTGCGACGGCTACCGTATCAAAGCCGGTCCGCAGGGCGGATATCGGAAACTGCAGGTGAGAGGCGGCAGCGTTTTGCTGTTTGCCGCCGGCGACGCGTGGAAAAAGGTTTACGAAGGCTCTGACTGTCTGCCGGAAAATTTCGACCTGCCGGCGGTGCTGGTTTATGACCGGGACAGCGACAAAAACGGTACGCTGATTCTTTTTGACGGGGAAAAATGCGTTGAGGAGCATGGTGAAATAGAATTGTTTGACCGGGCGGTAATCGCCGTCGGCAACAAAGTGTTTGATGCCGATGCCGGAGACACTTTTTTTGCCGGCTGAAATTCTTTCCGTTATGAAAAAAGCTTCCGCGTCCGAAAAGGACGGCGGAAGTTTTTTTGTGCAATAAGGGGATTTTTCTTTTTTAGGGCGGTTATTTTTCTTTTCCCGCCCTGAGGCTGCGGATAATGTCAATACCGTAAACGGAAGCCGTCCGCGGCGCAAGCACGTTTGCCCGTCCGTCCGCAACGACGATCCGGTGCCGCCGGTAAAGTCGTTCATAGTCGCGTTCCGGCAAATCTGCGGAAAAGTCGCTTTGCGCCAGATAATCGCGCATTTTACCCTTGGTATCGGCAATGATTTTTTTGCCCGGCTTTTCCCCGCAGCGGCGCTTGGCGTAAGCATACAGATAGCGGGATTTCAGGTTGTCGCTGCCAAGCACCATGGTAATCGGGTTGGTCAGGCAGAAATCGGCGACCGCCGCCGTATCGGGGCAGATTTCCTCCTTAAGCAGCAGGTCTTTGATGATTGTTACGTGTTCGGCTACTGTCTGCGGCGCCTGTACCAGCAGCGAGGGCTGTCTGATCGCGGCTCTTATGTAGTCTTCGCGTTTGAACATCGGCTGTCCCTGTTCGTTTTGCAGTGCCGGATGACGAACGACGCCGTTGACGTTGGCGGCGATCGTTTCCGGCAAAATGACGAACAGCGCCGGCATTTTCAGCGCCGCTTTCAGACAGGCGGCCTTGTCAATGACGGGACGGCCGTCTGTACCGCTGAGATCCGGGTGGCGGATGATGCCGTTTATTTTTCCGACCACGGTGTCCGGCGTAATGATAAACAGCGAAGCCTGTTTCAGAGCCGCCCTGACATATTCGGCACGGCTTGTCAGGGGGCTGCCGTCCGCGGCGGCCAGCAGCGGATGATTGACGACGCCGCTGATGTTGGCGGCGGCCAGGTCGGGATTTTGCAACAGCAGCGCCGGGTGTCGGAGAACCGCCTTGCGGTAGTCGCCGGCTTTGATCAGACTGTTGCCGTTTTCGTCGGCGAAGGCCGGATGCCGGAGAAAGCGCGTAACATGTTCGACCACGGTTTCCGGCGCGTGTAAAAACAACTGCGGTTTTTTCAGCGCCGTTTGCAGATAGGTTTCCGTTGTAAACAGCGGTTTGCCGTCATCGTCTTTCAGCGCCGGATGGCTGACGACGCCGCTGATGTTGGCAGCCAGCGTTTCCGGCAACTGGTAAAGCAGCTGCGGGCGTTTGAGGGCCGCCGCGATGTATTCCCGGCATTTGAGCAGCGGTTTGCCTTCGCGTCCGCAAAGTGCGGGGTGATTGACCAGTCCGCGGATGTTGTCCGCAATCGTCTGCGGCCGCAGACAAAGCAGCCGTGGCTGTTTCAGGGCCGCCCGGCGGTATGTTTCCTCGTCGATTGCCGGCAGTCCGGGAAAGCGGCAGAGGCTTTTGATGTTGTCTTCAATTGTCGATGCCGGCAGAAACAGAAGCGACGGCGCTTCAAGCAAAATGTGTTTGAAACGTTCATCGTCTGCGGCAAGGCCTCTGTCGGTAAAAAGTTTTTTTATTTCTTTCAGCCGTTCGCCGCCGCCGGCCGGCAGCAGCGGGGCATGTTTCTTTTCCCAGTAATAAATGCGTCTGGCTTCGTCCGCACCGATGCGGAGACAGCGGTTAAGCTCAACGGGGGTGAGGGCGGCGGCTTGGGCCGCCGCTTTGATTATGCCGGCGATTTTTTCGGCCGATTCGGCAGAGGCTCCGGCCGCGGTTAAATTTTTCTGCAGGTCAGACATGGTTGCAATCCGTTTGCATTAATATGATATTTTTGTCCAAAGTAGCACAAAAAAAGGCGAAACGCAAATTCTTTTTGCCGCCTTTTTCAGTGGCGGTCTAAGCGGAAAAATGAGGTTCCGGGTTGACAAAAAGCGGCCGGCATGCTATATCTGACGGGAAAATAATTTTTATCATATAATTTTATGGAAAACTATAATGCAAAAAAATCCGCGGTCAGCAGAGAAGAGGCTCAAACCGTGCTTGACAAAATCAGAAGCGTGATCGTCAGAGAAGTGGGATGCGAGGAGAAGGACGTTGTGCTTGACGCCTGTTGGCGCGATGATTTGGGCGCCGATTCCCTGGACATGGCCTATGTGATGATGGAAGTTGACAAACTGCTGGAAATTCATATTGATGAAAACGACGGCTGGGACAAAAATTCCACCTTGTACGAAACCTGTTCCGGCATTGTCCGCACGTTAGGTGAAACCGACCGTCGGTAAGCCGCCGGTTTAATCGTCTGCCTATGGGAAAAGAAAGAAAAGACAAAGAATTTTCTGCCGGCGAGCAGGAAATTCAGGCAGTGTTTGCCAGGCTTTGTCCCCTCGTAACTGACGCGTTGTCGCTTGAAAAATGCGAACTGAAGCTTTCCGACCGGCCGGCTGATCTGGGGGCCGATTCTCTGGACATGCTGATTGTCGCGGGCAAAGCGGAAAAAGCATTTGACATCCGCATTGACATTCATCGGGCCGGGTGGGACAAACACGACACCCTGCGTGATAACTGTACGGACATTGTCCGTTTGCAAAAAGAAAGCGGCCTTTTGTGAGCCGCCGGTTGATAAAAAGTCCGTTCCTTGCGGGGAGCGGGCTTTTTTTTATGATTCGGACGTCTGCACGGGCGGGCGGATGCGGAAGTTTCCGCGCGGCCGCAAGGCTTGCGAAACTTTGGAGCCGGGCGAACCCGTTCGGAACGGTTAATGCCGCTTGCGCCGGCCGGTGGAAGTTTGCGGGTGAAAAAATACCTTTGCGGCTTGCCAACGAACAAAGGGGACACTATGCTGAAACCAAAGTTTCTCAATTGTAAAAGGAGGTTAAAGATGAATTTTAACTATTATATTCCGACCCGCATTTTGTTCGGTGCCGGCCGTTTGAACGATCTGCACAAACAGAAGCTGCCGGGCAAAAAGGCGCTGGTCGTCATTTCCAACGGCAAATCGACCCGTGCCAACGGTTATCTGGCGCGGGTGGAAAAGGAACTGGAACTGGCCGGCGCGGCGCATGTCGTGTTTGACAAGGTTCAGCCCAACCCGACCAAAGACAACGTTATGGAAGGCGCTGCCCTGGCCCGGGCGGAAGCCTGCGATTTTGTGCTCGGTCTCGGCGGCGGGTCGCCGATCGACGCCGCCAAGGCGATTGCCGTAATGGCGGCCAATCCGGGCGACTATTGGGATTATATTGCGGCCGGTTCCGGCAAAGGGCAGCCGTTGGCAAATTTGCCGCTGCCGGTTGTGGCGGTAACCACTACCGCGGGCACCGGTACCGAAGCCGATCCGTGGACGGTGATTACCAAAGAAGACAGCAATGAGAAGATCGGTGCCGGCTGGCCGGAAGTCTTTCCGGTGCTCTCGATTGTTGATCCCGAACTGATGATGACCGTGCCGCCGCATCTGACCGCTTATCAGGGGTTTGACGCCCTCTTTCACAGCACCGAGGGCTATCTTGCCAACTGCAGCACCCCGATAAGCGACATTTACGCCATAAAAGCGATCGAACTGATCGGCCGCAGTCTGGCCAAAGCAGTCAAAGACGGTTCCGACCGGGAAGCGCGCGCCGACGTGGCGCTGGCCAACACCCTGTCGGGCATGGTCGAGTCGACTTCCTGCTGCATTTCCGAACACAGCCTGGAACATGCGCTGTCCGCCTGGCATCCGAATTTGCCGCACGGCGCCGGGTTGATCATGATCAGCCGCGCTTATTATCAGACTTTTGTCGACAAGCATGCCTGTGACGAGCGGATGGTTGCAATGGCCAAAGCGCTGGGCCGAAAAGATGCTGACAAGGCAGAGGATTTCGTTGCCGCGCTGGTTGATCTGCAAAAGGCCTGCGGCGTCGATGATTTGAAAATGTCCGACTACGGCATCGACGGCGGCAATCTGCGCCGCTATGCGCAAACTGCGCGTGAAACGATGGGCGGTCTTTTCGCCCTGGATCCGGCGCCGCTTGACGAAAATGAATGTGTTGAAATTCTCAGGCAGTCGTATAAATAAAAGATTGACAGTCCGATAATCTGTCTTTAATCTGAACTTATCGTTAATTTATTTAAGGAAACGGAAAACATGTTTTTTGCCTTGGCCGAAAATAAGCGTTTTGCCTGCCGCGCCGTAATGACGTCGGCAGCCGTTTCCTTTGCCGCCGTAACCGTTACCACTACCACCGTTGTCCCGTTCCTGTCCTTACGGAAAACGGCATAGTTTGTTACGGCTTTTATCAAACTTTCAACCGCCCGGTTTCGTAAGGAACCGGGCGGTTTCTTTTTTGTTTCTTTAATTTTTGAAAAAGGAGAACCGATATGAAAATCAGAGCAGCCGGTTTAAGCGATCTTCCGGCAATTATGGAAATCATCAACGAGGCCAGACGGAATTTGAAAGAACAGGGCATTAACCAGTGGCAGCGGAGCTATCCGAACGCCGGCGTCATTGAACGGGACATTGTTGCCGGCAATTGTTATGTGGCGGAAGAGGAAGGGCAGGTGGCCGCTTCTTTCGCCGTTTCTTTTGACGGCGACGCCGATTATGACAAAATCTATAACGGCAGCTGGCGGCGGGAAGGGCGTTTTGCCGTCGTTCACCGGGTGGCGGTCGGCGCCGCCTGGCGGGGACGGGGACTGGCCTCGGCCGCTTTGCGTCATGCCGAAAAGCTGTCGCTTGCCCGCAACATAGACTATCTGAAAATCGACACTCACCGCGACAATTTGCCGATGCGCCGGGTGCTCGGCAAAAATAACTTTGCCTTCTGCGGACTGATTGATATTGCCGACGGTTCTTCGCGGATCGTGTTTGACAAGATATGCCGCGGTTAAAAAAACGGTAAGCGGGGAATAAAACAGCAGCAAACCCAACGGTCAGAGCATGATCAAAGGCATAAGTCGGCGTTATCCCGGCACCAAAGCATTTAGCCCCCGGGCAAACCCGGGTTTTCCTGTCGGGCGGCAAATAAAAAACCCCGGGAATTTCCCGGGGTGTTCGTCATCATGACCGGATTATTTGCGGTTGATGGCAATTTTGCGCTTTTTGCCCTGTTCGTCGGAAGATTTGGGAACCGTAACGGTGAGCACGCCGTTTTCAAAATCGGCTTTGGCGTCGTCAAATTTCAGTTCCCAGGGCAGCGGAACCGTACGGCTGAAAGTGCCGTAGAAAATTTCCGAAAAATAACTTCCTTTGTGTTCTTCCCGGTGTTCCTGCTTTTTTTCGCCGGAAATTGTCAGATACCCGTCGGAAGACAGTTCCAGATCAATGTCTTCTTCCTTCATACCCGGCATTTCGGCGCGCACCGTTACTTCTTTTTCGTTTTCGCGGACTTCTATTTTCGGTTCGTTCTTGGCAATAAAGTTCTTTTCTTCCGGCAAATCGAGCCAGTTGCCGAAAAAACCGTTGAGCAGGTCGTTAAAATCTTTGTTAAAGCCGCAGCGCAGCGGGGCATGATGACCGTGTTCTTTGCGGCTGACCAATGAATCAGACATTTTAAACCTCCTTGTTAGATCAATCATCCTTCTGTTAAAACAGGTAGGGTGGCCAAAAGGCAGAATCAAGAGCCGCCGGAAAATTTTTGCATTTTTGTTCTAGATAGGCTTTCTAAAAGCGCGGAGAGCGTTCAACACAGCCAGCATGGTCACACCGACGTCGGCAAAAACCGCGCCCCACATGGTCATCATGCCGGCGGCGCCCAACCCGAGGAAAAGAGCTTTGACACTAAGCGCGAAGACGATGTTCTGGCGGACAATGCCCATGGTTTTGCGGGCGATTTTAACCGCCTCCGCCACCTTTTGCGGGTCGTCGTTCATGATAACCGCGTCGGCGGCTTCAATTGCCGCGTCGGATCCCGTCGTACCCATGGCGATGCCGGCGTCGGCGCGGGTTAAAACCGGCGCGTCGTTGATGCCGTCGCCGGCAAAGATGACGGAACCGCCGCTGCGGGCTTTAATCAGTTCTTCCAGTTTTTCCACTTTTTCTCCCGGCAGCAGTCCGGCATAAAAACGGGCAATGCCGAGCTGTCCGGCGGCAGCCGCGGCGGCCGGTTCGTTGTCGCCGGTCAGCATGACGGTCCTTATTCCCAGTTTTCCGAGTTCGGCGACGGCGCCGGCGGCGGTTTCCTTAACCGTATCGGAAATAACCAGCGCGCCGAGATATTTTCCGTCTTCGGCAATATATGCAACCGTGCCGCCGTCAGCTTCTTTAATTCCGGAAATCTTAAATTTTTCCATCAGTTTGAGGTTGCCGGCAAGAATTTCTTTTCCGTCTTTTTTGATGCGGACGCCGCAGCCGGCGATTTCTTCCGCCTGTCCGCCGGGCAGGCCGGTTTCCTTTTCTCCGGCCGCTTTGCGGATTGACAGTGCAATCGGATGGTTGGAGGCGCTTTCCGCCGCTGCGGCGGTTTTCAACAGACTGTCTTCGCCGATGCCGGCAGCCGGCAGAATGCGGCTGACTGCAAATACGCCGCGGGTAAGGGTGCCGGTCTTGTCAAAAACCGTCGTTTTACAGTTTGCCAGCGTTTCCAGATAATTGCTGCCTTTGATCAGAATGCCGTTGCGGGAAGCGCCGCCGATGCCGGCAAAAAAGGTGAGCGGAACCGAAATGACCAGTGCACAGGGACAGGAGATAACAAGAAATGTCAACGCGCGCTGCAGCCATTCGGCAAACGCGGTGCCGGGAACGACAAGCGGCGGCACCAAAGCCAGCAATATAGCGGCAGCCACCACTGCCGGCGTGTAAAAGCGGGCAAAACGGGTAATGAACTTTTCCGTACGGGCTTTGCGCGCGTCCGCATGTTCCACCAGTTCGAGGATTTTGGCGGCGGTCGATTCGCCGAAGGGTTTGCTCACTTTTATTTTAAGCAGGCCGTTGGTGTTGATAAAACCGCTCAGCGCCTCGCTGCCGGGAACCAGCCGGCGCGGCAGGGATTCTCCGGTCAGGGCGGAAGTGTCAACCGTTGCCTCGCCGTCCGTAACCAAACCGTCAAGCGGGATCTTTTCGCCGCTTTTAACGATGATGACGTCGCCGACGGCAATTTCTTCCGGCCGTCTTCTGACCGCCGTGCCGTTTTCTTCCCGGCAGGCATAGTCGGGCCGGATATCCATCAGTTCGGCGATTGAGCGTTTGGAGCTTTCCACCGCCTTGTGCTGAAGATATTCGCCGCTTTGGAACAAAATCATCACCATTGCCGCTTCCGGATATTCGCCGAGGAAAACGGCGCCGAGAGTAGCGATTGTCATCAGGGCGTTTTCGTCCAGCCATTTTCCGCGGAGAATGTTTCTGCCCGCCGCATAAACGATATCCGCGCCGGCAACGAACCAGGCGGCAACAAAGAGAGCAGTGCCGGCAGCCGGCGGCAGCAGACCGCTGACGGCCGCGGCAAACAGCAGCACGGCGGCGCCGATTCGCAGCGGCAGACGGGCATTGCCGTGTTCATGATGGCAGTGGCCGCATTCTTGTGCCTGATGATGAGAGCAATGGTGATGTTCTTTACACATAAGCGTATCTCCGTTCAAACAGTTGTTCAATCGTCTTTGTTTGTATAATAGTTGAGCAATCGTTCAATTGTCAATAAAAAAATGATAAAAACGCTTGTGTGCCGTCGGCGATTCGATTATTGTAAAAGCAGAATTTAATCGCTTGAGAGGAGCGTCGCATGGAAAACACTCAGGCGGACTGCACCGCCCTCCGTCCCCGGACCGTGGCGGCAATCCGCGCCGAAATGCCGGAGGAAGAGCTGTTGTACGGTCTTTCCGACTTTTTTAAGGTTATGGGCGACCCGACCCGCATTAACATTTTGTGGGCGTTGGAAAAAGAGTCGCTGTGCGTAAGCGATCTGGCGGTACTGCTTGACATGACCAAGTCGGCAGTTTCCCACCAGTTGAAGATTCTGCGTATAGCCAAGCTGGTGCGGGCGGACAAAAAAGGAAAAAACGTTTACTATGCCTTAAACGACGATCATGTCCGCATCATCTGGGAAAAGGCGCTGGAGCATGTCCGCGAATAGCGGCCGTCAGTCCGTTTGCCTGCGGATCCATTCCATAATCAGATCAACCGCATATTTTTGTTCTTCCGGCGTTAACTCTCTGCCCGGGAGAATGCCGTGCCATTTGAACAGGCATTGGCGGCAGCAGGTGGCGGTGGCGTGCTGGGCGATGAATACCGGGTGGCCGCGCATCGGCGTCTGCCTGCCATCGTTGGCGATTTCCGCCGGCGCCAGCCGCTTACCGACAAAATCTTCGGCATGCCGGCGGACGGTGTCGAGCCCTTTTTGCCGGACGTAGGAAATGTCCGCCGTCTTCAGCCGGAAGCGGCTGCGGAAAGGCGAACGGCCCAGACGGGAAAAAATATCTTCTGTCATGATGGTGCACCGATTCTTTTTTCTTTATTGTAAAACGGAGAAAAACGGCGGTAAAGGTTTTTTCGTCCGTTTGCGGAAAAGCTTGACAACGGATGTCAGCTATGGCAGTTTGAAGCCGCTGAAAGATTATTTTTACAATCGTTATGAAAACGGAAGAATTGAAAAAACAGTTGAAACACATGATGATTGTGGCAACTGAAGAACCGGACGAACATCGTCTTCGTTTTTTATTGACAGGCCTTTCCAAAGAAGCTTTGACCGAAGTGTCCGACCTGGTCAAACGTTCTTTCGAATTTGCCGACCGCGAGCGCTGCCGCTATTTTACCATGATCCGCGGCGCCAAACATTACCATAATTGTCTGGTGGTGTCGCGAGTGCTTGAAGAACTGCCTGCCGGAAATTGATGTTTCCGGGGCGGAAAATGAAACAAAACCCCGTCTGTCGAACGGGGTTTTTGCAAATTCATATGCCGCCGGTTATTTTTTCGACGCTTGCGGCAGCGGCGTTTTCAGTTTGATCCTGCCGTGCGCGGACGCGCCGAAAAGACTGTGGTACAAGTCCCGGTATTCTTCGAATTCAAGGGAACAGCCGTCGGCCAGAATTTCCATCTCCACGCCGAAGGCGTCAACCGTAAAGGGCATGTCGACCATGCCGTTTTTAAGGTAGAAGGCTTTGCGCCGTTTGCGCTGTTCGGCATTTTCCGCTTTGACCAGCGTGCTTTCTATTTCGAGAAAAAAACGTTGACCGGCATAACGTTCTTTCAGCATCCGGAAAACTTTTGAGCCTACGCCCCCTTGTCTGTGACAGGGCGAAATGGCAAAATAGTCAAGCATGACCAGATCGCGGTGCCGCGCGGTAATGGCCAGTCCCGTGAAATCCTTGTGATTGTTTTCGGCGGCGAGGATCTCCATCGACCCTTCCCTGTTTTTTTCCAGAATTACGGAAAACGGTTTTTGTTCCTCAACCGGAAACGCTTCGTAATACAGCTTTTCAATCTGTGCCAGACAGGCGGCACAGGGTGTTTCTATCAGTCTCATTTTTACCTCCGCCGACATTATACCTTTTGCCGGGTTAAAATATCGTATAACAAAAAATCGGCCGAGTTGTTCTGAAAAGAAAAGGTCCGCTTGTCGCAACTCGTTAAATCGGGCGCACCGGCCGGAAATTTTCGATATAAGCGAAAACTTTTCCGTATTGGCGAAAATTTTTGCATTTGATGACCGGGATTTTTGCATGTTTTAAAAAAACGGAAATTTCCGCATTGATTTCCCGGTTGCAGTTGTCATAATCCCGGATCTTTTTCAGGCTTATTTTCCGATAATGGTAAGCCTGAACCGGCAGTTCCTTGTCGATTTTTCTGCCGATAAGCTTTTTTGCTTTCAGAAAACGCACGGTAAAGCGCCATATCGCGACCGGCCGGCAGATTCTCATGTCTATGATCAGGTCCGGCCGCATTGTTTCGTAGATGTACTTCTGGCAGCCTTCCGCAACCCAGTCGTCGTTTTCCGAAAGAAAAAGCTTCAGCCGGGAAAACTGTTCCCCGACGGAATAATAGCTTCCGTCTTCCGTATTGCGGCAAACTTCGTCAATGTTTAACCGCGGGAGGTTGAATTTTTTGTTTATTGCATAAGCGAGCGACGATTTTCCTGCGCCGAGCGGACCGATAATCAGAATTTTCATGACAGCCTCCGAATAACGATTAAACTCCGAAATCGGGAAGATGACAAGAAAAAAGAGTTCGGACAAGTGCTGCTTTGTTTATTCATTTAACTCGATACATGTTTGCTGCCGGACATATTCTGAGGGAAGTGCGCCGGCCGGTTGCCGGGAGATTCGAAAATGAGCGGATTACGGAGACGAACGTTTGTTTTTGGGCAAAAGGAGTTGCTTTTTGTAAAAAAAATGATATACTGATAAAGAATAAAAATTATTAAATACCATGAAAAATATTATTAAAACCACACTTATTATTTGTGGAATGGCGTTTTTGTTTGCAAGTTGTTCCGAATATAAAGTATTGGAAACGACGGAGGTGTTTAAAATAGAAAAAACATCTTCTGAAGTTCACGTATATCTGAGAAACGGATATGCGGTGCGTATAGATCCCAACGATCGGTGGAATCATTATTTTATAAACGAGAACAGGGAGAGAGTAAAATTTTATGATCCCGAAGTCTTGCTGTGGCAGAACGCGGAACCGGGCTGGGTTGTTGAAGTTTATGGTGAATACCAAAGCGATTATCTGCGGCTGGTTCCCCCGGCAGATATAACTGAAGAACTGGAGGTTGCTTCTATCAGCGTTTATGAAGGAGAAACCGGAAGGTTTTTGGGATATCTGTCAGGAGGCTTGTTAACGTCTCCGAGCGGGAAATTCGATTTCCAGTCATATCAGGGTAAGATTCTTACCAATGTGACTTTCACCAACGGAAAATTTATTTCGGTAAACCCGATGGTGGAGCCGTTTTGGCTGGAAGTAAAAAAGGGGGCTGTTGTCAAACATGAGAGAGTAAACGGCATTTCGTTGTATTCTCCGGTTTGTAAATAACCTGATAAAGAGAGTTGCCTGTTTGTGCGGGCAGCTCTTTTTTTATTACGGCAAAACGATTCCGCGCTTTTGGGGTCAGGGAATTTTTTGTTGAACGATCGGCCGATGTTTCGGTTATGAATTTTTCGTTCCTTTGTCGTTTTTCTGTTTTCATGTTGCGGCCGACGGCGTTTGAGGAAAACAATTCTGCCATGCAACCGGCAATGCATTATGAATGAAATATATCTTTGGGTAAAAAAACGGTATCGGATTTGCCCGCAAAGTTTGCGTTTGCCGTTTGTCCGGATGCGTCTGCCGGGGTATCGGGGGCAAATTTTTCAAGCGCTTTGTCCAAAAATAATTTGGCCGCCGGGGAGAATACGCGGTGTTTTTTCCATACAATGTCCAATCCGGATTCAAGTTTTGGCTTCAGCGGTCTGAAACAAAGTTCGCTTTCTTCGGAGGTGTCGACGAGTTTGTCCAGGGTAACGGCATAACCGATCCCGGCTTTCACCATGACTGCGGCGTTATAGACGAGATTGAAGGTAACCGCTGTGTTCAACCTGTCAAAATTTCCCTGAAACCATTCGATAAATTCGTTTTTTGAAAATGTTTTTTTGATTGCCTGTCTTGAATTAAGCAAGGGAATGTTTTGCAGGTCTGAAAGTTCAACATGTTTTTTCTTTGCGAGAGGACTGTCTTTTCTCATAACGACGCCCCATACGTCCTTTTCCGGCAGTGTAATATGGTCGTACTTGGAAACGTCGACGGGCTGGATCAATATGCCGAAGTCAAGCAGCCCTTTATCGACCTTTTCGGTAACGTCTTCCGCGTTTCCGGAATAAATATGAAATTTTACTTCCGGATGATCCGAACGAATTTCTTTAATGATTTCCGCCACGTATTTTATAGAGTCTGATTCGCCGCCGCCGATATAAACGTTTCCGCCCGTCGTACCGCTTATTGCAAGAAATTCGGCTTTTGTTTTTTCAACCATGTCCACAATTTCTTCCGCCCTTTTTCTTAAAATCATTCCTTCAAGCGTAAGCGTCACTTTGTGTTTTCCCCTTATTAAAAGCTTTTGCCTCAGTTCTTTTTCCAGTTCCTGCAATTGCCTTGTAAGGGTAGGCTGCGTCAAATGCAGAGAATTTGCGGCACCGGTTATGCTGCCTTCTCTCGCAACGGCCAGAAAATATTTTAATACTCTGATTTCCATATAAGAACAGTATCCTTTTAAGATATGCCTGTCAAGCATATTTGAGCATTGAATATAAGTATTTGCTATTTTTTGGAAAATTGTAAATAATAAAAAACGGGGGTGGCGGACATGATGTACGAAGATAAAAATAAAATCCTTCGAAATCGGAAAGATGCGGATTATGCCCCCGGTCTTTTTTCCGTGAAGGCTTGATTGAACACGAATGTCAAACGGATAATAAATTGCGAAAGGAGCAACATGAAATTTAAAGCGGTATTGAATATTTTGGTTCTGGCAACATTAATTACGGGAGGAAATTTTATGAACAATGCAAAGGCAAGTGATTGGGACAAGACTTTTGCCAAAAGCGATAAGGTCAATATTGAGAAAGTGAAGTTCAAAAACCGTTACGGAATTGAACTTGTCGGCGATTTGTACATGCCGAAAGACAAACCGGCGGAGAAGCTGCCGGCCATAGCTGTCAGCGGGCCGTTCGGCGCGGTCAAGGAGCAGACCTCTGGACTTTATGCGCAGACAATGGCCGGGCGCGGTTTTATTACGCTGGCATTTGACCCTTCATATACGGGCGAGAGCGGCGGCGAACCGCGTCTGGTTGCTTCACCCGATATTAACACCGAAGATTTCAGCGCGGCAGTTGACTTTTTGAGCGTTCAAGACGGAGTTGACGCCGATAAAATCGGCATTATCGGCATTTGCGGTTTTGGCGGTTTTGCGCTGAACGCCGCGGCCATGGATACCAGAATCAAGGCGACGGTTACCTCTACCATGTATGATATGAGCCGGGTTAACGCCAACGGTTATTTTGACGCAATGAGTGAAGACGACCGTTATGCCTTAAAGCAAAAACTCAATGCTCAGCGTACCGAAGATTTTAAAAGCGGAACCTATGCCAAAGAAGCCGGTCTGCCGGATAAACTGACGGGAGAAGAACCTCAGTTTGTCAAAGATTATTGGAATTATTACAAAACGCCGCGCGGCTATCACAAGCGTTCAAAAAATTCCAACACCGGCTGGAACATGACTTATGCGCTCTCGTTTATCAATATGCCGATTTTGTCTTATGCCGGCGAAATCAGAAGTGCGGTTTTAATGCTGCACGGGGAAAAGGCACACAGCCGCTATTTCAGCGAAGACGCTTTCAAAAAGCTCAAAGGCGGCAATAAGGAGCTGATGATCATTCCCGGTGCAAATCATACGGATTTGTATGACCGGACGGATAAAATCCCGTTTGATAAAATAGAAGCGTTTTTTAGAGCCAACCTGCAATAAAAATCCGGTATTTTTCTTGTTCCGGATGCGCCGCCCTTGGGTTGAAAAGGGCGGCCGCCGCAAGGAAAAAATGTTTTTTCAAATGCGTCCGAATGTAACTTTGCAAATTTACGGTTGTTTGTGAAAAGTAAAAACTTTGTTGTTTTTTCGCAAAACGAGTTTTTGCAAACCGATGTCTTCAATTACGTATGAATCGACGAAATCAATTGTTTGACGGTTGCCTGTGCTTTTTCCCGACAAAATGAGTTTGTTTCCTTCTGGCCGCCATTTTTGATATTGCAGTGTTGCCATATTGATGGAAGACGCCCGGCCGTCGCTTTTCAGCAAGCCCCCTGTTGCGCCGGGGCAAACCGGGTACCGGTTCGGTCCGGGAGCCGGAGAGAGAAACCCGGAGCGGGGTTATCGATACAATTTTTAACACATTGTACGTTCCGTCAATCCGCCCCGAAACCGTCCGTCATTTGAGGCATCTCTTCCACGGTCAGTTCGGGCAAAACGGGAGTTGCGTTGATTATGGAGTCGGCGGCGGCTTTTTTGTATTCGGACATTAATTTCCCGGTCTTGTCAACGACCCAGTAGCTTTTAGGCCTTCCTTCTTCGCTGAACGAACGCACTTCGTGGCCGGGAACAAGTGTGCCGGTTACGGTTTTGGGGGCAGATTTTTCGTTTATGCAGCATGAGGTCAATATAATCATAAGACAGCCGGAGTTTTATTAAGAAAGTTCAAAACGTCTTCAAGATCTTTCCCGGAGAGTTCTTCAAAAGGTGCAATTTGTAAATCTGAATAAGGAGAGAATTCGGGATCTACGCCGAAAAAACATCCCTCTAAAATCCATTTGGGTGTGTTCATTAAATCATGCCAACCGATAAATCCTGCCTGTCGAGCTACTTTATCCAAGGCTTCGCTGTGCTTAATTTGTTCTTGTTTACGGAGTTTAGTTGCTGCTTTTTTGAGTTTGGAAATATAAATAGACTCAGTCATTTTAATACCTTTCAAAATGCTCAAGGCTTAATTCCAATACCTGCATGTCAGAAAAACCTTGAAAAAAGGTTTAAAATGATTCGATAAGAAAAAACGGTTGCCTCAAGCAGAGGTTTGCAAAATTGCAGGTAGAAGGCTCCAACCCAGCCTATATCAGTATTCTACTGAGACTTATAAATAAATGTCAATAAGATTTTTAGAAATTATTCTTAGTAATGTTATATTATGTTTCGTTCATTAATAAAATCTTACAACGATAGTTAAAATCATCTAAAAAATCAATTATCGTATCATACATGAAGTCCAGCGCTTTTCCATATCCTTGGCGGCATGTGCTTACGTCAAATCCCAGTTTTTTCATTTCATTGAGAGGATTGCCTGATTTATCATGTGCATCAATCTGTCTCAAATCATTAAGGACAAATAAGCCCAAGGTTGAAGGATTTTCTTCTGTCCATTTTAATTCCTCAGGATAGTCTTTGAAATCTGATATTTTCAAATGATTAGAAAATAGATAATCCAATATATTTTTTATTCCGTGCAGTAGCTTTATACTTCTAAAATTTTTTATATCATCAGAATTTATTCCCGAGGATAAAGCTATTTTTTTTAACGGCCCAATTGGAATTTGGTTAAATAATTCATTCACAGTTTTGCAACGGGACAAAAAGTCATCTTGGGACATGTCTAGAGGTGCAACTTTTGCCATTTTGAAAAGCCGTTCATTGGAATACCATCCCTCATATTCTAAATCTTTTTTAGACATCTGAATTATATCTTCGGCCAGAATGTTTTGGGCGGTTAAAATAGAAAGAAGCTTACTGAGATTATCTCCCAATAATAAAAATGCATCTTTAAATCTTACCGTTTTCGCAGCAATATTTTCACAATCCTCTGCGGCATCAACTTCTTTTTTACTAACAGCAAAACGACTCAATGTAATAATTGTTCGAACATCCATCCCTTCAAATATTTTACAATAAGGCATTGAAATATAGTTTCGTTTAACGCGGGTACAATCGCGAAATGCCCAAACATCTTTATAACGGATATAACCACTTGTCGGTACTATCGTATAATCTTTCTTATTTTCAAAATGTTTTAATAGATTGTCTGAAAAATAAGCTCTATCAGAAAAACTCATAGCACGAGCCTGATATCTTGTTATAGACCTGTGCAAATCTGGCCAGATAATATCCTCTAATGTTTTTTCAGGGCATAATTCCGGAAGTGCAACGACAACAGAAGCCTCTACTTGAAGACAAATTTTGTCAGGAAAACCCCGATGAACAAATAATCTAAAATCATACCATTTATTGTTGTTTATATCTTTGAAATATCCATTCTTTCCAATTATTTCCTCTAATTCCTTTGTTCGAGGAAAATCTTGTTCATAGTAAAAAACTCTAACTGCAGCGTGCCCTAAATGCCAAAGATATTTTCGTAAATAGTCGTTACGAATTTTCCAAGAAACATTTCTTTTATATTCATAACAATATTCGGTTGATAATTCTCCGAACGCAATATCTGTTTCATCATTACTGATATCATCCCAAGATATTGTATCATTACAATGACAACGAGGTGTAAGGCCTAGAGTCATCCAGAATCTATCGCTTAAATTATATGTAAAAAGGGAACCATTTCCCCATGAAGAAATCAATGAATAGTAGCCGCCAATTGTATAATTACCGTCACACATTCCTTCGCTATCATTATCAGGACCTGTGGAAACGACGCCGTGATTCAAATATAATAGAGGCAGATTATTTATTTTATCCAGAGGAACAGTAACCGTTGTCATATTACAAAATATTTCACGAGACTGCGTAGTTTCATAGGCGCAAGCTACTTCTATATTATTCAATGGAGAATCATCAATAGGAGATAATAATTCTTTCAATTTTGATGGAATTAAATGGTTAGGAAGAGGCAAATCATCAATATAATTTATCATTATTTATTCCTATTTTATTTTTATAATTTTTATAATGCTAACTTTTTCTTATGTATGTTTCAATCAAATCTCGCATTTTCCCTCAACCTTTTCATTGAATATTAAAATATTATTCTATACGATGCGGTTATGAATTCAGACTATCAAAGCAAATATTGGGCCTTAGAGGTTCAAACATCATCCAATAATACGGATATTAATAAATTATCCGGTTCTTTGGTAACGTCCAATATTGATCTTAATCCACACCAGATTGATGCAGCCCTGTTTGCTTTGAAATCTCCTGTTTCTCAGGGGGCCATTCTCGCTGACGAGGTAGGTCTTGGTAAAACTATTGAAGCAGGAATTATCCTGTCGGAATATTTTACACGAGGCAAAACACATCTGCTTGTGGTTGCTCCAGCTTCGTTACGAACACAGTGGAAAAACGAGCTTGAGGAAAAATTTAATCTCCCAGCTCAAGTCGTTGATAGCAGCATTTGGCAGCAGCCTCACCGCAAAAAAGGTGTCAGCCCATTTGACTTTGAAGGTGTAACTATCGTTTCTTATAATTTCGTTGTACAAGGAACTAAGGATTTTAGCCTGTATCCGTGGAATTTAGTGGTTTTTGATGAGGCTCATAAACTTCGGAATTTTTATAAAGGGGATAATAAAACGGCTAATATTATCTATAAAACCTTTGCAAATACGAAGAAATTGCTGTTAACGGCGACACCGATCCAAAATTCCCTGATGGATATTTTCTCACTGGTGTCGCTGATTGATGCGAATATTCTGGGCAATCAGGATTCTTTTATTGAAACCTATATGTATACGGAACAAAAGCACCAAGAACTTCGCCAGCGGTTACAATCGGTTTTGCATCGCACACTGCGCAAAGATGTTCTGGAGTATATTCGTTATACGAACCGCGAAGCCATGACCGTAGCTTTTGAACCTACGCCGGAAGAAGAGGAATTATATAATCAGGTTTCATTGTATATTAAACTTCATGCGAAATTCGGGATACAAAGTCATGCCCGTAATTTAGTTATCATGATGATTCGTAAGCTCATGAGTTCCTCTACCGCTGCCGTCAAAGGTACGTTAGAGGGAATAAGAAATAAGGTTTCCATGCTTCAGGGACTTATGGACAACGGCGAAGATGTGACCGATTTAATAAACATTTACGACATGACATCACAACATGATCCGGAAATTAAGAATTATAATCGGCTTTATAAAGGCCGCGGGAAGATACTTAATCCGATGGAAATAGATCCGGAAGGAAGGTTATTAGACGATTTGATTGCCCTTGCCGACAGTATTAAGGTTGATGGCAAGACTTTGAAGCTGATTTCAGCCATAGAGGAAGGTTTTGCGAAGAAAAAACAGCGGAAAGTCATCATTTTTACCGAAAGTTATCGTACTTTGGAGTATTTGTTTGATTTTCTGACAGAAAACGGCTTTCAGGATAAAATTATCACTTTTAGCGGCAATAATAACTCTCCGCTGCATAATCGAATATACAAGGAATATTGCCGCCGGTATCCCGGAAAAGTAACAGGTTCTAAGGCGACGGACATGCGGCAGGCGATTGTCAACCACTTTCGGGATGATGCAGAAATTATGATTGCAACGGAAGCGGCAGCGGAAGGATTAAACTTACAGTTCTGCTCTCTTTTGATCAATTATGATCTGCCGTGGAACCCACAGCGAATAGAACAGCGGATTGGACGTGTCCACCGCTATGGGCAGAAACAGGATGTTGTCATCATTAACTTCATTAATAAGAAAAATTTGGCCGATATTCGTTTATACGATATCCTGCAATATAAATTTAAGCTGTTTGACGGCGTTTTCGGAGCCAGCGACGAAATTCTCGGCTCCATGTTTGACGGTGTCGACTTTGAGCGAGCCGTTGCTAAAATCTTAGATGAATGCCGGACAGAAGAAGAAATAACCAAAGCCTTTGATGCTTTACAGGAAATGTTAAACTTTAAGAGGGAACAAGGTATTGAACAGGCAAAACAGCTTGTTTTGGAAAATTTGAATCCGACGTTGCAGGAAAAGCTCCATGTAACTCAGAGCCGTGTTGAGACCTTTTTAAGCCGGGACAAGCAGGTTTTCTGGAATCTGACAAAAAATATTCTCAAAATCATTGAACCGGACTTTTTTATCAATGATGATGCAAAAACTTTCGGACAATTTGGGGCTCAGGTCTTTCCAAATGTTCATTCTGAGATTAATTTTGCCGTCAATTTTTCCCATCGTTTGGATTATACTAAGCGCGATACGACTTATATGTATTACAAGGATAAAAAAGCGCTTCGCCGCCAACCTGCAGCATATAACCCTCAATCCGCATTCGGAAAAAGAGTTTTAGCCACCGCCTTGGAGCTTAAAACACCACCGGCGCATCTAATTATAAAAACACCCAGGCTTAAAGCCGGATTACAGGGGCGTGTCCGTGTCAGTCTGTATAGGCAAACGGCTCCGGATATCAACCAGCGCCTTATTTGTACTTTTATTAGCCATGAAGGAGAAAAGCTGGATATTTCTCCGGAAATATTTTTTGATAATATTATCGGTACAGAACCAATTCGTGATTATAGTTTTTCCGATTTGTTAATCTCTTTGCATGAAAATGATGTAAAATCCGCCACAGACAAGGATAAAAAAGCAACAGCAGAGCTTTTACGGGAAGAAACGGAAAAGCTGAACCGTTGGCAATATGATGAAGTTAATGGGATTCGTTTGGGCGTTGCCAAGATAAAAAATAAAATTGATGCTGCGCATAAAAAGCTGTTTACAGAAAAAATAATCAGCAGAAAACTGGCTCTCCGCAAGAAGATTGCTCATCTACAGGAAAAATACGAAATGAATAACTTTGCATCTCTGGACAAGGAAAAAGCAATAAATCTTGCTTATAAGCGCCTTTTAGAGAAGAAAAAGAAGGCTCTGAAGTTTGATTATTCTTCCGAGCTTGTTTTTGATTGCACTTTTGATATAAAATAAGAATCTAAAAGGGACAATCATCATCAACATTTAGCTCGTTTTCTGGTACTAAACTACCATACTTTTCCTCAAAATAGGAAATAATAAATAAACCAACTGTTGAAACAGCATTTATAACAAATGCAGAATAGAGTGCATTATCTATCACATAATCACCTTTCTCTTTGCCGTGAACGAATGTTTTATCACTTCTTAATGCCTCAATTTCTTTACAAACACATAATAATGAACTCCCAATGTTTCTAATATTTTTTTGTAAATCAGATGTTGGAAAAAATCTAAATTCTTTAAGGAGTGTTTCAACAAGTTTATATAAGGTATCATTTTTGTTAGGCGTAATCTGGGTACGAGGGTCTTGTAATATATGCTTAACAATGGTTTCTAAAGTGCTATTAGCTAAACCAATAGCCTGAGCCGGATCATCTTGCATAAGGTTATAAGCTTTATCAAACATTTCTTTTGCAAAAGAAATACCTTTTTCTTCCGGAGCTAACGTACGAACAAAAGTTGGAAAAGCAGGAATAACCATTGGGACAGGCACACCAATATCAATAGCTACACGAAATAAATCATCTTGAGGCATATTACTTAAAGTAGCAGTTAAATCAATAACTTCTTTTCCATTTTTGTCATTTTTATAATAGATTTGAAAATTATCATTCCAATAACCGCTGTCCCAAAATTCTCTAATATATGTTTCAACAGCTGTATAACTTGTATATTCATCAAAAATAGCTTTCTGAACTTTTTGAATCAATTCCATTTTGTATTTTGGGCGTATTCGCATCTATTCTTCATCCTCAAATTCAAAATCTTCATCAGAAAAATCTTCCCGGATCGGTAACGGATAACCGGCGGAGCCCCATTGGCATTTCTTAAGAATTGCCTGCGGGATTTTCTTTATGGTAATATTATCATAAGCCGTTTTATTACCGGTGAAGGCACCACAACAGATCAGCAGGTTGCCGTCCCCTAGGGCTTGAGACATCTCCGCCAATAGCTGTTCCTCAACATTCATCGTTGTTGTAAAAATAAAATTCTTTTCACTGGAGTAGCCTTGTTTCCAATAAGTTTCCTTATCTGGAGCGTACTTGTATCCCATCAGCTTGCACATAGCTTCAGCCAACATTTCCGGATTATATTTGTCCGAAATAACCTGCCGCCCGTGCTTATCCGTTACAATCAGGGTAGAGCCGAGTTCATAGAACTTAAAACCGCCGCCGCCTTGCCATTTAACTGATTTCGTAATACCTCCGGCATCCTCACAATCAATAACTTTCTTCAATCGAGGCAAACAATGGGAATAAATATGGTCTCCCATCTCAATCCCAATCCAGCGCCGCCCCATTTTATGGGCGACAGCTGCTGTCGTACCAGAACCTAGAAAACTATCAAGGACTAAATCACCAGGATTAGTGGCTAAAGTTAAAATACGATGAATGAGCTTTTCTGGTTTGGGTGTTGCAAAAATATCTATGGAATTAAATTTTCTAACTTCTTTTTGCGCGTCTTGATTATGTCCAACTTCTTCATGAAGCCATATGGTTAATGCTGTAACACCTTGTTTAACATCGGATAAAAAACGCTTAATCCTAGGAACGCCATTTCCCTTTGCGCCAAACCAAATTTTGTTATCTGCTAATAATTCTTTATATTTATATTCAGGAAAACGCCAACTTCTTCCTGATGGGGGATTGTATACAGTACCATCAGGAGCTGTTACTGAATATAAACCTGATTTTTGTACATCTTTTCTCAACATATCTCCAGATGTCCAAGCTCCTCTAGGATCATCATCTAAATTTTTATAACGAGCATCCATATCTAATGAGCGTGGTAATAAATTTGGTCGCCAAATTTCTTTATTTTTTGCATAAACAATAATAAAATCATGATTATCCGATAACCATTTAGCATCATTTTGTGGAGAAAACTTCTTTTGCCAAATAACGTTACAGACGAAGTTTTTCCTGCCAAATATTTCATCACAAAGCACCTTGCAATAGGCTTGCTCATTATCATCTAATGATATCCAAATACTTCCATCATCGGCCAATAGATTTTTCAAAATCTCAAGCCGATCACGCATTAATGAAAGCCAGATGGAATGCTCGTATCCATCATCATAATGTTCAAAGGCATTACCTGTATTGTATGGTGGATCTATGTAAATGCATTTAATTTGGCCTGAATATTCGGCTTCTAGGGCTTTTAATGCCAATAAATTATCACCGTGGATAAGCATATTGTCAAAGGTTGGAGCAATTTCCGGTTTTTGCTTAAAAAGCTGCCGGTTCATTTTTTCCTGGATTTTAGGATCAGCCGAGTATGATTTTTCCACATCCTCAATTAAAATCCGCGGTTCAACGTCAACGCGCTCATTCTTTCCCGGCCATACTAACTCTAATCTCTGCAATTTATCTGACATTTATTTCCTCAACACTAGGACGGTTAATTTCTTTAAGTAGTTTGGTTTCATACTCTGTATAAGGAATATTAACTAACTTGATAAAATCATTTTTACTATCAATAGCCTTAATTTTTTCTATAAATGCCAAACATTTTTTTGCGCAATTGTTCGCTTGTTGATTTATATCTTTAAGATATTTCTGTACATCAGGTTTTTCAGAAGGGTTTACTACCCCTGGCAAACTATTATGGTATCCCTCTAGTGTTGTTATTAAAATTTCACAATCGCGTTGAACATCCAAAAGTACAGAAAGAAATTTATTATCATAAGGTAGGAAAGAAATAAAATCTTTTGCCTTTATTTGTGTGCAAGTATCATGATAGGCTATTGTATAGTGATTATTACGTAAATTTTTAAAACGGCTCTCATAGTTTGTCTGTTCAGTAATTTCCTTAAAATCAAAGATACTTTTATGCAAAACGGCCAATAAATAATTAGCATTATCACTAATGCTTTGCTTCAGTTTTCTTTCTTCAGCTTTATCCACTCCATAATGTTTGGTCAAAAGCCATACTATAATAGGTATCCAAATAGCTCCTGTTGCAGGAATTATTATATCTTTCCACCAATCCCATGAAGTATGCATCTTTTATAAAATTCCTCATATTTTACTTTTTACACACTATATCGGAGAAAATTTAAAAAGTCAAAAAACTAAAGAACAATTACAATGAATTTTATTATTATCTCTTTATTTTTATCTGTTCTTGACATTTTATCGCTTCTGTATTTTACTCTCAGACAGAGGTTCAGCTGAGAAACTGCTACTGGTGGTTTCAACTGCATTACCTCTTTTTTATTTAAAAATTGTTGAAAAATGGTCCGATAGTATTGACAAATTAGAATAAATATGTTAAATATTACATAGTAATAGAAAACCTCTCTCAGTAACTGATAATTAGAATTTCTAATTATCAGTTACTGAGAGGATATAGCAATATTACATATTGACAATAATAATACTAAATGTAATATACAGTTATTGATCATCTACCATGTTGTAGAAAGATTTTCGGGACCGTTCTCTTGAGCGGTCTCCGCTTTTTTAAAATCTTGGATCACGACAGATGGACATATCTCTCTGAATGCTTCTCAATGTACCGCGATAGCTGACACAGTATGCAGTAATTAACTCAAAAGATGTTTTTGCTCTATTCTCACCAAGAATGACATAATATTTTTCATTGGGAAGCCAAAAGAAAATTCTGCGTTGTTTACCTTTATGGGTAGTGCATTCTTTCTCCCAGCATATTATTTCTCTGTCTGTATAGTGTAAAAGAACATAAGCACACCAATGTAATCTTCTGATGCGATTAAAATCGGGTGTTCTTTCAGGATCCCCTTCGGTTATCAAATGCCAAAAACACTCATGTTTTCCTGCGTCTTCAGGATTTTGACGGCAGGTTATGGGTTTTCCTAAAACTTCGATTGGTGGTATATATAATTCATCCAAATAAATTCTATACAGATTTTCCAATTCTTCTGTATATTTATTGATGTCAATATCTATTAAATCAGGAAGAACTAGACTCATTGTTGCCCTTCCCAAATCAATAAATTAAATTTTGTGTTAAGATAAGGAGTTTTCCTGTTAAAATTAATATGTAAATCTTCTTCAATCTTTTTGCATAAGCTTAATTTCGTTGCATTAGGTGCACTTTTAATCTCAGGCAGTCTATCCTGATATCCCACAGCCCCGATTAATATATCTGCTAGTTGAATAATTTCAGATTCAAACGAACGAATTTGTTGGATTTTAAGTATTTCACTAGTATTTTTATTTGGATTCAAATTGTTTAAAAATTCTTTTAATTTTGCAACCCGCTCTCCGCCAACTGTATCTTTGATATCCAGATAAATGTTATAATTTTTATATGGCTGAATAACCTGCCGAAGCATGGTGTAGTACATTTTATAATACCATTCATTATGGGGCTGATGGAATTTAGCATGAGAAAGGCAGCTTTTATCTTTAACTTTTACCGCACGAAAGCGTAAACATTCGTTAGTCAAAAAAATATCAAGGAGTTCATGATAGAAATCCGCCTTTCCTTGAGAAACCTTAACCCATTTAATTTCTCGATATTTAGGCATCCCATATTTTTCTTTAAGTTCCTTTATTTTTACAGAAATATCTCTGACTTTACTGATCGGACAAGATACACCTCCAAGAACCATCGAAGTATGCTTATCATTTTCTAGATGACAAGATTCGTCACAATAAATATTAATTACAGGTAACTCCATCATTCTCTCACAATACAAATACTGGTTAATTTTTCAAATGTCAACGTAGCATCAAACAGCATATTATCAGGAACAAGCAAATATATCCAATTTTTCCCGCTATGTTTGCTTTCAAAAGCGTTTGCTGTCTGACACCACTGTTTGGCAACTTTTGCCTTAGCCAAGACTGCCGTATCGCTCATTTTATCGCGAGCCTTAGTTTCAACAATGTATTTGGCATCTGTAGTTTCAATAACAAAATCAGGACAATATCCTTTTAATTCCCGGGTATCAGGGTCAGTATAGCGCAGGGTGAAAATTGATTTTGCCCGGTCATCGTTGAGTTTCAGCCATTTAAGAACATCCGGCGTATCTTCTAGGAGACAGGCCAGCTGCCGTTCCGTATCACTGTCGAATTTTTGTTTGGGAAACAGGCATTTTTCAAAGCCTTCAAACACCATTGATTTAATCTTGGTTTTATCTTGAGGCTTATTACGGAAAGAAACTACCGGAAACTGTTCGTTTTCAATAATTTTATAAGTTCTGAGCGAAGCGTAAGCACTGCCGACGGTGGTTGCAATCTCGCATTCTCCCGGGATTAAGTGCTGTTTCATCTGGACTAACAGTTCATCGGAGATGTATTGCCCGTTAAAGAACAAGATTTTTTCCAATTCTTCCTCATCCTCAGCATAGCTGCGAAGATACTCAATTACTTGTCCTATAAGGTGGTACAGTAACTCACTCTCAGTATCGTAGTTAACTTCCAGATTATTTAATAACGGTTCAAGAACATAATCTTCAAGGTTTTCATAAAGCTTTTGAAATTTGGCCACGCCTTTTTCTTCTCTTTTGCCGGAGACAAGGTCTTTTACCAGAATTTTTTGTGTAATTGCCTTTAATTCTGCAAATTTACTAACATCTGCATCAAAATGTCCGAAAGTAAATCCCGGTTCCTTGAATTTGAAACTGACAATTACTTTGGGAATATCTATGTTGAAATTAATAAATTGTTCCACCACGGCATCGACTGTTTTATCAATATCTACCTGTTCTGTGTCAAACTGCAGGGATGGTTCAGTTGTTTTTGCTGCAAGGAAAGCTTTAACCCCTTCTACCAGTTGAGCCTTATTCTCGGGGGTGGCTAATTCCTTGGACGAACTAACTTTTTTCCCAAAATCCTCAATAACATCCAGTGTTGCTGAAGCAATTTCGTTGACTTTGTTAGATTTGTATACATCCAAGGCCGGTTGAATTGGAGCTGTTTCCAGCGTAGCTTTTTTATCTTCTATGGTGGATTCGCTCGTTTTTTTCTCTGCCGGAGAAACGATTTGTTCAGAAATAATCCGGGTAATCTGTTGTTCTAAAAGGGAAACATTGTCAACAGCCTTGACTTTCCCTGTCGCAGAATCTTCTTCCAATTGTATTTTCTGGAATTCAAACTGCTGGTCTTCCGCCGCTTTGACAATTGCCTGGAATTTGTCATGGGCAATGATATTCAGCCGGTCAATCGCATCAACACCAGTACATTCGCCAAATGGCAGACGCAATCCGCGCCCGATGGACTGTTCCACCAATATCTTGGAATCAGCCGCCTTAAGCGGAATAATCGTATAAAGGTTATTGACGTCCCAGCCTTCTTTCAGCATATCGACGTGAATGACAATTTCCGTTGGCTCGTCATATTTCTCAACTCGCAGCAATTTTTCAATCGTCTCGTCTTTTTCTGCTCCGCTTGCTTGAGAATCTACCTCAATCACTTTGCCTTTATAACGTCCGTTTTCAAAGTCATCACTGTCTATTAAGGCCTTAAGTTCCCGTGCATGTTCGATATTTCGGGCGATAATAAGCGCAAAAGGTTTGACCTTGCGAACATTGTGGTTGGCCGAATAGACTTCCAACTCAGCCTGAATCGTTTCATGAATTTGCAGACCGTCTTTGATTTTAATTTCATTGATCGCTTCTTCTGTATAACGATCGGTATCGAAATTGGAACGCCCAACGATAGCCGGTTTCTTAACATATCCGTCGCGGATCGCTTCCGCCAATGAATACTCGTAAACGATATTCTTAAATCTTTGCCCTCTAGAGCCGGTAGATTTCGGTGTTGCCGTCAACTCCAGGCCTAAAACAGGCTTTAACTCGTTGATAGCCTTCATTCCGGCACTTGCCCGGTACCGGTGTGCCTCGTCCATAATAATGACCAAGTCATTAAGGTTGGCCAGATAATCAAAATATGACTGTCCGAGATATTCCGAAAAGGCACGCACCCTCGGTGTTCCTCGGCTGTCTTTGTCTGAATTGATTTTTGAAATATTGAAAATATTGATTTTAATCCGGTCTTGATTCGTTTTATCCAGTAAGTCGCCAACTTGCGAATAAGTCTCTCCGGTAATTACCTGTGGCCGGTTCATTACAAATTCCTGAATGCCCGGAAAGACATATTTGGGAGTATTCGGGGTAAAATCGGCAATAAGTTTATTATAAATCGTCAAGTTTGGAGCCAAGACAAAAAAATTCTTGATTCCTTTTTCCAAATGTAGATAAGCAATAAAGGCTCCCATCAGCCGGGTTTTACCGACACCGGTTGCCAGAGCAAAGCAAACAGAGGGAAACTTTCGCTCAAAATCTTCAACCATAGGTGCAATTTCACGAATAGCATCGAGTGCTTCCTCAAGGCTTGTATCTGGCTTCAGGGTAATTTTTTGTACAATTTGCTCAAGTAAATCAAGGCTTTTCCTTTGCGGTGTCCGCAGAGAAAGAGCGTTGGCAATCATTTTATTGTTTTCGTTCATAGGCTTTCACATCAAATTCAGCTAAATTTAACCAATTTTAACGTGATTATTCTGTTTTTCAAGCAAATTTTACCATTTTCAGGCAATTACTCCCGTTGTGTAACCATCTCATCTACGATTTCTTTAATAAAGTCATATTCCCGCATCAGAAGAATGAGATGATATGCGCTGATTCCCGTATTTTTCTGGAACCAATTTCGCGAGACATACATGTTGATATCTAAATTATGTGCCACATATTTGTAAATTTGCCGCTTATGGTGATGTCGAAGCAGTTTGGTCAAAAGAGCAGAAAGTTCCTCATTGTTGTCGATAATAAATTTTTCTACACCAAAATAGCACCAGATCTGGTGCTTTTCTTCATTAGACATTGTTACTCCTCTTATTATTATAGAACGCAACAAACATTATAAGAGGACTGAGTAACCAATGAACAAAGACAAAATACCTGCAGCCATGTATATTCGGATGTCGACGGAGCATCAGAAATACTCTCCGGAGAATCAAGCGGCTGCCATCCGCGAATATGCGGAACGCAATGGCTATGAAATTATCAAAACTTATACCGATGGCGGTAAAAGCGGTTTAAATATCGCCGGCCGTGCTGCTTTGCAGCAAATGCTGAAAGACGTTCAAAGCCATCAGGCTGAATATAAAGCCATTCTGGTTTTGGACGTTACCCGCTGGGGACGGTTTCAGGATGCCGATGAGAGTGCATATTACGAGTACATCTGCAAAAGAGCCGGAACGCCGGTAAAATATTGTAATGAGCAGTTTGATAATGACGGCAGTCCTGTCGCGACTATTGTTAAAGACGTTAAACGGACAATGGCAGCCGAATATAGCCGAGAGCTTTCTTGCAAAGTCTTTGCCGGAAAATGCCGCTTAATCAACCTTGGCTACCGTCAGGGAGGTTTCGCAGGCTTTGGATTGCGGCGTATGCTGGTAAACGAGCATGGCGAACATAAGGGGATTCTTGTCGCCGGAGAACACAAAAGCATTGCCACAGACCGGGTCATTTTAGTTCCCGGGCCGGAAGAAGAGCAAAAAATTGTTCGTTGGATGTATAAAATGTTTACAGAGGAACTGAAAACAGAACAGGAGATCGCCGATATTCTCAACCAACAGGGAGTTCTCACCGACTTAAATCGTACTTGGACTAAGGCAACGGTCAATCAAGTCTTAACCAATGAGAAATATATCGGCAATAATGTTTCCAACCGTATTTCATTTAAATTAAAGACTAAGCGCGTGGTCAATCCGGAAAGCGAATGGATTCGCAAGGAAGGAGCTTTTGAGGCAATTGTTGATCCGAGCGTCTTTTATATCGCCAAAGGCATCATTAACGCCCGAGCCAGACGTTTCTCCAATGATGAGCTTTTGCAGAAATTAAAGGATTTACAAGCCAAGAAAGGCTATCTGTCTGCCCTTATCATCAACGAAAGCCCCGATATGCCGTCAAGTTCCATCTATTCCAGCCGCTTTGGCAGCCTGGTCCGGGCTTATCAGCTTATCGGTTACGATCCAGAACGGGATTACAGTTTTATTGAAATTAACCGCTTTTTGCGCGGGCTGCATAAAAATATTTTTGAGGAGACGATAGGTAAAATCCAGGAAATCGGCGGGGATGTTAAGATTGATGCCGAAAATGACCTTTTGAATGTCAACGACTATTTTTCGGCATCCATTGTCATTTGCCGGTGTAAGCAACTTCCCAATGACAGTCTCCGTTGGAAAGTCCGTTTTGATACTTCTCTTTTCCCGGATATAACCATTGCCGTGCGCATGTCCGCCGATAATAAAAACGTATTGGACTACTATCTGCTGCCGGCTCTGGATTTTAGGGATCCTAAGCTATTGCTTTCCGAACAAAAAAAAGGGGTGCTCGATTCTTACCGTTTCCCGGATTTAAGCCAACTGTTTGAAATGGCTCGTCGCAATTCTATCCGCTATTGGGAGGCTGCCTAATGAATCGCCGTCAAATTCTGGAAAATATCCCAATTGAAAAGATTAACATTCTCAATCCGCGGGAACGTAACCGTAAAATTGCCAACGAAATTAAGAAAAATATTGAAGATGTCGGCCTGAAACGTCCGATTACCGTCTCCCGGAGGTTAGATTTTACGGATGGCAAAGAGTATGATCTGGTCTGCGGTCAAGGGCGTTTAGAGGCTTATATTGCCAATAACCAGACGGAGATTCCGGCAATTATCATTGATGCCGATGAAGAAGAAATGTCCTAAATTTTACACTGGTCAAAGGATATGTCAAAACCTTGGTAATGAATCCGCGTGTAAACCGCTATCTTCGGATCAACAACCCTGATATTCTGGAACACCTGGAAAGCATTGTAGATATTGATAATCTTAATTCTAAGGAGTGAAGTTATTCAAAATGAGATAAAAAATCCATTTTATTAAAGTAATTTTGCTTGAATTTTTCCAGATTAAAATTCTTGTTAGGTACTAGTACTTCGTTCGTAGCAATGGCATTTTGCTCATAAATCCAATTTTGCTCTATTGGATAAAAAAATCGATCCACGTTATCTAAAATACAATCTTTGTAAGCAGTGTTTGCGGAAGTGTAGAATGAATAGCCTTCAAACTCCGGAAGTTTAGGAGCCAAATTTCGATCAAAAGAATTAAACTTTTCATGATACTCAGATCCAAATACTCTCTTAGCATATGATTGTTCCCCATAAGAAATGGTAGATAAAATTGATTGGTTTACAGGGTAAGGAGCATTACGCAATGCATTAAATATTCTTATATCAAATTCATGCAAACACACCAAAAACACAGCTAAATCCGGAGAAAAAATCTCATGTCCCGAGGCGATTTGCTTTATAAATATAGTCAATCGGTCAAAAACTTGTTCCATTTGCCGCAAAGAAAATTTGAACCAAATGCTGTAAGCAGCAAAGTAACGCTTTATGATGCTTTCTGACGTTTGCAGTGCATTATATTTTTTAGCTTCAATTTCCCCTTGAAAATCCATGTATCTGCTATATGAGCCGGTACAACGAAATACATTATATATGCTAATAAGAAAAACTAGTTCCCGTTTTTCTTCCTGTATTTTCTTTATAATAGTATCAATGTCGGATTTATCATATAAGAATTCAGCAAATGCTTTTTTATCCGGAGTAGGTAATAAAAATGTATTATTTATAAATTTGCGCTTATATCCCTCAAAATTTTCAGTTCCAAATAAACATTTTACAGAACTCTCAAGATGATTTTCATCTATTGCAAGCACAAAAACAAATCCGGATACATCAAAAAAGTGTTTTAATACCTCTAAGGTTCTTACGGCATAATCCGGACTGCAACGATCCAATTCATCAATAATTATGATTATCGGTTTGTCCGAGCTTTTAGCCCATTTAGTTAATGTTTTTTTTAGTTCCTTGAGAGCTTTTTGATATTGATTAAAATCATCATAGAGTGATTTTGAAGAAAAATAATTTTTGAATTCTTCAATAATATCAACATTCAGAGCTTCCTGCGATATACTTTTAATTGCGGTGCCGCATAAGAAAGCAAGCGAATTTTTAGAAAATTTTAAAGTGGAATCTATAATTTTTGTTGGCAGTTTTCTGCCATCCTTTTCATAAATTTCATTTAATTTTGCCAATATTGGCATAAGAGGATCTTCATAAAAATCCATCTCCCAGATATTCATTTTGGTTGTCTGTACACCATCCTTTTCAAGGACGCTCTTTAATTTTTCACAAAAAAAGGTTTTTCCGGTTCCAAAATCCGCTGAAATTGAATAAACTTTAGAAACACCGCCCTCAATATAGGTGTTTTGCTCAATTAAGTGGGCAAAATCAATGACAGATGATTTTATGCCTAATTTATCGTCTTCAAAAATTTTATCATATTCAATAGCTAAATTGTCGTCACTCATAGATTTTTCTCTTAAATTTAATTACAATTCTTGTCCTAACAGCCAGCCAAACACATTCAGGCGTTTAATTCCGTTATTTTCTCCCGAGCCATAATCCATTGACAGCAGAAACTTAGGATAGTTATCGTCAATTGCTTCCAATGGTGCCAGCTCCCGCTGCAAAATTTGAGGTTCAAGAATATTTAAGGCTACTTGGTAATATTCAACCAGTCCGCCACTTTTTCTGGCGACAAAGTCAACCTCTATATTTTTACCGCTTTTAACGAGCTTACCTACAGATACCTCATAACCGCGCCGTATCAGTTCTAAGTAAACGATATTCTCCAGAATATGCCCGGCGTCCATATCCTTGATACCTAATAAAGCCGTTCGTAAACCGATATCTGCGACATAGTATTTGGCATTGCTGTCCAAATACTGTTTTCCTTTAATGTCATACCGCTCACACTTATACAGCAGGAAACTGTCCACCAAACCTTGAATATACGTATCAATGGTTGGAACCGATATTTTGCGCCTGCTGGCTTCCAGGCACTTCGCAATATTACGAACAGATGTCTCACATCCGATATTATCAAACAAATACTTAACCACTGCATCCAGCTTATTGGTATCTGCAATATTAAACCGTTTTACAACATCTTTTTGAATTGTATTTAAATATACGGTATCCAGCAAATAATCACTGATAAGTTGCTTATCATACAATAATTTAAGCGTTTGAGGGAAACCGCTTTCTTTAATATAATGGGAATAAACAGCCATCGGATCATGCAAATCCTGCATCTCCCTATGGTCTTTAGCATTCAATTGCGCAAACTGAGAATATGCCCCAAAATATTCTTTGAAGGATAATGGTTGCATTTTTATTTCGACATACCGACCACCTAATTGATTGGCCAAATCGCTGGAGAACATATAGGCATTCGACCCGGTCAAATACAAATCCACATTGTCCTGCAAACGCAGGGTATTCGCAGCTATTTGCCAATCCCTCAATAACTGTATTTCATCAATAAATACATAATTCATCTTTTCCGGATCAAGATGTTTTACGATATAGTCTAGAAGCTTATCATAACCGGTTAAAAAGTTCTCTTTGTCATATTCCAGTCCAATTTTTTGGGTTAGCATACGGTCTTCAAGATTGATATTGATTATTTGATTATCATCTGCAATCTTATGAACAATCAGATCAAATTGATAGAGATAAAATAGCTTGGATTTGCCACAACGTCTAACCCCCGTAACAATTTTGATTAAATCAGTCTGACTCTGCCATTTCTTCAATTGTTCTATATATTGCGGTCTGCTAACTATTATTTCGCTTCCGTTTAACATATTTATTCTCCTGCATTTTATGATAATTGTAATTTACAAAAATATAAGAATCAAGATAAATGTAAAATATATTTCACAAAATAAGTATATTTTGAATTTTGTTAATTAGATTTTTAGGCGTGCTTGTTTTAATGTTTAAATAATATTATTTAATGTTGAGATAATGTTAAAGAATTTATCTTAACTTTCCTAAATCCCAAACAACAATTTATTCGGTAAAATATATTTTATTGGGTAATATTAGGTAAAAAAATATTTTTAATAGGTACAGGAGTTTCTTATATCAAACATCAAGAATAAGACACAAAAAATACTCAATTTATCAAAACATCATTTGTATCTAATTTCAAACTCTCAGCATTGGAGCCGATTGCTTTTTCTGATAAAAGTTATTAATTTCTTTATTTGCTGTTCCAAATCAAGACACTTGCTTAAGCTTTCTTTTGTATAATTGGAATCCTGAATAATTTCTGCAGCAAACTGAACCTTATTAAAAGATTTAACGTGTCTGTTACGTTTATAAATATCAGGAAATAAATCAAACTGTTTAACTTGGACATCTTTTCCAAAATAAGATGTTAACGCTGCTAAAGGAAGATAATTTTCAATTTCTTTGCCCTTGGTAACCCAATGAGTATGAGGAAGATGCGCTTATTCTTTCTGAAATGCAAAAACTCGGCTTCACACCGGAACAACAGTGAACCCAGCCGCTCGGGAGCGGTGCAGTCCGCTCCCAAATTCAAATACAGGAGATAAAAATATGTTAGAAGCTTATGCGCTTAATGATGAAATCTGGATCGAACTCAATGATAGCCGTCAGAAAGGTATATTCCTGAAAATAACCAAAATCGGCCGCCTTTATATAACTGCGGTCAACGATTGGGGACAAACGTATAAAATTGACCGCTATACTTTCCAGTGTCAGGAGTTTTATGGGCAGGCCTTTGCCAGTCAACAGGCCGCAGCTGATTACAAATTGGCGCAGCAAATGTTTTGGCGCCTGCGTGATTACCCGTCACGAAATTTTTCTCTTTCCCAGATGCGCGAAGTCTATAAAATTCTCGGTCTTTCTTATAACGAACAAAAATTCGATTAACCCACCGCAGACTCAAAACCCCAAAAACATTCCGGCGCTTTTGCTCCCTTTTTTCAGAAAAAAGCTCCCCTCCCCCGGGGAGGGGGCTTCCGCAATGCGTTGGTTTGCAAGGATTTCAATTTTTGTTGCAGTTTCTATGAAAAGCAGGATAAACAACTGGACTAAAGCCAATACTTAAGCAACCCTCACACTTATTATATATAGAGAGGGGACAAAATGTCTGATCAGCTTGCTTTTGATTTTACGCTTCCGGCACTTCAGCAAACACCTGCCGTTCAGCAGTCATCACTTTCCACGTCGGAATCTACCGCTCCGAAAGAAGACAAATTCATGTATGGCGGCGGTTCCGCCAAAGAAGCCGAATTTTTCAAAATGTTTGACCAACTGGCGGCGGAAAGTAACCGGGCTTTACATACCGTTTTTGATGATTTTTGCCTGATGGGACGGTGCATCGTTCATAATTTCGGCATGCGGGAAGCGCTGCTGGCACGTTACATGCCCAAATACGAGCAATGCCATACCGAATATCATGAGCGGGCAAAATATTACAAACAGCCGCAGATAGTCCTTATTTTAAGTATGCTTAAGACATTGTCCGAACTTCTGGCGTGGCAGCCGGATGATTATCTGGGGCGTTATTTCGGACAAATGCGGCTCGATAAGCATTTTCACGGACAGTTTTTCACGCCGATTCATGTCTGCGAGTTTATGGCTGCCGTGGCTTTTGGTGATGGCTTGCCGCAAGGAAAGCCTTATGTAACTGTTGCCGAACCGGCTTGCGGTTCGGGGGCAATGATCATCGGTCTGATTCGTCATCTGCAAAAGCAGGGTATGACCGATTTTGGTGGCAGACTGGCAATTCTTGCCACCGATATTGACAGTCTTTGCGTCAATATGGCTTATCTGCAACTCGGCATACTCGGGTTGTCTGTCCGCATCACTCACGGTAACTCTCTTACCGATGAGGTATGGGATGCCTTTGATACGCCCAATCTGCAAATCAATACTTGTCTGGGATATTTTAAGTAAGTAAAGGGGGGGATATGACCGAAATAAACTTTAACAAACTCAATTTCAAAACCCCGCGCGAGGCAGTTATTTATGAAGTTGCTTATGTCATGGGAATGATGAAGCGCGAGCAGGAAATTCAGCAGGAAGTATTTAATTATGAATTGATTCACAACATGACGCATAAAGGTGCATCTTCAGGTTATCAGCTCCGGCTGCATTCGGACAAATGGTTCAACGGTATGGCTGCCAACATTAATCGCTTGTTAGAATTGATGGAAAAGCATTTACAATAAAAGGAATAACAGTATAAAAGCTTAAAAAGTTTCAGTTAACAGCTGCCAAGGCGGCAATTATCCAGTTAAATCTATTCATAATAAATTTCCTTATTTGATTGATTTATCGAAATCTTATCATAATCCAGAAATCGGTCAATATATAATCATAATTAAATATAGGGCTTTTTGATGCAAAAGTTCGTGAAAACCTATATTTTCAGCCGACCGATAAGCGGTTTTTACTCACGAACCGATTTTAACTATTTTCCCCTCAACACCAATAAAACCGATGTAGGGACTCTGTCTAAGGTGTCCCTACATAACGTAGACTTTTTGCCCATTTAGACCGAAATTTAGCCTTTTAAGGCGGGACTCCTTAGACTAAAATCCCGTCTTTCACTCTCTCAAATCCCCTGATTTCCTAAGTCTTAGCGCACAAAAAAATCTCTGCATTTCTGCAGAGATTTCCTTAATTGGTGAGCCCGACGGGATTCGAACCCATGACCCTTTGATTAAAAGTCAAATGCTCTACCAGCTGAGCTACGGGCCCGCTCACTTAACGAAGCAAGGTATAATGGATAAAAAAAGGTTAGTCAATAAAAAAATCCAAAAAAATTAAAAAATATAAAAAATAGTTTATTTGTTAAGAATTGTATGTTATCATCGGTTTCAAATTTGATTATTAAACCTCGTTTTTAAGGATATTGGGAGATGTCAGATACGAAGAATTCACAGCAGGCCGGGCGTTATGATATGCTGCAGAATGCTGCCGGGGAGATACTCATAATCATTGAATACCGCGAAGGCGGTCCCGAAAATCCGCGTCTGGTTTATGACGGCGGCGAACAGGCATTGCTTTACCGCAGCCGTGAAAGCGCTTTTATGCTGAATTCCATTGCCAGGGAAGCGCGCATGCCCTTAAAGTCGGTTAACGAGGTGCTGATGGTGGAGATTGAAAACGACGACGTTGCCCGCGAATACAGGGTGCCGGTGCGCGTAGTCAGAAATTTGCAGGCGCTGGCCTGACGATAAAACTTTTTTCAGATGGTGATAAGGGCTTTAAAAGCCCTTATTTCTTGTTATTATTCAGATAATAACGGTTGAAGCGGAAGATTTGATGCTGGTTGAATTACTCATTTTGATTTTAGGCGCCGGGCTGATTTCCGAGCTGGTTCCCAAAAACCGGCTGCCGGTGCTGTGGTCGCTGTTCTCGGCAGCGGCGGTTTCTTATTTTGTTTACCGTTTGTCGCTGCTTGGGAATGCGCCCGATTTGTATCTGAACTGTCCCTGGCTGAAAATACCCAACCTGGCGGTTAATCTCGAAATTGTCGTCAACGCCGGCAACATTTATCTGGTGTTTGCCTTGTCGATATTGGCTTTGCTGGTGCTGCTGCAAAATACTTTCGGTGCCGAAAATGCCAAAAATTCCCTGAACGGGCTGGTGCTTCTGAACCTTTTGTCGTCTTTGATGCTGGTGTTTGCCGGCAACTATGTCCAGATGCTGGTGGCGGTCGGCGTCTGCGACGTCCTGGTGTTCAGCGCCGTCAACAATATTGAAGCCAAAAAGAAATATATTTATGCCAATTTCCTGGCCGATATCGGCCTGGTCAGCATTTTTGCCGTCATCCTCGGCCAGGGAGGCGGTTTGGAACTGGACAAGCTGCCGGACTATGCCCGATTCGGTCATCATAAGGATTTTGTCGCGATTCTGCTTTTGCTCTGCATCTTTGTCAAAACCGGACTGTTTTTGTTTCATGGGGCTTATACCGAAATGCGCACGCTCGGTTTCAACCGTTTGAACTATGTTTTGTTTACGGCAACGCCGCTGACCGGCTACCTGCTGCTTTTAAAAACGGAATCTTTGCTGCAAATTTCTCCTTTTTCCTATCCGCTGCTCAAAATTTTTGCCCTTTCTTCCGTTTTGTGGGGCGTTTGGGGCGCTCTGGCAATTGATAATCTCAAACAAAAGGCGGTTTATTTTGCCCTCATGTTCTGGGGGCTGGTTTATGCTTTTGCCGCTTTCGGCAGCCGGCTCGACAGTTTGCAATTTGCTTCGCTTCTGACCGCGGCGTTTTTGTTCGGGCAGGTTCTGATGCTGATTTGCGCCGCGGCTTCCAACGAAACTCAGGTTTCGGAAACGGGCGGCTTTTTGAAAAGCCTTAAATTTACCTTTTTGTTGGCGCTTCTGGTACTGGCGGCCTTTTTTTCGGTCTTGTTCAAAACCGCGGAAGGCAGCCCGTGGCTGGCCGGGGGCTATGCGCTGTTGTTTGCGGCGGCGAGCGCGCACGTGCTGTCGCAGATTCTGCTGGGAGAGAGCCGGGCGGACGAACGGGTGCAGGCAATGCTGAAAAATCCGCCGCTGCCGTCCTGGCTGCCGGTGGCTGCTGCCGCTGCCGTTTTATGCTGGTCTTTCCGTCTTTCCCCGTTATGGCTGACGCCGCTTCTTGCGGCCTGGCTGGGATTGTTTTTCCTGCGTCCTTTGCGCCGGTTGGACGCTTTGTACGACAACGACGTTTTGCAGGAGGCCGATTATGTGGGAACGGCATATGAATTGCTGATTATCACGCCGGTCAAGGTGATCGGGCGTCTGTTGTGGCTGACGGTGGATTTTGTGTTTATCGAACGTACGATCATCAGTTCGGTGCAGAATGCACTCGGTTTTATGATTTTTCTTTTTCGCCGCATTCATTCGGGAACGGTTACGGGCATGCTGCTGTTCATGCTGCTCGGTTTTGCCGTTATCGGAATTGTTTGGTTGTACGGAGGCTGACAAATGGAAAACATTGCTTCTTTGGTCAATGCGATTGTGGCGGTGCCGCTGCTCGGGATGCTGTTTGCCGCGCTTTCCCGCGAAGGCGGCCGCGGCAGGGTCAGCAACGTTTTGAGCGTGGGCATTTTTACCGTGCTTTCCAATCTGGTGGTTTTGTGGCGGACGGCTTTGCAGATGGATGTCGGCAAAGACGGCTGGAAAACGGTCGAGAGTTTTGCCTGGACGCAAAATCCGAAAATTGAACTGGTGTTTGGCATCGACGTCTTCTCCCTGATGCTGATTGCCGCCGTTCACCTGGCGGTTCTGCTGGGGATGGTGGGCATTCGTCACAATACCTACCGGCAGAAGGCGCTGATTGTTTTTGCCCTGATGTTTTTGAGCATGATCAGCGGCTATTTTCTGGCTTCCGACCTTTTTTCCTTTTACATTTTTTTCGAAGCGCTGCTGCTGCCGCTGTTCATGATGGTCGGTATTTTCGGCGACGTCCGCAAACAGCAGGTTTTGTACCGCTTTTTTCTTTATAACCTTCTCGGCGCGGTTTTTCTGTTTGTTGCCCTGGTGGTGCTTTACAATCATGAAAACGTCGGCATTCTCGAAGTGAGCCGGATCGTTTTGTCGGAACACGGGGAAGTGCTGGTCTGGGGCTCGATTTTCATTGCCTTCCTGTCGCGGATCCCGGTATGGCCTTTTCATTACTGGATTTCTTCGGTCAACGCCAACATTTCCAACCCGTTGGTTTTCATCGTTGCCAATATTGTTCCCTTAAGCGGCGTTTACGGACTGATCCGCTTTTTCCCGGTCAACGCGCCGGCGGCTTTGGATCCCTACCTGCTGGTTTTGGAAATCATCAGCATCGTCACCATGCTGATGATCGCCTTTATCGGCTTTACCAAACGCGATATTCAGTATAAGATTTTTGCCTATATGACGGTCTACTACATTTTGTATCTGCTGGGGGCGCTGCTGCCGACCGACGCGCTTTTGATGAATATCGGCTTTTCCATGTTTTCTTACCTGATTATTGTGTCCGCGCTGGAAGTGATGGTGGCTCACGTTGACGCGGTCCGGCAGGAAAACGAACTCGGCGATTGCGGCATTTTGTGCAATATCCGCCGCACTTCGCTGGTTTTTTCCTTTCTTATTCTGGCGGCGATCGGGATGCCGCTGTCGTCGATGTTTTTAAATAACATGGTGATTTTTGCCGGTCTGTTAAAATTTAACATTCAGATGGCCGTCTGTATCCTGCTGGCGGTGGTGCTGGCTTCCGTCAGCCTGCTGCAGCAGTTGTTTTATCTGAAATATCCGCCGGAAAGTCAGGCGCCGCTGCCGGCGCCTTCCGGCGAATGCTGCGTCGAAGACATTTCGCTCAGGGTCTTTGCCGTCATGCTGCTGACGGCGGCGGTACTGGTTTTGTCGTTTGTCAATCCTTTGTGGTTCGTCGGTTAGGAGAAAAAAATGCTGGTCAATTATGTTGCGTTGCTGCCGGAAGCCGTGTTGACGGCCGGTGTTTTGCTGGCGGTGCTGGTTCGTTTCCTTCGTTCCGCCAACACGGCAAAGACTTTTCTGACGCTGGCGAAATGGACGATTTTGCCGGCAATGATGCTGACCGCGGTCTTTTATGACAGAAACGTCGGCGGTTTTTGGAGCAATAACGACTATACGACTTTGTTTAAAATCGTCATTTTTCTGTTTGCGCTCGGCTGGGGAAGCCTTTCGCTCAGGCGTTTTCAAAACCGGGAAAACGACAGTTTTGCCTTTTATTCGGTGCTGTTGCTTGAACTGCTCGGTTTTTCTCTGATGCTTTCCGTCCGTTCGCTGGAACTGTTTGCGGCAGCCGCCGTTTGCTGCCAGCTGCTGAACTGCCTGTTGCTGCGGATCGGCGCCGATGAGGAGTGTCTGCCGCGGTTGCGCCGCCATCTGGCGGTAACGGTATTTTTCTGCCTGCTGCTGGCGGCCGGTGTTCTGATCTTGCGGCGTTATGGCGGCGGCGGATATGAAGAACTCGGAAAGTTTCTGACGGCGCAGACGGAAACTCTGTGGCAGCTCCGGCTGGCGTTTGTGATGATTATGGTCTTTTTCCTGTTTGCCTTAGGCGTGGCGCCGTTTCATTTTTGGTTTGCCGACGCGGTTTCGGGCGCGGTTTTGCCGGTGGCCGGATATCTGACGATTGTGCCGGTGCTGGCTTATTTTCCTGCCTTCGTCAACCTGATCGTCAACGTGCTGGCGCCGCTTTACGCCTGGTTTGTGCCGGTGATGCTTGTTTTCGGCGTGCTTTCCGTTTTTATCGGCGCAGTCGGCGCCAACAGCGAGGACAACCTGCGCCGCATTTTTGCCTATGCTGGGCTTTATTATGTCGGTGTTTTGCTGGTGTCTGCCGCCGACATGCACGGACAGAGCCTGCTCGGCGCCTTTATCTACCTGTTGGTTTACGTACTGGCCTTTTTCGGCGTTTATACGGTTTTTGCCGGCTGTCGCAGCAAGGGGGAGTATTTGCGTTGTTTGAGCGAAATCCGCGGACTGTCAACCCAGCGGCCGTTTTTGGCGGCGGCTTTTCTGATATTGATGATTTCACTGATCGGCACGCCGCCGCTGCTTGGTTTTCTGGGCAAACTTTCGGTTATCAACGCGCTGGTGGCAGGCGGCAGCTACGGCCTGATGGCGGTGGTGGCTTTTTCGATGCTGATTTTGGTGTATGCCTACCTCAAAATCATAACCGTCATCTATTTTGAACCGCGCAATATTAGCTTTGACAGGGTGGACAAAGGCGTATATACATATATTGCGGTCAATCTGCTTTTGATTGCTGTCACCGTGATAAATCCGAAATATCTGATGCATGATGTGGAAATGATGCTGGCGGCGATTTTGTAAACGGAAGAACGGGAATGTGGCGGTATTTTGAATATGAGGAACTGACAAGCACCAATGATGAGGCTTTGGCGCTGACGGCGTCCGCCGGCGGAGAAAAGCTGGCGGTAACCGCAACAAGGCAGACGGGAGGCCGCGGCCGTCGCGGCCGCAGCTGGGTCAGCCTGGAAGGCAATCTGTTTATGTCGCTGGCGCTGCCTTTCGCCGCGGAAAAAAGCGCGGCGCTGGTGCTGATCTCGTCGCTGTCGCTGCTGGAGGCGGTAAAAGAGTTTGATCAAAATGCCGGGGTGAAACTGAAATGGCCGAACGACGTGTTGTTGAACGGCGGCAAAATATCGGGTATTTTGCTTGAAAAAGGCGCCGGCGGGTATATGATTGTCGGCATCGGAGTCAATCTGAGGGTGTCGCCGGCGGGAGAAACCGTGTATCCGGTGACCGATTTGGCGGCGGCGGGGATAAAAACCGACTGCCGGACTTTTAAGGAAGTTTATTTGCGTCGCTTTGATGCGCTGACGGACTTGTGGGAGCAAAAAGGAATGCCGGCGCTGACCGAAAAATGGCTGCGGCATGCCAGAGGCTTGGGAGAGCCGGTTGTGGTGCGGCTGCCGAAAACGACGAAAACCGGAATCTTCGCCGGCATGAACGAAGAAGGAATGCTGATTTTGCAAACGCCGTCCGGCCGGGAGGTCATCGGGGCCGGAGACGTGTTTTTTGATGATGAAAGTAAGAGAGAAGAATGATTAACAAATTTGAAAAAGACGGATTGTATTTTATTGCCCTGGGCGGCGCCGATGAAATCGGCATGAATATGTATGTGTATGCTTGCAACGGAAAGTTTATTATGGTTGATGCCGGTTACGGTTTCTTAAACGACAACTACCCGGGGATCGATCTTTGTTTTGCCGACGCCGGTTTTTTTGCCAACTATGCCGAAGATTTCGAGGGCATTTTCATCACCCATGCCCACGAGGACCATTTCGGCGCCGTCGCCCAGGTATGGCCGCTGTTGAAATGCCCGGTTTACGCCAGCGAATTTACTCTCGGGCTGATCAAAAACCGGTTGCGCGAATATAAGCTGGAAGGACAGGTGCCGCTCAACCCGGTGGTCGGGCATCAGACGATAAAACTGCAAAATTTTGCGGTTGAGTTCGTGCCGGTCGTTCATTCGGTGCCGGAAACCGCGGCGCTGGTGATCAAAACCGCGGACAAAACGGTGGTGCACGCCACCGACTGGCGTTTTGACGACAGCGCGATCGAAATCCTGCAAACCGATTATGCCGGACTGCAAAGCGCCGGCGACCGCGGCGTTGACATGTTTGTCTGCGATTCGACCAATATCGAGGTCGATGAAAAGCTGCCGAGCGAATATGAAGTGCGCGAATGCCTGATGAAGCTGATTCCGACATTGTCCAAAACGGTGGTTGCCACCTGTTTCGCCTCTAACCTGACGCGGCTCGAAAGCCTGATCATGGCCGCCGACGCCGCCGGCCGCACGCCGGTTCTGGTCGGCCGCAGCCTGCTTTATAACGTGAAAGTGGCCAAAGAGATCGGCTATTTCAAAAACACGCCGAAATGTTATGACATCAAGGAGGCGGAAAACATTCCTTCCGACAATGCGCTTTACATCTGCACCGGTTCGCAGGCCAACTACCGTTCGGCGCTTACCTCAATTGTCAACAATCAGAGCAAATATGTCAAACTGGGCAAAGGCGACACGGTTATTTTTTCTTCCAAGATCATCCCCGGCAATGAAGAAAAAATCAGCGAAATGCAGGAAAAGCTGATTGCCCAGGGAGTTAACGTAATTACCGACAAAGACGCGCTGGTTCATACTTCCGGCCATTGCAGCAAAGAGGAAATCCGGCACATGTACGAGCTGCTTCGTCCGCGCCTGGTGCTGCCGGTTCACGGCGACAAAAAGTTTATCCGCGAGCATAAGCGCTTTGCCGCCGAATGCGGCATCGGCGAGGTAATGAGCATGCAAAACGGCGATGTTCTGCTGTTAAAGGACGGCAAGGCCAAAATTGCCGGCAGCGTGCCGACCGACGTGCTGGCCGTTGACCGTACGGAAATTGTTTCGCTCAATTCGGAAGTGGTCAAACGCCGCAAGCAGATTGCCTATAACGGCAGCGTTTTCATCAGCGTCATTTTCGGCGAAAAATGGGAATTGATCGCGCTGCGTATTTCTTCCAAGGATATTCTCGAACCGGACGCTTTCGCCGCCCTGCGCGACCGCATCGTGGTCGAGGTTTCGGAAGCGCTGCCGGAAGTGGTCGCCGGCCTTCATTATAAGGAAACGGCCATTTTGGACTATATCCGGGTGCAGGTGCGCCGCAAAATCGAAAAAGCGACCGAAATGAAGCCGGTGACTTTCATCCATTTCTACAAGCTGCCGCTTGAGGAAGAGGAAATCGAGCAGGAAGAAGACGTTGATGCCGGTCAGCCGATGGTAATTTATCCGTCGCCGGAAGTCGAAAACTGAATGCGCGGCCGAACGGGGGTGCCGCTTTCCCGCTTTTGCCGCCGTCGGGCGGTCAGGCGGTCGGGCAGTTTTGTTCAACTGGCAGATAAATGGTGAAAGCGGTGCCTTTGACGGCGTCCGATTCGATCCTCAGGTTGCCGCGGTGGCGGATGAGGATGTGTTTGGCAATCGCCAGTCCCAGCCCCGATCCCTTGATGTTTTTGTTCTTGTGCGTCTGCATGCGGTAAAAGCGCTCGGTCAGGCGGTTGAGGTATTCGTCGGAAATTTTTTCGCCGAAGTTGTGCACCGTAATTGCCACCGCCCTGCCGCCGGCCACTTCATGGCTTTTGGAAGGCGGCACCGCTTCCGTAACCCGGGCGGAAACGGTAATGTCGGTGTTTTCGCTGCCGTATTTGACCGCGTTGTCGCAAAGGTTTTGCAAAAGCTGGCGGATCTGACCGTAATCGGCGGTGATCTCCGGCAGGTTACGTTCGATTTTCAGTTCAAATTTCATGTTTTTCGCCCGTGCTTTTAACATCAGCGCGTTGCTGACGTCTTCGGCGATCGGGGCGATGCTGATTTTTTCTTCCGGCGCCTGATCCTGCGTCATTTCGATTTTGGAAAGTGACAGCAGGTTTTCGATCAGAAGCGACATGTAGCTGGCCTGTTCGCTCATGATTTTCAAAAACGCGGCTCGCGCGTTTTCATCGTCTTTGGCTGTGGTCTGCAATGTTTCGATGAAACCGGAAATAACCGACAGCGGGGTTCTCAGCTCATGGCTGGCGTTGGCGACGAAATCGGACTGCATTTTTTCGATTTTGGTCGCTTTGGCGAAGTCGTAAAGCGAAATGACCGCCACCGCCCGCCCTTTTGAGATCCACGGCAGTTGTTTAATGTGGGCGTAAAGCTTCTGCGCATCTTCGTCTTTGCGGTTCGAACCGCGGTTGACGTAAAAAATCAGGTTTTCCGATTCGCTTTCCTTGTTTAAGACCCGGGCAACCGCATTAATGAAATTGTTGGAAGAAAAGATTTCTTCCACTTTGCGGTCGGTGATGTTGTCGCCGAGCAGGTTGCGGGCGGAGATGTTGGCGCCGAGGATGTTGCCTTTGCGGTCGATCATTAAGATGGGGTCGGGCAGGGTATCGAGCACCGCGGTGTCGGAGATGGTCTGCGCTTCAAGTTTTTCCGCCTTTTCGGTCCAGAAGCGGTGCATTTCGTTGACGGCGTCGACGATTTCCCGGGTGTCGTTTTCTGTCAGGTCGAATTTTTCTCTGGTGTAGTTTTCCTCTTTTGCCAGGCGGAAGATATATTTGCGGATCTGCTGCAATTCAAAGGTGATCGGGAAAAGCCACACGATGTTGAACAGAATGATTGTGGCATAGGCCATAACGGCGATGCCGGCCGGCAGCAGTTTCAGGGCCACCAGCATGATGAATACCAGTGCCGAGGGCATTGAAAGCGCCAGAATGCGGTTGGCAAAGTTGGTGTCTTTCTCAATTTCGAACAGTTTGCTCCGGCCTTTGTGAAACATGGTGATAACCCTCGAATTGTGTTAAAAAAAGATAGACTACTGATGATAGTAATATATAATACAATACGTTTAAATTTATTAAAGATCGGATGGGAAAGACTTGACGATGACCGAAGCTAAAGCGCCCGCGCTGACGCCGATGATGGCACAGTATCTGGAAACCAAAAAGGCCTACCCGGACTACCTGTTGTTTTACCGGATGGGCGATTTCTACGAAATGTTTTTTGATGACGCGGTGGCGGCCTCGAAAGCGCTGGACATAGCTTTAACCAAACGCGGCAAGCTTGAGGGCGCCGACGTTCCGATGTGCGGGGTGCCGTTTCACGCTTACGAAACATATTTGTCGCGGCTGATCAAACACGGCTTCAAGGTAGCGATCTGCGAACAGATGGAAGACCCGAAAGAAGCCAAAAAACGCGGCGCCAAATCGGTGGTCAAACGCGACGTCATCCGGCTGGTGACGGCCGGTACCCTGACCGAGGAGAACCTGCTCGATTCCCGCCGCAACAACTTTCTCTTAAGTCTGGCCAAAACCGGCGATATGCTGGGCGTTTCCTGGCTGGACCTTTCCACCGGCGATTTCTTTCTGGAGGAAATCGGGCTGAAAAACAAGCCGGAAGCGGTTGTCGTCAGCAGTCTGCTTTCCCGTCTGAGCCCGGTGGAAATCCTTGTTTCCGACCGCTACCTGCAATCGCCGAAACTGTTTGAGGTGTTTAACGAATACCGCAAGAAACTTTCCGTTTTGCCGGAAGCGCGTTTTAACTTTGAAAATGCCCGCCGCAACCTTCTGAACCTGTTTAAGGTGGAAACGCTGGATGCCTACGGCAACTTTTCCCGTGCGGAAATTACCGCCGCCGGAGTGCTGATGGATTATGTCGAAACCACTCAGAAAGGGCAGATGCCCCGGGTGGAAAAACCGGTTAAAATCTATGAACGGCAGGTTATGGAAATTGACGGCGCCACCCGCCGCAGTCTGGAACTGCTGGAATCTTCTTCCGGCGACCGCGGCAATTCGCTGCTTTCCGTGCTGGACCGCACGGTTACCGGCGCCGGCGCGCGGATGCTGGCCGGCCGCATTGCCAGCCCGCTGGTCGATACCAAAGAGATCGGCGAACGCTTAAACGTGGTGGAATTTTTCTTAAATGAGGAATTTATACGCGACGACGTCCGTGCCCTGCTGAAAGCCTGTCCCGACATTGAGCGCGCCGTTTCAAGGCTGAGTCTTGAGCGCGGCGGCCCCCGTGATTTGGCGGCGATCAAAACCACGCTGGCGGCGGTGCCGCGGTTGAAAAACATTTTGTCCGGCGCCTCTTCGCAAAACATGGTTTCCGAACTGCCGGAAGCCGTTGCCCGCATTGCCGGCCGGATGGGACATCACGAAAATCTGGTGGACGAGCTGGAGCGCGCGCTGGCCGACGAACTGCCGCTGCTGGCCAGAGACGGCGGTTTCATCCGCGAAGGCTACTACCCGCCGCTTGACGAAATCCGCCGGGTTAAGAACAACAGCCAGCAGATTATTTTGCAGCTGCAGGAAAAGTATGCGGCGGCGACCGATATTCCCAACCTGAAAATCAAATATAACAACCTGATCGGCTATTTTGTCGAAGTGCCGGCAAAATTTGCCACCCGGATGCTGGAAAACAAAGATTTCATCCACCGCCAGTCGGTGCTGAACGCGGTTCGTTTTACCACCGTCGAACTGACCGAAATAGAAAACGAAATCCGCGGTGCCGGCGAAAAGCTGCTGGCTACCGAACTGGAGCTGTTCAACAAACTGGTGACCGAAGTCCGGATTGCCGCCGATGACATTTCCCGCACCGCCAAGGCGCTGGCTGAACTGGACGTCGGCGCCGCGCTGGCGGATCTGGCGGCGGAAAAAAACTATTGCCGTCCGGAAATCGACGATTCTTTTTGTTTTGATGTCGAAGACGGCCGTCATCCGGTGGTGGAGGCCTCGCTGGCGCGCGAACACGGCGGCGCGTTTGTCGGCAACGACTGCCGGCTCGGCGGCGATTACAGCAACATCTGGCTGATTACCGGGCCGAACATGGCCGGCAAATCGACTTTTCTGCGGCAGAACGCCATCATTGCCGTGATGGCGCAAATCGGTTCTTTCGTGCCGGCCAAACGTGCCCGCATCGGCGTCGTCAACAAACTGTTTTCGCGCGTCGGCGCTTCCGACGATCTGGCCCGCGGCCGTTCGACCTTTATGGTGGAAATGGTGGAAACCGCCAGCATTCTGAACCGTGCGGACGAGCGTTCGCTGGTTATTTTGGACGAAATCGGCCGCGGCACCGCCACTTTTGACGGTTTGTCAATCGCCTGGGCGGTGGTTGAACACCTGCATGAAGTCAACCGCTGCCGGGCGCTGTTTGCCACCCACTACCACGAGTTGACCTCGCTGGTCGGCAAACTGCACAAAATGTCGCTGCATTGCATGAAAATCAAGGAATTTAACGACGAAGTCATCTTTCTGCACGAGGTGATTGACGGCGCTGCCGACCGTTCATACGGTATTCACGTTGCCAAGCTGGCCGGTTTGCCGCCGGTGGTCTTAAAACGTGCGGAACAGGTGCTGAGTTCGCTTGAAAACGACAAGAAAAACGCCAATATCAAGGAGCTGGCCGATGACTTGCCGTTGTTTTCCAGCCTGAAAAAGGAAGAAAAAAAGCCATCGGCGGTTGACGCGGCGCTGGCGGAAATCTGCCCCGACAACCTCACCCCGCGGGAAGCGCTGGATGAACTGTACCGCTTAAAAGCGCTGTCGGAGGAAAACTGATGCCTTTTACCGAAAAATATATCCGGCCGCTGGCGGTTGCCGTGATTCGTTATCAGGGGAAAATTCTGGCAGTCCGCGGTGTCGACCATGTGAAAAACGAAGTTTTTTTCCGTTTGCCCGGCGGCGGCATCGAATTCGGAGAAACGGCGGAAGCGGCTTTGAAACGGGAATTTGCCGAGGAGTTCGGGGTTGAAGTCAAAATCGGCCGCCGGCTGGACGTGACGGAAAACGTTTTCAGCTACGAAGGGCGGGCCGGCCACGAAATCGTTTTTGTTTTCGAGGCTTTTTTGCCCGACGAAAAATCATGTTTCCCGGAAGGACTGCCTTTTGCCGAACCGGGAATGGAAGGAAAGTTTGCCGAATGGATAACGGTTGCGCCGGATGTTTTGGTTTATCCGGAAGCCGTCCGGCAAATCAGATTTTAAATTAACAATGTAAAGGAGTATCAAAGAGATGATGAAATTTGTTTTTTCGCTGATTGCGCTGTTCGGGCTCGGTATCGGTGCGGCCGAGGCGGCCGATGCGCCGAAACCTTATGCCGACGTTGAAGATCCGGAAAATACGCTGCTGCTTAAATTGAAAGACGGCGACGTTTTGATTCAGATGTTTCCGGAAGACGCGCCGAACCATGTTGCCCGGATCAAGGAACTGGTTCGTCAGGGCTTTTACGACGGTCCGAAGTTTCACCGCGTGATTGACGGCTTTATGGCGCAGACCGGTGATCCGCTCGGCAACGGCACCGGCGGCAGCGGCAAGAACCTGAAAGCAGAGTTCAACAACCGTCCGCACAAACGCGGCGCCGTTTCCATGGCCCGTGCCGCCGATCCGAATTCGGCCGACAGCCAGTTTTTCATCTGCTTTGACGATTCCACTTTCCTCGACCGTCAGTATACGGTCTGGGGACAGGTCATTTCCGGCATGCAGGCGGTGGACAAGATCAAACGCGGCACCGGTCCGAACGGCATGGTCTATGATCCCGATAAAATCATTTCCATGAGTGTTGTAGCGGATTTGCAAAAATAAACCAGAGCGATTCTTGAAAATCGAAGGCGGCGTTGAAGAACTTCTTCAACGCCGCTTTTTTACGATTCGAACATCTGTGCGGGCAGGCAGATGCGGGCATCCCGGCCCGGCCGCAGGCTTGCGAAGCTTTAGGGCCGGGGGCTTGTGTTCGGAACGGTTTTGCCGCTTGCGTAAGCCGGCGGAAGATTATGTTTTCTCTTTTTGATCTGCAAGTGCAAAACGCGCTTTTCGGCTTTTCTTTTTTCTTGTCCTTAAAAACAATGAAAATCAAACAAATAGTGCGCGGTATTATAATACCTGTAATTAAAATGTTGAAAAATACGGTTTTTTTTAGTTGACAAGAGAAAAACTTCCGTTATATTTGCAAACGAATTGAACAACCATCTTTAACAAAGAGAGAAAATATGAACACTTACGCAACCAAGCCATCGGACATCGAAAGAAAATGGTATGTCGTTGATGCCAGCGGTGTCGTATTGGGCAGACTTTCCGCCGAAATCGCCAAGATTCTGCGCGGCAAGCACAAGCCGAATTTCGTCCCGAACCTGGACTGCGGCGACTATGTAATCGTCATCAACGCCGAAAAAGTCAAACTGACCGGCAAAAAGCTGACGGACAAAGTTTACTATCGCCACACCGGCTGGATCGGCGGCATTAAGGAAACCACTCCGGCCAAAATCTTAGCCGGCAAGTTCCCCGGCCGTGTCATCGAAAAGGCTGTTGAAAGAATGATTTCCCGCAATCCTCTGGGCCGTCAGCAGATGACCAAACTGAGAGTATATGCCGGTGCCGAACACCCGCATACCGCCCAGAACCCGATTGTTCTGGACATTGCTTCCAAGAATCCGAAAAACAAGAGGAGTCCGTTATAATGGCTAAGTTAGAATCCTTAAAAGACATCAAAGCGTCTGCCGCGGAAACCGTTGCGGAAGTCCGCAAGCCGAAACGCGACAAATTCGGACGTTCCTATGCTACCGGCAAAAGAAAAGACGCCGTTGCCCGCGTTTGGGTAAAGCCGGGTAAAGGCAACATTACCGTCAACACCAAAACCCTGGACGAATATTTTGCCCGTCCGGTTTTGAAGATGATCATCAACCAGCCGTTTGAAGTTACCAACCGCGTCAACGAATTCGACGTCGTTTGCACGGTCAGCGGCGGCGGTTTGTCCGGCCAGGCCGGTGCGATTAAGCACGGTATTTCCAAAGCCCTGAACGATTATGAACCCGAACTGCGTCCGGTTCTGAAAGCCGCCGGCTTCCTGACCCGCGATGACAGAACGGTTGAACGTAAGAAATACGGTAAAGCCAAAGCCCGCCGTTCTTACCAGTTCTCCAAACGTTAATCGGTATCAAGAAAATATCTTTTATTTTCAATGGGTTGCATGAAATTGCAACCCATTTTTCTTAGTTGCCTTAGTATTCAACCTCCATTTTAACGGGGGGTGAATGCTAAGGTGTCGTTAGACGCTGCTCCACGCCAATAAGCGTGGTCAAACCGTAAGGTTTGTAGCTGTTATTACTTCACGTAATCTTCACATAACCTTTGACAATCCTTAATTGCAGGTTTCCCATTTTTACAAATTCTTCACAGTTTTAAGCAAATTTGGGGGCAAAATGGACGGTAATTTTTACACAGAAACTTATACTTATAGAGAAGGGCGGATTCTTTTATATAAGCGTCCAAACTCTAATTCTTCTATATAAACATCCGAATTCTAAAAATTTCCAATGCCGATTGAGAGTGGATTTTGTATTCAACAATCTGAAAGAAAAGCTGGCATTAATTTTCTGTTAGTCAGGTGGCGGCTTTATTTAAAGTTGTATTTTTTGTAAAACAATATACAATAGTTTTATAAGAAATTACGTTTTTGTAGCGGAAAACGATAAAATCCGCACATAAAGGGAGAACGTTACATGAATTATGACATAAGTAATGACGACGCTGTCATGAATGACATTAATACGTTAAAATCCCATATTGATTTGCGCAAAATTTTCATTGATGTCAGGCAGAGAAACAGGCGCCAACGGATTGGCGGTGAAATCACCCGTTGCGTTTCCAACGTATTAAAAAGAGTTTTTGATGAATATAAATCTGCGTGCAAATGCATTAAGGCAATTAAGATCAACAACTGTTCTCCGAGAGAGCCGTATGAAATCTTATTGGAAGTTGAGCTGGACGACAGCAGCAGCAACATATATGTTAATTTGCTGCCGACAAACTCATTAAAGCGTTCTGCTCCTTATATCGGATCAATCAATAAATATATCAACAGATTAAAATCCGGTTATGTTTATGATATGATTTTTTTTATTAAGTATGAAGCGGATAAAGGAGAAGAACCGGTAATATGTGATATAAATTATGTTTTTGTAAAAGACATAAAGAAAATATCCTTATACCAAAATTGGCAGCTGCAGACGAATATGCAAACATTTGCTTGTGTCCCGCATACAAAACCGGCAGATTTTGTGAAGAAACTCGAACGTTTGCTTGATCGGTTGGAAATCAACATCGTCAACAAAATACAAAAAAAATGCCGAAGCAAAAAAAAGGAACTGATAAAACTGAAATTTTAAGCTGTCCGTCTGTGACCGTTTTTTGAATTCCTGTCTGTTTTTTTCTTCTGAGAAGTACGCTGCCGAAGAGGTTTCGCCGTTTTGGTTTTACAGGCGGAAATGGAAATGCGCTTTGCAAAATAGTCTTGTTTTGTCGACGGAAGCATAATTTTCTGAATCAGAGTGAAAGCCGAAAAGCATTCAGTGGTTCGGTAATTTGAAAACGTTTGAGATAAACAAACTTTTCCGGGGAACGGGAGAAAACCGAAAGCTTAAGGAAAGGCGTGGAACACGGAAAGTTCCTGAACTCAACGATGATCCGTTCTGGAACGGGAAAACAAAAATTTGAGAAATGAGGCAAAAGCTTCTAAAAATGCTACAACAAATACAAGGTTCTTAGTTTGCCGTCGGTTATTACCGAACGGAGTGCTCAAAAATCCGACAGGCATGGTTTACTGTTGCTGGCCTGTAAATTAGACGTTCAAATTTACGGTCAATTACTTGGCTGTTTGATCTTGTTTTTGCTGCTTTCAGCGACAACGGCAACCTTACGGTTTTGTCGCGAATTCATTTTCCGCAGATTGACGGGCGCCATGAGACGGGCTTTTCATATAATGTTTTAAGGCAACATTAACATGTCTTAATCTCGGACTTGTCTTTCCGTATAATAACGGGCGTATTTTTGCGCAACGCTGACATGCCCGGCCGAAGTGTTCAGCTTTTCCCTGATTGCGCCGATTTCCTGCGGTTCGGAAAATTTCATGTTGACGCTGATGTCTTTGCTCTTGTCATTTTCGCCGATTTTGACGTATTTTTTCAAACCTTCCCGCATGTAAGGCGGCAGTTGGGACATAACGCTTCTCAAGGCCTGGACGTTGATTCTGGCGGCAAAAATCATGGCATCCTGATTTTTGCGGAAGTCCATTTTGCCTTTTGCTTCCAGTGACTGATGCATGTCCTGCCCGATGACGAAAACCATGTTGCTGCGGTTGTTGACCAGCTTGCTGCATTTTTCTTTTTTCAGGTCTTCGCTGTGAGAGGTCAGAATTTGGTCATAAACGTCATAGACGGCACCGACCGGGAATTTGTGGTGAACGGAAACGATCTGCATGTCTGCGGTCTCGTCCCGCATTTCCCTGTTCAGCTGATGTTCCCGAGCCTTGCTTTCGTATTGCTGCTTATAATCCGGATCCTGAAAGGCCAAAGCAGCGATATCGTTTTCGCCGTTGCATAAACTGCGGATATATTTGTTGTCGATTGTCTGCATATAGATGCGATAATCGCTGTTGGTGTTGTGGCTGAGGTTATATTCTTGTTTTTGCGACAACAGTCCGGCCACGGTTTTGAAATACAGTTCCGTGCATTTTTCCTTGTAGGCCGCTTTTCTTTTGGCTTCAATTCCCGGCTGGGCGGCTTCTTCGGGGGAAATGCCTAGCGCTTGGTCAATTTCGGCGTCGGCGGCGTCTTTGCCGACCGATTTTTCAATCATTTCTCGAAAAGCCGGATAAGTGCTGCCGAAAGAACTGCCCTGTGCCGCGTTTTTGCCTTCCGTCAGCATGGTACCGTAAAGTTTCAGGAAGTCGGGCTTGGTGGTTCGTTTGAAATCGTCTCTCAAGCCGCAACGAAAGTCATAGTCTTTTTTGCGGACGCTGAATTCAAAAGATGCCGTTTTGTTTTTGTCGAAAGTGTATTCTTCAATGTCTTCGCGGATCAGTTCAACGGAACTGTTTTTGCTTTTCCGCTCTTGGTAGTCTTCGTAGTCGGCGGCCAGTCTTTTTTTCAGGAAGCCCAGCTTGCCGTTTAATTCTTTGTGCAGTCTGTCGGCCCCCTCGTCGTCAAGTTCGCCGGAGCAGGCGGCGGCGGAAAGCTCGTCGGCGTTCTTGATGCCGGCTTCGTGCATGACGGTGGCGAGAATTTCGGCGCCGCTCATTTCGTGTTCGTCGACGGAACCGCCGGCCAGGCCGAAATAGCCGAGCTGTTTGTAGGCGTTGATCGCGCGGCTGCGGTAGATGCGCTCTTTCAGGTGGTCGACGCTTGCAATCTCGTCCAGACCGTGTTCGGCAACGATATCCAGGGCTTTTTCGTCCTCAAAGGCCTTTTCGTTGAGAGCGGCAATTTTTTTGTACAATTCTTCTATGTCGGCGCTGCCGATGTTCTGGGCGTCGGTTTTGCAGATTTCGATCAGCGAGAAAGTTGCCAGAATGCGGGTTTCGAGGGCGATCTTTTGGTTCGTTTTCTTTTTTCCTGGTTTTGCAGCCATTTTGTTCTCCGTTGGTTGATTGTTCTCAGGATACAATATTGTCATTTTTATGTCAATAAAATGTCCAAAATTTATCTTTTAAAACCGAATTGACTTTTTGTCCGTTTTGTCTTATACTTATGGCGTGAAAACACGATTTTGTTTTATTTTTAAAAAAATTATTTTATGAAATCTGAAAAAAGATTCTTTAACAGTTATGTGTTCTTGCGGCGATATTTCAATATCCCCAAGGGCAAAAGGTTACGATGGTGCGTTATCAGGGAAAGTTCGGCCAAAGGTACGGAGTTGCGTCTCGGCGTTTCCGTTGCCGGTACGAACAAATATATTGATATCGCGCAGAGAAGAATCTTTTCGGAAACTTCTTCCGGGTTGATTGACAGATGTGTTTTTCCGGCCCGAAGAAGCTGTTTCGGTAAAAACTACGTGTACACCACCGAAAACGGCTGGTCGATCACCAAACCCAAAGATTACATCATGGACGTTTACAGAAGTTCATGGTGGCGTCCGGGCATTACCGAAAGGGAGAGATTCCTTTAAGTAAGAAAGCCTGTCGTCCTTAACCGGACGGTCAGGCTTTCTGTTTTTTAAACCGAAGCGTCAAATCGGCAAAAGGACGGTTGTTTTTGTTTTTTGCCGGTATATCTTATAGAGGCATTGTATTTTAACGGAGGTTAACATGAAAAATCTGAAAACTGCCTTAGCCGTTTTATTGCTGTCCGGTCTGGCGCTGCCGGCGTCGGCCGGATTTTCCGGCCCGTCCAAGAATAATGCCGCTACGGTGGCCGAAGCCAAGGAAATGCCGGACGAGAGCTATGTCGTTTTGCAGGGATATATCGAAAGCAGTCTCGGCAGCGAGGAATATATGTTCAAAGATGACAGCGGTTCAATCAAAATCGAAATTGACGACGACGACTGGAACGGCCTGACCGTCGGACCCGGCGACAAAGTGGAAATTCAGGGCGAAGTCGATACCCATATGGTGAAACCGACCGACATTGAAGTTGACATTATTCGTCTGGTTAAGTAAACGGCAGACAAAAAAGCCCCCGGTCTGACCGGGGGCTCTTTTTATGATTCGAACGTCTGCGTAAGCAGGTAGATGCAGACATGCCGGCTCGGCCGTAAGGCTTGCGCAGCTTCGGACCGGGCATTTGAGATTCGGAATGGTTAATATCATCGGCATTAGCCGGTGGAAGTTTATGAAAAAACGATGCTTGTCCGCGTTTTTTCAACTTTGCGTTTCAGCCGGCAGGCTCAGACGGCTTCCGGCAGACTGAGCTCTTTCAGCCGCTCGTCGATGATCAGCCGGGCGCCGGTGGAGGCGATCACTTCCTCAAGCGAAAACGCCGGATTGATTTCTTTCAGCACCAGCCCCTCGGGCGTAACCTCGATTACGCCGCGCTCGGTGACGATCAGGTCGACTTCGTTTGCCGCCGTCAGCGGCAGGGTGCATTTTTCAACAATCCGCGGCGCGCCTTTGCTGGTATGTTCCATGGCGATGATCACTCTTTTGGCGCCGACTACCAGGTCCATGGCGCCGCCCATGCCGGGGACGAAGGCGCCGGGAATCATCCAGTTAGCCAGGTTGCCTTGTTCGTCAACCTGCAGGGCGCCGAGAACGGTGGCGTTGACGTGTCCTCCGCGGATCATGGTAAAAGCGGCGGGCGAGTCGAAAAACACGGCGCCCGGTTTGGTCGTTACCGCGATTCCGCCGGCATTGGTAACTTTCGGGTTGTCGCCGGCGGCGCCGTCATGCGGACCGACCCCGAGCAAGCCGTTTTCCGACTGAAAAATGACATGCATATTGTGCGGAATGTAATTGGCGACTTCCGTCGGCAGGCCGATGCCCAGAGTGATGACGTCGCCTTCGGCAAATTCCTTTGCCACCCGGCGGGCGATGATTTCGCGGCATTGTTCTTTGGAAAGCATGTTAATCCTCGTTAGATTTGACGATATAGTCGATGAAAATTCCGGGAATGGTGATTTCTGCCGGATTAAGCGGCTCGTCGCAAAGTTCGTCGACTTCGGCGATGACGATTTCGGCGGCGGTGGCCATCACCGGATTGTAATTGCGGGTGGTGCCGTCGAGAAACAGGTTGCCGAAGCGGTCGGCCTTGCCGGCGTAAACCAGTGCCACATCTGCCCGAAGCGGTTTTTCCAGCAGGTATTTGCGGCCGTCCTGTTCAATTACGGTTTTGCCTTTTTCCACCACCGTGCCGACACCCGTCGGTGTCAGAAAACCGCCGAGTCCGGCGCCGCCGCAGCGGATTCTTTCGGCCAGCGTTCCCAGCGGCACCAGTTCCACCTCCAGTTCGCCGGCGTTCATCTGGCGGCCGGTTTCGGGGTTGGTGCCGATATGGCCGACGATCGCCTTTTTAACCAGCCGGTTGGCAATCAGCCGGCCGCGGTCATGTTCGGGATAAGAAGTGTCGTTGGCAATCAGGGTCAGGTTGCCGGTTTTGTTTTTTATGATTTCTTCAATAACTTTTACGGGGGTGCCGCAGCGCAAAAAGCCGCCGACCATCAGCGAGCAGTTTTCGCGGATCATTTTTCCGGCTTCTTCCGCCGATACAATTTTTTTCATCAGTCTTAGTCTTTGTTAAAACACGGGCTGCATTATAACCGAAAAATTTTTAAAAGTCATCATTTTTCGTCGTCAGCCGTTTTTTTCAACAAAGCGGTTGATCGGCAGACGAAGAACTGATAATGTTTCAAATATCGGTGTTTTTGTATCATGAGGGAAAATGAAAATGGACGCGAAACGGGAAAGCGCGGCGGATTTGCGCAATCTGATCCTTTATAATCCGGAAACCGGCAAAACGCGAAAAATCAGGCCGGGGTTCAGCTGGCTGTTTTTACTCATCGGACCGTTCGGTTTTTTCTTTCGCGGAATGGTCAAAGAAGGGCTGCTCTGGGTGCTGGGACTGGCCGTCGCCTGCCGCTTGTTTGACAGCGAGGTCGGTTACTATCCGCTGTTTGATTTCAAACACGTCGGTTACGGAATCGGGATCGCTTTGTCGTTTATCGGCAACTACTACTGCCTGGAAAGGCTGCTGGAGCAGGGATACAATCTGGACCGGACCTCGCCGCTTGCCGCGGCGGATACGCTTAAACGGTGTTGGAAATATCTGAAAAACGACCGTTATGCGGAAATCCGTCACAAACTGGAACAGGTCGCCGCGCGGGACGGCGCATAGAAAATGGCGGCGGTTCATCTGATCGTCGGTTATATGGGATTCGGCAAAACCTTTTTCGCCCGGCGGCTTGAGCGCGAATTGCCGGCGGTGCGTTTTACCCATGACGGGTTTATGCATGCCCTGTACGGACGAAATCTGCCGGAAGAGGAGTTTCGCGATGCCTGGCAGCGGGTTGACGCTTTGATCTGGAAGCTGGCGGAGCAGACGGTAAAAGCCGGCGCTCACGCGATTCTCGATTACGGTTTTTGGAGCAGGGAAGCGCGGCGCCGGGCGTATGAACGGGCGCGGAAGCTGACCGAAGACGTCGTTTTCCATCAGCTGCGCTGCGACAGGGAAACGGCGCTGGCCCGGGTGCTTGCGCGCAATGCCGAAGACGATGATTCGCTTTTGATCAATCGCGCCTGTTTTGAACGCTTTTGGCCGCAGTATGAAGAAATTTCCGCGGCCGAAAATTATCCTGTCGTCAAATTTTATGATACGAATTTTTGGGGAAAGAAATAAAAAAATGATGAAACTGCTGACGGCTCTGGTGCTTATTGAAGCTTTGCTGCTGATATGGGTTTTTGCGGTGGAACCGCGGTTGCTCCGGGTCAGCCGCTATCAGCTGGAAGCGCCGGACATGAAGGGGCTGAAAATGGTTTTTGCCTCCGATTTCCATCTGACCCCGGGTTCAAAGGAAAGGCTGCGTAAAATCGTGGCGGCCATCAATGCCGAAAAGCCGGATATAGTACTTTTGGGCGGCGATTTTGCCAAAGGTCATTTGCGGTCGGTATCGATGCCGGCGGAAGAAATAGCCGCCGGTCTGGCGGAAATAAAAGCTCCGGCCGGTGTCTTTGCCGTGCTCGGCAACCATGACGAATGGTACGGCAAGAAAGAGATGGCGGCGGCGCTTGCCGCCCGCGGCATCATGGTTTTGCAAAATGACGGCCGGCAGATTGATTATCAGGGCATTTCCTTTTATCTCGGCGGGGTGGAAGACGTTTCGACCGGCCGTCCGGACGTCGGCCGCGCTTTGTCCGGCGCTGTCGGTGCTGCGGTTTTGCTTTCCCACTCGCCGGACGTTTTTCCCGAAGTTCCCGCGCAAACGGTGCTGACGCTGGCCGGCCATACCCACGGCGGGCAGGTTTATGTTCCCGGTTTCGGTGCGCCGATAGCCAATTCCCGTTACGGACAGAAATATCTGCGCGGGCTAAAGGAGGAAAACGGCCGCCGGCTGATTACCTCGGTCGGGCTCGGTACCAGTATTCTGCCGGTGCGTTTTTGCAGCGTGCCGGAAATTGTGTCGATTGAATGGTGGTGACTGTTTTCTGTCCGATTTTTTGACAAAATTCTTGCTTTAATTGTTTTTTGCGGTTATACTGATTTCGTCAACAGAATTATTAACCAATTAAAAACAATCGTATGGAAAAGAAAGAATTCACCCAAAGCTTTTTCCGCTTTGAAATTACGCAGACCACCAAAGTTCTGATGTATAAAATCCGCATGGGCGACGGCAAACGCTGGAATATTGACGGCGACGAAGAATGCGGTCATATCACCCTCATGGAGCCCGGACGTTCGGTAAACAACACGCTGGTGCTGCTCGGACAGGGATATATGCGGATCATCACCGCCTGCAGCGGATACGAATATCTGATACAGGACAAGGAAGACGGTGACGGGGCGGAAGTGACCTTCAGCGGTCCGGTCAACGCGCTGCTGGCTCAGTCGTTGATGCCGCGGATGAGGTATGTGCCCGGTACCCTGCGGGGAATGTCGGAAGACATGCCCGACTATGCGCCGATCGGCGAATTTATGCGGATTCGCGAAAAACGCCGCGCCGGCGATCCCAATCCTCAGGATGCGCACGGCTGGCGGGTGAACATGAAGTTCAACAACGAACTGGTGCCGTATTTCCCGCCGTTTGAGGGAGAAATGCGGGAAAATCCGAAAAAGCGGCGTCGTCGCGAACGGACCGGCAAATTCGCCCGTCGGTAGCATGCAACGGCCGTTAAACCGATAAAAAAAAGAGCGGGACCTTTGCGGTCCGGCTCTTTTTTTGTGAAAAACCGGTTTTACAGACGCCCGGCCAGAAAATCGAGACTGCGCAGTTTTGCCAAATCTTCTTCACCGCATTCAGGTATGAAATAACTTCTGAAATATTCTTCGGAAAAGTTTTGAACCCGGGAAATGAGGTTTTGAGCCGGGCGGTCGAAAATCTGCCGCCAGTCGTCCGCTTCAAACATAATTTCGGTTCCCGGACGCAGGCCGACGTTAAACATCCGCCTGACATTGGGTTCGTGCGAAACGGCTGCGATCGTGTCGCCGTCCTGCCTTTCGGCCAGGGCAATCAGTCTGTTTTTGCACTCATGCGCCCGGTCGGAACAATTTTCCGCCAGCAGTTCCTCGTCTTCGGTTTCAGCACCGTCCATTGCCAGCGCGATCACCCGTGCCGTCTGTCTGCACCGGAGTACCGGAGAAGTGAAAACCGTTGCGGCGCGGCCCGTTTCCCGCCGGATCAGCTTTGCCCGGGCGAAAACCGCCTTTGCGCCGTCGGCGTCAAGCTCTCCGCTACCGTCGTATTCGCCGTGTCTGAAAATGATGATTCTTTTCATGATGTTGAGCTTCTTGGTAAAAACTGTGGAAAAGATAACACAAAGAAAATGCCGAAACAAGTTTTTGCTTTAAAAAAACTCTGCGGAGATTACAATTGTCCGCTTAAGAGGAAGAAGTTATGGAATTGTCCGTTTTTTTATGCATTGGCGCGATTTTCTCCGGAATTGTTTATCTGACGGGGAGAAAGCTTGCGTGGAAATCGCTTATGCGCCGGGAAAACAAAACAGCGGCGTTGCATTATGCGCTTAAAAATCACCGTAAAGTGCCGCTGCGGATCATCCGGCGTTTGCTCCGGGAAGGCGCCGACGTCAATCATGTCGGCGTATTCGGCGAACCGCCTCTGGTTGCGGCTTTGTCGCGGCGGCAGCCGCTGCCGGTGATCCGCGAACTGATCAAAGCCGGCGCGTCGCTCGCCGGTGACGGGGATTTGCGCAAAAATCCGCTGATGGCCGCGGTTTTTTATCGCAATCGGCCGGAAATCGTAAACGAATTACTGAATGCCGGCGCCGACCCGAAAGTCTGTCTGGACGACGGCAGTCCGCTGTTGACGGTGGCGGCCTGTTTTTATCATTGTTCCGAATTGCTGGAACTGCTGTTGGAAAAAGGCTGTGAATTAAACAGGAAAAATTTTGAGGGAATGACGGCCTTGTGTGCCGCGGCCTGCTACGGAAGTTTTCCCCGGAACATAAAACGGCTGCTGGCTCTCGGTGCGGACGGGAACATTGCCGATCAGACGGGAAAAACGGCCGCCGACTATTTGCGCGGCAATTATAAAATCGGCTGGCGGCCGGATTTGCGCCGGTTGTTGCCGAAGACGAAAAAAGCGGGAACCGGAGATTTAAAAAAATAAAAAGGGGGCGGTTCCTGCCGCTCCCTTTCTTGAATTTCAGTCTTAGTAAGAATATCAGCCGAGTTCGACCAGCGGTCTGTCCTCGTTGCCGTAAACCGGAACAAAACGCTTGAACCGCGCTTTTTGCACCGTTTGCGCCTGATATCTTTTGTAAGTTCCCGGAAACAGCCGGCCGCTTTCATCCAGATGTTCTTTTACCCATACCGGAGGAATGTAAGCGCGATAGCGGATTCCGTCAATTTCTACCGTTCCGTGAGCCGTGTTGTGCTTAACCCGGACGATCCGAAAAGTCAGTTTTTGGTCTTTCAGCCGCGTTTCGTAACGATGGCGCATTATGCGAACGCACCACGAAGCGAGAAACAGGTTTGCCGTCATCAGCAGCCACAGATAAAAATGCTGCAATGTTCCGCCGGAAATCAGCAAAACGGCGCCCATATTCAAAAACATGCTGCCTTGAACCAGGTTGTGCCATTGTTTTTGCCGGTGCGGGGTTTTAACGGTGCGGTAAAGAATAACGGACAAAGCTGCGGTAAAATTACCCAAAGCCCACAAATACATTAAAAAGAACAGTAATTTTTCAATCATAAGCAATATGAATTTAATTGTTAATAATAATCCAATAATCAAATTGAGCACACCAATATATAAAGTTAAAAACGGAAGTCAAGGGGAAATGAGAAAAAATTTTATTATATGCCTGGCAGAGTCCCCCGAGTTTGCCCTGGGCCGCATGCTTAAGGTGTCGGGACAACGCTGTTCCGCGCTTTGGACATGGCCAAAACCCCGGCTTTGCAGCTGTTTTAGAAATCCCGGTCGGACGGGAAATGTCCGGTTTCCGGTTCCGAATTTAACCGGCTTATGTGTGGCCTGGGAACACCCGGTTCGGGCGGGGATGCCTGTTTCCGAAAGGGAGAAAGAGGGACGGTTGTTTTTTTATAAAAAATGCCGTAAACTCAGCGATGCAAACATAAACAGAAAGGAAAAAACATGGAACCGGATTTTTCCCGCCGCCTCTCTCCGGCCGTCTATCGGGGGGACGCTTTTGAACTGGCGCAAAATTACCTTCTCGGCGCCTATTTGTGCAGCGAAATCGACGGCGAACTGACTGCCGGCATGATTACCGAACTGGAAGTTTATATCGGCAGCTGCGACAAGGCCTGCCATGCCTGGCCGAACAAGAAAACGCCGCGGACGGCAACCATGTTCAAACCCGGCGGCTGCGCCTACGTCTTTTTCGTTTACGGCATGTATAATCAGTTTAACGTGGTGGCCGGGCCGGAAGGAACCGCCAACGCCGTTCTGATCCGCTCGCTGGAACCGGTGTCCGGGCTGGAAACGATGATGCGCCGGCGCAAATGCGAAAATCCGGCCAACCTGACTACCGGCCCCGGAAAACTCTGTCAGGCGCTGGCTGTTACCCGCCGCGAACATGACGGCATCGACCTTGGCGGAAACACCGTCTGGATCAGTCCCGGCAAAGGCGGTTATCCTTTTGTTGCCCGTCCGCGGATCGGAATTGATTATGCCGAAGAGTATAAGGACAAGCCCTGGCGTTTTTACATTAAAGACAGCCGCTTTGTCAGCAAAAAGTAAATTTTGCGGGAGACGGACGAAAAAGCGAAGAAGGGGTATGCAACGTATCAACGTACGTTTTTGCAACAAAAAACACCTTCCGTAAACAGCCTTCCGTAAGGGAATTTTGCGAAAGATATGCGGGAAACTTAAAGAAAGACGCATGCAACGCGTTGAACTGCATGTTTATGGCAACAAAAAACACCTTCCGTTTTAAGGAAGGTGCGGTGCAGATGAAAAATCAGCCTCGGAGCAGTTGTTTCCGGTGCGCCGTTTGGTTGATGAAGTCTTTGACGTAGCAACGTTTTTCTTCGCCCTGTTGGAACTCAAAAACAACTCTGTCGCCTTTTTCCGCCAACAAAATAAGCTCCAGTATCTCTTCGTCTTCTTTCAGGTCGATGAAGAAGGCGAAATAACTTCCGTCCGCGGTTGCGGCCAGATATTTCAGAATGTTGCCGTCTTCTTTGCCGTGTTTGTAAAAAGGAGCCCGGACAATGCTGCGAAGGGTAACTTCTGCCTTGAATCCGTCGGCGGTTTTCAAAACTTGTGTCTGCATTTGTGTGTCGGTGTTAAAAAATTAATAATTTTTTCTTTCGGAGGTTAATACGGCCTCAGTCCGTAGTTGAAGTCCAGCATGCCGGTAAGCACTTTCAGACGCTTCAGGCAGCGGTCGTTTCTTTCAATCTTTTCTTCCCTGTCCGTTTCCGTATCCTGCCAGGTTTGTACGATTTCGGCTTCGCATTTTTCAATCAGCCGCAACAAGCCTTCCCTGTGCAGAATTTCTTCGATGTACCAGTCCTGGTTGACGAGCGTCAGTTTCCAGAAAAAGTCGTCAAATTCCGGAGAATCCGGAAGAATGGGGTCGGCCAGCCATTTTTTTCTTAAACCGTGGTTGTACGCAAAGCTGAAAACAAAGCCCCCGCCGACCAGCAGATAGAGAAAAAGGGCAAACGCCGCAATTACGGGCGAGAAAAAGCAAAAAGCCAAAATTCCGCCGGCAATCCCCAGGATCGCAAAAAATGCAAATAAAGTTTTCATTGTGAATGATGATTAAGTTAATAATTATGTTCTTTGGACAAAATACTGCGGAAGACGTTTTGTGTCAATATCAAAATGGGGACAAAATGGCGGCAGTCCGGCAAATGCGGATAAACTTTCCGCAAGCCGGCGCAAGCGGTATTGGTTCGTTTGAACTTCAAACGCCCGCTCAAAACTTTGCAAGCCTTTATGATTGAACCGAAATGGCCGCGTCTGCCTGCTCTTCGTTCTAAGCATAAAAAAAGCATCTTTCTTTTGAAAGATACTTTTGATTTTTTTGCGGATTACGCTTGGATCGTTTTGCTGGTAAAATAATCCAAGCTGGAACAGGCGGGATCGTAATCGAATTTGACCTCGTCATTTTCCTTCGTCAGCATGAGCATATCAAAAACTTTGATTGCATATCGGCAAAAAACGAAAATACTTTTCCGTCCTCGGTGAGGATGGAACATTTTGCTTTTGTTTCTGCTTTTTTGCCATTCGGAAGAACCGGAAAAAGGGCGATTCTCTGTATGGTTGCTTCGACATAAACGCTTCCGCAAATATAATTGATACTGGTTTTCATAATTTTTTGTTTAATAATTGTTTATACAGACAACAGATAACAAAGAATGCTTTTTGTTCGTCATATTTCTGATTGTTGCCGGTTAGTCGGATTGTACAACGAAAAATGCCGGCTGCAAACAACCGGCATTGAAAAACTGTATCTTTCGGCAGATAATTACTTCAGCTTCTTTTCAACGAATTCTTCGTGTTTTTTCGACTTCTTGTCGTATTTTTTCATGGACAGCTTTTCCGGATGGGTTCTCGGATTTTTTTCGGCAACGAAAAATGTACCGGTTCCGGCGGTGCTTTCCATTTTAACTTTAACTTTGATTGCTTTTGCCATGTCTTTATACTCTTAAAATTTTAGTGTTAAACGCAAGTTTTTCTGTAATATAGCGTTTTTTGCGGGCTTGTCAATAGCTTTTTGCGGCGGGCTTTAAAGCGCGAAAGACCGCATGTTTTGTCAACATGCGGTCTTGTTGCGGTTTGCTGCCGGCTTAGGGCCGGGCAGGGCCGAGAATGCGGGTTCCGTTCCACAGGGCGCCGACGATATTGTCGCCTTCGCACTCAATTACGATACTGTCGCCGCGCTGGGGTTTTCGATCGCCGAAAAGGATGCAGGGCAGCGAAAACGGCGTGGACATTTCCGGCCAGATTCCATACTTGTCGTCCCGCTTTTCAACGGAAGCGACGGTCAGATTTCTTTCTAACATAAGCAAAAAAATTAATTGGGTTGATGAATTATTGTTAAAGGGTTTTTCCCCTGACTTCCTTTCCGTTGAGAAATATCCGGGAAACAATGCTTCCGTCCGTCTGTTCTTCCTGCCGGATTCCGAACATGTCTCCGGCCTTCGGACGGGAAACGCCGCGAAATTGGCTTTTGTAAATTTCGAGCGAACTGCCGTCTGTGAAAAACAAAGTGTAAAGCAAATTGCTGGTCATCACTTTTTCGATTTTTGCGTCTGTCATAACGTATGAAGTTTTAATTGATTAATAATAATTTTCAGAAACCTTATTTTAACAAGCCCGCCGTTTTTTGTCAACCGGCCTGTTTGATCAGGCCGAATTTCTTCTTGCCCTGAGCGATTTTTATTTGTCCGTCAACAATGTCGCTTTCGTCGAAAACGTAATTTTCGTCGCTGATCGCCCGGTCGTTGACGCGGATGCCGTTTTGCTTGATCAGCCGCCGCACTTCGCCTTTGCTGGCGCAGAAGCCGATTTCGACAAAGGCGTCGAGAACCGACAGGCCGGTGATGTTGTCTTTTTCCAGGGTCGGCAGTTCGCCGCCGATGCCGCCCTGTTCAAAAGTTTTGACCGCCGTTTCTTCGGCCGCTTTTGCTTCGTCAAAACCGCGGCAGATTTTTGTTGCCTCAAAGGCAAGGATCTTTTTGGCCTCGTTGATTTCCTGGTCTTTCAAGTCTTCCAGACGGCGGATTTCGTCCATCGGCAGGTCGGTGTAAATGCGCAGGCATTTGCCCACTTCGGCGTCGCCGATGTTGCGGAAATACTGATAATAGTCATAAGCCGGCAGTTTGTCTTCGTTGATCCAGACGGCGTTGCCTTCCGACTTGCCCATTTTCCGTCCGGCGGAGTCGGTGATGATCGGGCTGGTAAAACCGAACAGTTCAACGTCGTATTTGCGGCGGCCGAGTTCGGTACCGGAGGTAATGTTGCCCCACTGGTCGGAACCGGCAATCTGGGCGCGGCAGCCGTATTTCCGGTAGAGTTCGCAGAAATCGTAACCCTGCAGCAGCATATAGTTAAATTCGAGAAAACTCATCGGCTGTTCGCGATCCAGCCGGCTTTTGACGCTGTCCATGGTCAGCATCCGGTTGACCGAGTAATAGGTGCCGATGTCGCGCAGGAAGGAAAGGTAGTTGATGTCTTTGAACCAGTCCCAGTTGTCAACCATCACCGCGTCGTTCCTGCCGTCGCCGAACTTTAAGAATTTGCCGAAAGACTTTTTCAGTCCTTCAATGTTGTGCGCCAGTGTTTCTTCGCTTAAAAAAGGTCGCAGCTTGTCTTTGCCCGAAGGGTCGCCGATGCGGGCGGTGGCGCCGCCGACCAGCGTCAGCGGCTTGTGGCCGCATTTCTGGAACCAACGCATCATCATCAGCGGCACAATGTGCCCGACGTGCAGACTGTCGCCGGTCGGGTCGGAGCCGAGATAGCCGACGGCCGGCGTGCCTTTTTGTTCGCACTCGGAAAGGTATTGGTCGAACCCTTCCTCGTTGGTGCATTGGTTGTAAAAACCGCGCTCAAGCATAATGTTAAAGAATTCTGATTTGAAATGACTCATTTTTCCTGCCTTTAATGATGAATTTTTAACGCATATTAGCATATAATTCGCGCAGTGCAAGCAATCTGTTGTTGCCGGCTGTCTTTTCTTCCGTATGTTTTTTGAGATTTTGTCCGTATTTTCGAAACGCGCCGGTAAATTTGCCGGTACCGGCATAAAAGGCATTGCTGATTGTCTTGACCGGCTTAAACGGGCTGAATTTGAAAACGGCGATATGCCGCTGACAAAAGAATGCCGGTTTGCGGTATAAAAAAACGACCTCGGATTTTGTTCCAAGATCGTTGTTGAAGCTTGCCCGGTTCGGTTATCTGTCTTTTATTGCCTTAAAAATGTTGTAGCCGAACACTCCTGAAAAATACCCGATGGCAAAAGATACGGAATGTTCCCAGGCGCCGAAATAATTGACATGATATACCCACGCGGTAAATCCGTTGAATATCAGAAGAAATACCAGTGCATTCAAAAAGCTTTCTCCCAATATACTGAAAAACTTTTGTGTATTCATTTTTTAGAGTTTTAATAATTACATAATCCTTAACCAAGTGAAAAAATTATATCATGCTTTAATCGGAAAGTAAATATGTTTTTGTCAAAAGCCGTCTCGGAGATTCGTTTTTGTCCGGCGCGGCAAGGCGTGTGCGGTAAGACAGGCCGCCTTTCAAGACAAAGCCTTTCGTCCTTATGGGGACGGAAGGCTTTTTTGCGCCGGTATACAAATTATTAACCCCTTAAAGCCTATACTGAAACAAATGCGGTTACAATTTTTTTTAATTAATGAATGAACAACATAAAAAACACAACGACATTGGGAATTGCCGGTTCAACTTCTCTCGACGGGCTGGGACTGGCTTTGATGGAAACCGACGGCATAGACGTTTATCGGCAGGGGCCGGCGTTTGTCATTCCTTATGAAGAGGAACTGCTTGAACAGATACGTTCGGTTTTGGGAAAACGCGCAGATTCTCCCGAACATGCGGCGGAAATCCGCCGGGCGGAAACGGCTTTTACCGAATTTGCCGCCGCCGCGGTGAAGGATTTTGTCCGTGAAGAAGGCGTTTCCCCGGACATTCTGGGCTTTGCCGGCCATACCATATGCCACCATCCGTCGGAACATTACACTCACCAGATAGGCGACGGACGCCGGCTGGCGGAACTGACCGGCATAAAAACGGCGGCCCGTTTTCGCAGCGCGGACATTCTGGCCGGCGGACAGGGGGCGCCGTTTGCCCCGGTGTATTACGAGGCGCTGACGGCCAAAATGCGGCGTCCGCTGGCGGTAATTGACGTCGGCGGCACTTCGGAGGTGGTTTGGTTCGGCACCAGCGGGGAAATGAAAGCTTTTGTCAGCGGTCCCGGCAATGCGGTAATCAACGACTGGGTGATGAAACACGGCGGCATGCATATCGACTATAACGGCAGGCTGGCGATCACCGGCCGGGTTGACGAAAAGATTCTGGCCGTGCTGATGCACCACAAATATATTGCGCTTAATCCGCCGAAAGCCTGTGACCGTACGGTTTTTGCCGAGAAGATGGAACATCTGGAAGGATTGTCGCTGGAAGACGGCGCGGCAACGGCGACGGCGTTTGTGGCGGAATCGATTGCCTATTCGATGGCGCTTTACCTGCCGGAACCGCCGGAAGAAGCGATTGTCTGCGGCGGCGGCGCCAAAAACCCGACCCTGATGCGTTTTTTGCGGCAGCGGCTGCCGAATATGACGGTTAAAACCGCAGTTGAAGCCGGCTGGCAGCCGGAAGCCGTCGACGCTCAGGAGGCGGCGTTTTGGGCGGTTCGCCGGCTGCATTGGCTGCCGCTCAGTTTTCCCGCAACCACCGGCGCGGTCGAACCTGTTATCGGCGGTGAAATTTTTGAACCGCAGGGCTGACCGTTATTCTTTTTTCCCGAACGAAAATCTGATGCCGGCGACGGAAAAGCGTTTTTTTGCCGGTTTTTGCATTCGTTTGAACGCTTTCAGATAACGGAATTTCTTTTGTTCTTCCGACGTATATTCCGCCGGATAGCGCATAAATTCCCGCATGCGGCGGCGAAATTCCCGGCGCAGGTCCGGATCTTTCAGCAGACTGTAGTTCCAAGTGAACAGGGCCATGTGCGGTCGATCAGATAAAAGTCCGCTTCGCGGAAAGCTTCCGGCGTCAGTTTCCGCCGCAGTCTTTCCTTCAGGCCGCAATATCCTTTCAGCTGTTGTTCGCCGAGGTCGGAAAGGCGTTTGCTCAGGCTGTGTTCGTTGTCTTTGCGGTAAAAATAAAAGACGTTGCCGCTGACGGCAAGGCGTTCGGCCGCCAGCAGGGCTTCCGCCCAGAAGCACAGGTCTTCTCCGATAAAGGTGGAAAGCGGAAACTCCAGCCCCCGTTCGCGGATCATCCGCGTACGGTAGAACTTGCCGGCGGCGGTGCCGTGGACGTAATAGAGCAGGTCTTTGCCTTCTGCGTAGCTAAACGCCCGGTCGCCGAACCGGCGGTAAAGTTCGTCAAGCAGAGGGCACCTGTGATACAGTTCGTTTTCGCAGGCCGCATAGTTAAACAGCAGAATGTCCGTTTGCAGACGTTCCGCTTCAAAGCAAAGGTAACCGAGTGCCTGCCGGTCGATTCTGTCGTCAGCGTCGACAAACGTCAGATAACGCCCCCGCGCGGCTTTGATGCCGCGGTTGCGGGCGGCGGAAACGCCGGCGTTTTCCTGATGAATGACTTTCAGCCGCCGGTCGCGGGCAGCAAATTCGTCAAGAATTTTTCCCGAACCGTCGGTCGAGCCGTCGTCGACGGCGATGATTTCGATTTCCTTCAGCGTTTGCCCAAACAGACTGTCAAGACATTCCCGCAGGTACGGTTCGGCATTGTAAACCGGTACGACGACGGAAACCAAAGGCGCTTCGCTCATGACACTTCTCCGAAATTGCCGAACATTTCGTCGGTTTCCGCGCAGATGACCGGCTTTCCGCTTTTTTCCGCAATCTGCCGGGCCTGCCGGCTGTTCGATTCGACAAACAAAATGCAGTCGTCGAGCCGTTTGTACGTTTCCGCCTTGAAGTCGGCGTGGCAGCCGAGGCGGATTCGTTCTTCTTTGCTGGCGACGTTGAGCATGTACAGTTTGTCATATTGCACGCCGTTTTCCCGCAGCCATTGTTCGGTTTGCGTCCGGTATTTTTCCAGCCGGCTGGTGACCAGGGCGGCGATTTTGTAACCGGGGATGTAAAGCGGCCGCGCATGCAGCAGGAAATCGACGTATTTCGGGCCGTCGTCGTTTTGTTCTTCGCTCGGGTCAAAGCAAAGGACGCCGTCAATGTCAAAGCAGGCCCGGCCGGCGACGGCATGGTTGAGGTAGTTCCATTGGAACAGCCGCGGCGTCGGCACCGTTTCAAAAAAGATGTCCGGTTTGGGGTCGGCCTTGGGATGGGAATAAATGCAAAGATACGTCAGTTCGTATTTTCCGGCAAGCGGTGCCAGAATTTCTCTGGTCTTTTTCAGCGCGCTGCCGGAATAAACGGAGTCGTCCACCACCAGCACCTGCCGGACGGTTCCTTCTTTGAGCGGACGGTTGCCGTTTGCCGGCCGGCAGCCGTTGACGAATTCGTTGAGCGAGCAGGCCGGTTTGTTTAAAAACAGGGCGATCATGTAAGCCGGGATGATTCCCGACCGCGGCACGCCGACGACAAGATCGACGTTTTCCGGCAGTTTGCGCAGATTGCTGCGGATGCAAAATGCCAGCTGGTTAAAACCGCGGAAATGCAGGTCACTTTTTGCCGAACGGACGGGAACGGCCTTTTCCTTTTTGTGATAAGCGATTTTTATGCCTGCCAGACGGACGACGCGTTTGTTTCCCAGCTTTGTTTTCTTGAACAACAGGTCTTTTATCGGCGCTTCGTTTTTGAACTGGCGCTTGAAGAGGGCTTTGGGCAAAAAAGCTTTAAACAGTTTGAGCAACTTGTGTTTCTGCCAGCAGCCGGCGGTTTGTTGGTATTCATAAGCGAAGGAATGAGCGATCCGCGCATAAAACCGGTCGATGATCCGTTGCCGGAAATGTCGCCGCTCGAGTTCGTCGTGCACATAACGCGCCGCCATGACGATGTTTGCGGCACAGCGTCCGCGCGATGCCGAAATGTTGCCGGAAATGCCGATGCGGTAGTTGTACAAAGCTTCCCGGACGGTGCATATCCGCGCGGCTTCGGCCAGGGCAAGCACACCGAAAGCGACGTCGTTGCAGGAAGAAAGGTTTTGAAAGCGGATGTCTTTGCCGATGACAAAGTCGCGGCGGTAAAGTTTGTTCCAGACGGCGGAGTTGGTAAAAAGGAACGTTCCGGCATCCGGCAGGGAAAACGGTTCCGCCGGCGGCAGCCGGTTGACGACAAGGGTGTTTTTCATCAGCGTCTTTTTTCCGTCAACGTCTAAAAAATTTGCCTGACAAATTACCATGTCGCTGTCGGTCTCTTCTCCCCGGCGGTACATTTTTTCCGCCAGACCGGGGGCGGCAATGTCGTCGGCGTCGGCAAACCACAGCCATTTGCCGCGTGCGGCTTCAATGCCGCGGTTGCGGGCGGCGGCCGCGCCGCTGCGCTTGAGGGAAATGACCTTCAGCCGTTTGTCGCGGGCGGCGTATTCGGCAAGCAATTGCCCCGAACCGTCAGTCGAGCCGTCGTCGACGGCAATGATTTCGATTTCCTTCAGCGTTTGTTCAAGCAGGCTTTCCAAAGCCGGCTTCAGGTAAACGCCGGCGTTGTAAACGGGCATGATGACGCTTACCGGGATACTTTTCTCTGCCATGATGATGTTTTCTCCGTAATAAAAAGCAAAACCACCTTGCAAAGGTGGTCGGAGAGTTCAACATCACACATAATCACATGACCTTTTGGCCTTTAAATCCGCGAACGGATTCTGAACATACGCCAAAAGCTCCCCGACCATATTCCGGCTAGGGAAAGATAACGGTGCATAATATATGCACGAAAAATAACGATGCCATATACCATGCACCGGATTATGTAGAGCTGTTGAAGGCTCCGCACCTTTTAAAGGCGCTGAAATGCAGACCCTGCATTCTGCCGTCCAGAATAGAGGGAATAAAACAAAAGTCAATATCTGTTTTGCAGCGGAAAAGGGCAAAAGAAAAACCTTTCTGCCGGCGGCAAAAAGGTTTCTAAAAGGGTAAAAGTTCGCCAAAAAAGGGCAAAAGGCCGTTTTTTAAGGAACGGGAAGATTTGTCAAGCGTTTGCGGAAAAACCCAAAGGCTTATTCGTTTTCTCTTTTTTTGTCATCGTCGGCAAACAGCAGCAACAGCCAGATGATGACGCATGCAGCGATCATGATGTAAAAGTTTTAGTGGTCAGAATAATTGTTTGCTGAAAGTTTTTGTATCACGGGAACAAAAAAAATTCAAGGCCTTTGACGCCTTGAAAGTTTTTGGGCAAAAAAGACGGAAAAACCGTCCTTATGTGCGGCAAACCGCAGCTTCGTAGTCGTATACGGTTTTGCCGCCGGCATAGTCGGCTTCGATGATCACAACCGACCGTTTCCGGCAGAGCGCCTTTTGCGCTTCCTCGTGCAGTTTGTCCAAAACCAGAATGTCTGCCGCCGACCGGTAAAGCAACGCCGATTCGCCCCCGTTGTATATCAGTTTCGGCGAATGAGGCTCGTCTTTTCCGGCGGGAATGACAAATGCCAGCCGTCCGTCCGCGCTGATAACGGCCTGATAGTCTTTGGCACACTTCATCTTCAGGACAATCCTCCGCGGGCCTTGTCGGCCAGTTTCTTAAGCAGGGAGACGCTGCCGTTTTCAACCTTTTTGGTACTCCAGTCTACGGCTTTTTGCGTTTTGCTCATCAGAAAACTGCCGATGTTGCTGTCAAGCGAACAGCCGGAAAAATGCTGCGTCAGGTTAACGTGTTCTTTCAGCAGAACGCCGCCTGCTTCCCAGCCGCAGCGGGCAACTGTTCCCAATCCTTTAATCAGACCGTATTTTGCAAGCGTTTCCGCTACCGTAACGCCGCCGCGGGCGATTTTTTTGCCGTCCATGTCTTGTTTCCTTTGTTCCTTATAATCCTTTTATGGACAAAATATACCTTATTTGGACGCAAAGTTCAAGCAAAAGATGTGCAGAGCAAAAGCGGTTGTCTGATTTTTTTTATCGGTTATATTGAAAGCAACAGGGAGAAAACCATGACGGAAGAAGAAAAAATGCGGCAGGGGCTGCTGTATGACGCCAATTATGACGAAGAACTGCTGGCCGAACGCCGCCGCTGCAAGGAACTGTGTTTTGAATATAACCGGCTGTCTCCGGCAAGGGAAGACGAACGGCGGGCGCTGATCCGCCGGCTGCTCGGCAGGACCGGACGCCGTTTTGAAATCAATGCCCCCTTTTGGTGCGATTACGGCCGAAACGTTGAAATCGGCGAAAACTTTTACGCCAACCATAATTGCATTATACTTGACGGGGCAAAAGTCGTTTTCGGCGACAACGTTTTTGTCGGTCCGAACTGCGGATTCTATACCGCCGGGCATCCGCTTGACGCCGGACTGCGCGGCCGGGGGCTGGAATATGCGAAGCCGATAACGGTCGGCGACAACGTCTGGATCGGTGCCGGCGTCAGCGTTTTGCCGGGCGTGACGATCGGCAGCGGCAGCGTGGTCGGCGCCGGCAGCGTGGTCAACCGCGACATTCCCGCGGGCGTGGCGGCCGCCGGCAATCCCTGCCGGGTGATTCGCCCGATTGCGGAAACGGACCGGCCGCGGGAAGAGGCAGTCGGTGAAAGCCGATGACATAAGCGCTTGACTCGGCGGAGTTGTTGTATTACATTAACAAGCTGTAAGTTTTACCGCAGGGTTTTTGTTTATGTGCAGTTTTTTGATACATTCCTTTTTCATTATTATCCCCTAAGGGGATTATACTTTTTTGCACATAAAAATTCAAAATTTTCTAAATCGAAATCAAATTAAAAACCATAGCAGAAATTTAAGGTGTTGGATTAATGACGAAACATTATGCTGAACAACAGGCAAAACCGGATTTTGCCGAACTGGAAAAACGTGTTCTCAAATTCTGGGAAGAAGACAAAACCTTTGAGAAATCGGTTCATAACCGCGATGGCGCGGCCGAGTTCGTTTTTTATGACGGACCGCCGTTTGCCAACGGCACCCCTCACTACGGACACATCATGGTATCTTATGTCAAAGATGTGGTTGCCCGTTTTCAGACCATGAGCGGCAAAAAGGTTGAACGCCGCCTGGGCTGGGACTGCCACGGTCTGCCGGCCGAAATGTCGGCGGAAAAGCAGCTCGGTGTTTCCGGCCGCAAACAGATCGAAGAGTTCGGGGTTGAAAAATTCAACAATTTCTGCCGTCAGGACGTACTGAAATATTCCAACATCTGGGTTGATATGTTCAAGCGGATCGGCCGCTGGGTAGACTTTTCCCACGATTACAAAACCATGGATCTGCCGTTTATGGAAAGCGTCATTCACAATTTTAAGGATCTTTACGACAAGGGGCTGATTTATGAAGATTTCCGCGTGCTGCCTTATTCCTGGGCGGCGGAAACCCCGCTTTCCAACTTTGAGGTCAACCAGGGCTATCAGGATAAAACCGATACCGCCATCACCGTTTTGTTCAAGCTGGAAAACGGCATGAAAATTCTGGTTTGGACGACCACGCCGTGGACGCTGCCTTCCAACCTGATGCTGGCGGTCGGCAATGACATTTCCTACGCGGTGATGGAAGAGGACGGTCAGAAATATGTTCTGGCGGAAGCTTTGCTCGGCCGTTACAAGCAGCAGCTGGCCAAAGCCGAACGGGTCGGCACTCTCAAAGGTTCCGAACTGGTGGGCTTAAGTTATGAGCCGATGTTCCCTTATTTCAAACATCTGAAGGAAAAAGGCGCGTTCAGGGTTTTGTCTGGCGAGTTCGTTTCGACCGAAGACGGCACCGGCGTCGTTCATATCGCTCCCGGTTTCGGGCAGGACGACTTTGAAGCCTGCCGCGCTTATGACGAAAACTTCCCGGTTGTCTGTCCGGTCGACGAAGCCGGCAAATTCACTGCCGAAGTTTCCGATTATGCGGGCAAACAGGTGTTTGAGGCCAACGAACCGGTGATGCAGTGGCTGAAACAAAACGGGCTTCTGGTTAAGAAAGAACAGTATACCCACTCCTATCCTTTCTGCTGGCGTACCGATACGCCGCTGATCTACAAGGCGATGAGTTCCTGGTTTGTCAAGGTGACGGATTTCCGTGACGAGATGGTGCGGCTCAATCAGGAAATCAACTGGGTGCCGGAACATATCAAAGACGGCCGCTTCGGCAAATGGCTGGAAGGCGCCCGCGACTGGTCGATCTCGCGCAACCGTTTCTGGGGAACGCCGATTCCGGTCTGGAAGTCGGACGACCCGAAATATCCGCATGTCGACGTTTTCGGCTCGATTGCCGAAATCCGGGAGAAAACCGGCATTGAGGTGACCGATCTGCACAAACCCTATATTGACGAAGTGGTTTACCCGAACCCTGCCGATCCTACCGGCAAAAGCATGATGCGCCGTGTTTCCGACGTATTTGACTGCTGGTTTGAATCCGGTTCGATGCCCTATGCGCAGGTTCATTATCCTTTTGATAACAAAGAATGGTTTGAAAATCATTTCCCGGCCGATTTTATTGTCGAAGCGATGGATCAGACCCGCGGCTGGTTTTATACTTTGACCGTGCTGTCGACCGCGCTGCATCACAAACCGGCCTTTAAGAACTGCATCTGCACCGGGCTGCTGATGGCCGAAGGCGGACAGAAACTGTCCAAACGGCTGAAAAACTACCCCGATCCGGCAATGGTGCTCGACAAGATCGGTTCCGACACGCTGCGGTGGTTCCTGGTTTCTTCGCCGGTGTTAAAGGGCGGAAACCTGGCCGTCGATCAGGAAGGAAAGGAAATCGTGAAAGCGGCGCGGGTAGCGCAAATTCCGTTCTGGAACGCTTTTTACTTCTTCACCCTCTATGCCAACGCCGAAGGCTACAAAGCCAAGGAAGTCAGCACTTCAGACGAATCTTTGGACAACTATATTCTTTCCAAGTTGAAAAAGCTGTCGGCCGAAGTCAAAAAAGGGCTGGATACTTATGACGTTGCCCATTCCTGCAGCGAAATCGCCGCGTTTATGGAAGTTTTGAACAACTGGTACATCCGCCGCACCCGCGACCGCTTCTGGACAGGCGACAATCAGGCGTTTGACGTTCTTTATACCGTTTTGGTCAATTTGTGCAAAATTATGGCGCCGTTAATGCCTTTTACCACCGAGTATGTTTATCAGGCGCTGGTCGATGCCGAAGCTTCCGTTCACCTGACGGATTATCCGCTGCTGGAAGATGTGGCTGCGGACGACGAACTGGTCCGGCAGATGGACTTTGTTCAGGAACTTTGTTCGGCCGGCAAATTCGTCCGCGAGGAAAAAAATCTTCGCAACCGTCTGCCTTTGAATAAACTGACGGTTGCCGGCAGCGGCTTGGACTTTTTGAACGACCGCTATAAGGACATCATCAAAGACGAATTAAACGTCAGACAGGTTGACGTCGACGCCGACGTCGGCGCTTATGCGGCGCAGTCGCTTTATCTTTACACGCCGCTGCTCGGCAAAAAGCTCGGCAAAGACATGGGCAGGGTTATGGCCGCTTATAACGAATATAAAAAGACCGGCGTTTCCTGCTGGGCGGACGGCGACGGCGGCATCTCGGTCGCCGGTATTTTCCTGACGCCCGACCTGTACGAAGAACGTCTGGAAATCTTGGGCGGCAAGGCAGGCAAAGCCTTTGCCGACAACAAGGCGGTGGTGGTGCTTGACACCGAAGTGACCGAAGAACTGGTCAAAGAAGGCATGGCGCGCGACTTTGTCCGCCTGGTGCAGAACCTGCGTAAGGAGAAAAACTTTGACATTTCCGACCGCATCCGTCTGTGCTGGCAGACCGACGACGAAAAACTCCGTCAGGCTCTGCGCGAGAATGAAAAGTATATCAAAGTTCAGGTGCTGGTGCCGGAGGGAGACAAAGTTTCCGAAACCTGTGCCGGCGGAACGACGGCCGAAATCGAAGGGGCTTCCGTCCGTTTTGATGCGGAAGTTGTTTCTTCCCTGAAGAAAGGAGCGTAAAAAGTCATGAGGTTGGCATTGTTTCAGCCCGACATGCCGCAAAACACGGGCACCATGCTTCGGCTTGGTGCCTGTGTCGACGTGGAAGTGGACATCATCGAGCCCTGTGGTTTTGTTTTTGACGAACGGGCGCTGCGCCGTTACGGCATGGATTATCTGGAACTGGTGAAATATCGCCGCCACAATTCGTGGGACGACTTTTGCAGTTATGCCTACGGGCATCCGGAAGAATACGGCCGGATTATCCTGCTGACCACCAAATCGCCGCTGCCTTATTACAATTTTGAATTCCGGCCGAACGACGTGCTGCTGGTCGGGCGTGAAAGCGCCGGCGTGCCGGAGGCGGTGCACAATTCGGTCGACGCCCGGCTGACCATTCCGATGACGGAAGCCGCGCGCTCGATCAACGTGGCGGTTTCCGCCACCATGGTTTTGGGCGAGGCGCTGCGGCAGACGCATATGTTTCCGGCAAAATAGGAAATTTGACGAAAAAATGAAAAAAACAGGCTGGATTTATGCCCCGAAATATGGTATAGTATGCCCTGTTTTTGTGAAAACAAGGATTTTAGGGGCATTTTTTAACATATGGGAAAACAGGTCATGAACAAAAAAACAACATCGAAAATTGCATTCAATTCCGGCGAATTTGTCGTTTATCCGGCTCACGGGGTAGGGAAAGTTGCCGATATTTCCACCCAGAAAATCGGGGGAGCTGAATTGGAGTTGATCGTTGTTAATTTTGACAAGGACAAAATGACGCTGCGGGTTCCGCTCAGCAAAGCCGAAAGCGTCGGCCTGCGCAAAATTTCCGAAATGCCGGTAATGGACGAGGCGCTGGGAGTATTGAAAGGCAAGGCCAAAGTGAGAAAAATCATGTGGTCGCGGCGCGCGCAGGAGTATGAAAACAAAATCAACTCCGGCAGCCCGGTCGCCATTGCCGAAGTGGTCAGAGACCTCTACCGCCGGGAAAACCTGTCGGAGCAGTCTTACAGCGAACGCCAGATTTATGAACAGGCGCTGGATCGTCTGGCCAATGAATATGCCATCTGCAACAACATCAGCGCGGGCGATGCCACCAAAAAGCTGCTGGACATTCTGGCTTCCGATGTTGCGGCGGAATGATTTTCCGTTCGGATTATATTATGGGCGGCTCCTTGCGGGCCGCTTTTTTGTATGGTCAAAATTTCCGACCGGATCGGGGATTTTGGTCCTTTTGCCGCCGTTTAAAAGACGCGCCCCGGGTCGGGGGCTTTCTTTCGTCTGCGGAGAGATAAGACCGGGGAAAGATACGGCTGATGGGAAAACGCCGGCCGGAAAATATGAAACAGGGTGCGGCAGTGGTTTTTAACTGCATTTTAACCGGCCGGTGCTACAAGAAAAAACGAAAAAGATGCCGGATTTTTTATGGAGACTGTCAATGAAAAAATTACTGTTGCTCGGGGCTTTTGCTTTGCTGTCGGCCTGCAGCCTGGCTCCGAAAGAAACTTATCCGTACAACATCAGCGAAAAGGAATGGAATGAACTGTCGGTAAAAGACCGGGCGCGAATTCGCCGCGATTTTTATTTTTACGAAAAAGGCACGATGAATTTTGTTAATCCGGATTTGGAAATCGAAGGCAGAGCGACTCCGACGCCGGCTTTTGACGTCCGTCGTTCCGATTCCGCCGCGCAAAACGGCCGATAAAACGGAAAGTATGTCCGTACGGCGGTTCCGGCAGCGGCCGGAGCCGCTTTTTTTTTGCGTTTTTTTGGCGGAAAGCGGAAACCGGCGTTTAAAATGTGCATAACTTTGTGAACAATCGGATTCCCCGATTGCAAAAAAATCCGACTCCTAATAACCTTTGGTTAAGAAAGATTAATAAAAGGTTAAGCAGATGACGGATACGGATGACATGATCGTGATGGAAGAAGGCGACGTTGTAATTACCGCCGCTTCCGAACTGGTCGATTCTTCTTACCGCGCCGGGGAGGAGTTCCTTTGGGGCTACTATTTCTGCATTGAAAACAATTCCGACGAAAAAATTACTCTGCTTGGCAAAAACTGGAACATTACCGATGACAGCGGCCGCAGTTTCTGCGACGATTCGGACGGTTTCAGCGGTGAAATTCCCGAGCTGGAGCCGGGCGAATATTTCGAATTCAGCGCCACCGCGCCGCTCAAGGCCGCTCATGCGGTTTTCTACGGCAGCTGCAAAATCTTGAAAGGCGCGGCCAAAATTGCCGAAAGCGTGCGCCTGCCGGTGCTGACTTTCGACGCCGGCCGGGGACGTCAGCCGGCAGCGGTTTTGAATTAAACGTTTTTCATAAAACTTGCTTGGCATAATCGTAGCTTTTTTGAATACCGTTTTTTATATTTTTTAAAATCACGGTTTACCGTCTTTTATTTCTTCATGCATTTTGGCCGGTTTTCGCCCAAATTTGCCCTTCGGAGAAATCAACGGGGCGTATGAAACATTGTAAGTGAACGTGTTTTCCAAGTTTTCGGAAGGTTTGCCCGACGCCGATAACCTGACAATAACGGTCGTTTTTATAAAGTTTATAGGTTGTGGGTTTTTGTCATAATAAAAAATCCGTGGACTGACAATTTAGAAAAAGCTCTGAAAAAATACATTTCTGTCAGGTGGCCTTTCTAAAATTAATATAATGAAAAAGAACTGCCGGTGGTTCTTTTTTTATGGCTTGAATGTTTGCTTGAGCAGACAGAGATAAAAAGCGCCGATCCGGACGGAAGGCTTGCGAAGCTTTTTGACGGGCTTTTGCGGTTTGAAACGGTTGATGTTGCCGGTTATGCCGATGGTTCTTTTTTTTATGGCTCGGACGTCTGCTCGGGCGGACAGAGATAAAAAGCGCCGATCCGGACGGAAGGGCTCTCGTCATGAAACGCCACCGGCTAATGCTGATGGTATTAACCATTCCGAAACTCAAATACCCGGCCCGAAGCTGCGCAAGCCTTACGGCCGAGCCGGTATGTCTGCATCTGCCTGCTTACGCAGACTTCGAATCACAAAAAGCGCCGACAAACTGCCGGCGCTTTTCCTTTGCGTATCGTTGCGCTTTTTTCCGAACCGGCCGTCCCGCGGCAAAACGGGACGGTTTTCGGTTTTACAACAATTCCGGCGGAGAAAGTTCTTCCTTCTCTCCGGCTTTTCCTGACCGGTTATGCGCGCCGGGTTCCCGGCAACGGTACTTTTCTTTCTCCTGTTCGCTGATCTCCTGAGGACGAAAGCTGCCGGGTTTCCTGTCTACCAGCTCAATGCCGATCCCTTTGCCGTAAAAATCGAGCAGCAGTTTATACGCGCTCCATTGGGCGGTACTGCCAAGCTCAAGCTGGTCTATCATCTGCCACGGAACCCCGCTTTGTTTGGCCGCATGCTCCAGGCGAATCCCGTGATTGCGACGGTATTCGCCCAATTTCCGGCCGATTTTTTGTTTGATGTGAAGTTTGGATTTCATGTTTGTAACTCCCTTTTTTGTTTATGATAAAAAACAAAACCGCCCGGAACAAATTCCAAGGCGGGGAGTTAACGACTGTTAGAACGCAGTCTGCCTTATTCGTCATACCGTTAAAGATATGCTTATATCGGCAGCTCCCCTTAAGAGGAGTTGCTGTTGTCCTAAAGGAGCCGTTACACTCCGCACCCGGTCTCCCGGATGCAGGGTTGATATTAAAGAAAACGCTGTCCGTTGGCAAGAGCTTTCTTTTAACCAACACTCCCTTTGTTTTGCTTATTTACCCTGATTTAAAACAAAACTCACCTTGATGAATTCAAGGTGAGGGAGTTCAGAACTGCATGTAATCAGTGTGCGTTATTCGTCCGGAAAAACCGACTTATGTCCGCACCTCCCTCTTAAAGGGCTTTTTTGTTTACATGAGGAGCTCTGACACTCCGCACCCGGCCTCCCGGATGCAGGATTGATATTAAAGAAATTGCTGCCCGTTGGCAAGAGCTTTCTTTTAATCAACACTCCCTTTGTTTTGCTTATTTACCTTGATTTAAAACAAAACTCACCCTGATGAATTCAAGGTGACGGGATTGCTAAGCAAAAACAACCGTTGCTCCGGTTGTTTTTGTCTGCAAAATCTTTGCAACACCTTAATGAGCAAAGAAAGCGTGAGCGACCGCGGCGAATTTAGATGCCTAAGTGAAGAGAACTGTGCAAGAACAGTCCGGGTTATTCGTGCCTATAGCCTTATATCCCCGGCTCCCTCTTTACAGGAGTCGTTCTTTTCTTGCAAGGAGCTCTGACACTCCGCATCCGGTCTCCCGGATGCGGGGTTGATATTAAAGAAATTGCTGCCCGTTGGCAGGCGGAAAATTAATCAGTTTTTTAGGGAGAGAAAGACACGGAAAAGCCTGGCAAGAAGGAACAGAGGAGGAAGAGAGACAGCTGATCCGCCGGCTTTTTCTCCCGCCGGAAGCATGACGGAAAGCGCCCCTCCGGGAAGAAGGCGTAATTTGCACGTTCAGAAAAAAGCATGAGCGAGTGTCCGGCTTGTTGTCTTGCAGGCGAGCACGGCCTGCCCGATTTTATCGTTCCGCAGGCAAATGAAACGAGCGTTGTCCCTGATGCCGTTGTTTTGCAGGCAAATGAAACAGACGGGCTTAGGGATCTCATATCGCGGAAAAAAGCGGAAAGCCGAAAAGAGAACGGGGAGAACAAAACGTGAGAGTTCAGGAAACTTCGGAAAAAGGTTTAAAAAGGAAAGCGGAAAAACGGATGAAGTACGGTTTGGGTTTTAAACCGGCAGTTTGAGCAAACGCACAGACGGTTTAGGGAAAAATCTTCGAATATCGTAAGCGGCGCAAAAAAAGCCCGGATTTTTGAAAGTCCGGGCTTCATGCTTGATAAGTCTGGTTTATTTGTCGTAATCCTGAATGTATTCGGAATCGGCAACGTACATGTTCAGATATTTGTTGATGTTTATCTGCATGCGGGCGTTGAATTCTTCAAACAGTTTTTCAACCATGCTGTTCCAGTATCTTTCTTTGTCCTCGATGCTGGTGTCGACCGGGATGGTCAGTTCGCGCCAGGCTTCAAGAGAAGTTTCCGCGCTGGAGAAATTATAGGGGTCGTTGACTTTTAAAACCACCGACAGCTTGGCACGATATTTCAGGCTGTCTTTTTCAAACAGTTTGTCGGATTTGACTACTTCTTCGGTTACGCTTGCGTCCTTGATGATGAAAGTTGCCTGCTTGTCGGAAGAAAAGTCAACCGCTTTCAGCCGGTCGGTTGCCCACAGTTTGGCCGTTTTTTCGATCGAAACCGGGAACAGGTGCTCAACGTTCGGACGGGTGAAAGAAGGCGTAAATTCGGAAACGACTTCCACTTTGTTGACTTTCAGGTTGACAATGCCGTCGGCGTTAAAACGGGGTTCGTTGTATTTTTGCGGAACGGCTTCGTCGGTGGAGGCGCAGGCGGCCAGGCCGGAAACGAGTGCCGCGGCGCAAAACATAGAAAGAATTTTTTTGATCATTGGTCCAATCCATAGTTGTTAATACGGTTTATGCTTGTAAATTCTATTTTATTGTTTAACATGCCGCTTATATAAAAATCAAGTGAAAATAGGATGTTTGCAATGGAAAATGACGAAAAAAAGCCGGTTTCTCCCCGCAAAAAGCGGAAAATTACGCCGGAACGTTTAAAAAACATCGCCCTTTATTACCTTGAACGTTTTGATTCTTCGGCCGACAACCTGCGCCGGGTGCTGAGCCGGCGGGTTTTTGACCATGCGCGGGAAAATCCGGATTTTGACCGGCGGCAGGCGGAGGCCTGGATCGAAGACATCATTGCCGGTTTTGAGCGCGTGGGCTACCTTGACGACGCCAGATATGCGGAAGCCAAAATTTCCGCTTACCTCGCGGCCGGCAAACCGGAACGCTGGATCCGTCAGAAAATGAAGCAAAAGGGCGTGCAAGACGAAGTGACGGAAGAGATTTTGTCGGCGGCGGAAATTGACGAGGAGAAAGCGGCCGAAAACTTTGCCCGCAAAAAGAAGATCGGCCCTTTCCGCAAAAGCGGGGAAGAGCGGAACGCCTGCCGGCAGAAGGACCTGGCGGCCCTTGTGCGCGCAGGGTTCGGCTATGAGATCGCCAAAAACGTCATCGGCGGCGAATTTTTTGACGAGAGCATATAAAAGGTTTGTAAATTTACTTTTCTTAAGCTATGATAAAAAGCCGGCAGGATAAATGGTTGCAGGGGTGAAGATGGCTTCCGACGAAGAAAAAATAGCCGCTCTGAAAGCGATAAGGGACAAGGCCCGCGCTTCCCGTCTGGAAACGGGGGAAGACGGAACGTTTGCCGTTTATGACGAAGAGGAAGACGAAAACCTGCGCCGCGCCTATCCCGAGTATGCCGCCGGCGGAAACATTCGCACCGAAGAGGAAGAGCCCGCGGAGGATGATGACGATGTTTCGTCCCGCGAAGAGGCTTTTGCCGCGGATGAATATCTGCCGGAAGACGATGACGAATATGACGAGCGGGAGCGTTATGAAGATCCCGCCGGTTATGACGACGAAGAAGACTACGACCGGCCGGCGGATGACGAAAGCGGCCGCCGTTCGGCAGATGACGACGAAGCGGACGATGAGGAGGGGTATCGCCGCGCCGATGATGAAGAGGATTATGCCGCTGCCGGCGACGATTATGACAACGGGGATTATGACGGTCCGGCGGAAGATGAGCGGGATTTTGACGATTATGACGAGAATGAAGACGACGACGGCGGGGAGGAAGACGAAGAACTGCCGCTGCCGCCGGACGACGATGACGACGGCGGCGGCCCCGATCCCTGGCATGCCGTTTCCCGTTCGCCAGAGGATGACCTGCCGATATTAAATATCGAGTTTAACGGCAAAAACCTTGAAAACGGCGAGTTTGACCATGAAGACCTGTCAAACGCCAACTTTTCGGCCGCCAACTTGTCGGGCGTCAATTTCTCCGGTTCCGATCTGCGGGGAGCGGACTTTTCCGGCGCCAACCTGACCAACACCAACCTTTCCGGCGCCGACCTGACGGGCGCGGTGTTTGCCGGTGCCCAGCTGATCGGCACCAACTTCACCGGCGCGATCATGAACAACGTGGTGCTGACCGACGTTTATTTCCAGGACGCCATTCTGCTCGACATTACGATTGACGACATCAGTCTGGAAGAGCTGCAGGGGCTGATTGAATATCTGGCGCAGTATTATCCGCATAAGCTCAATCTGACCCGCATCAACCTGACAATGCTCGACCTGCGCAAAATCGACCTGAGCAGGGTCAATCTTCGCGGCGTTGACTTTACCGGCGTTGACTTTACCGGCGTCAACATCATGGAGCTGGACTTAAGCGAATGCATCATCACTCCCGAACAGATTGCTCAGGCGCTCGGACATGTGCCGACGGCAATGGAATTGAAAAAAATTCTGGCGCCGAAAAAGAAAGTCCGCAAAGCCGGAAAGTTCATCGACTTTACCGACTTTTTCTTAAACGACGCGCGCAATTTCGGAGTTTACAACGTTTCCGGCTTTAAGGGTATGGATGTGGAAAATCTGGTAAAGTTCGGCCAAAAGGTGTTCAAACACAAGGAAAAGGCGCCGGTGAAAGACGAAGAGGCGCTGGAACATATCCGTCAGCAAAACAAAGCCAACAAGGAGGAACTGCGCAGCGTGATCGAAGAACGCAAACGCCGGGTGCTGGAAGCCAAACGCCGGCAAAAGGAAAATCCGGAACTCTTTAACGGCCGCGACCGCGGCGGTTATCAGCGGTAGGGGCGGCCATGGAAGACACTTTGTTTTCGCAGAAAGTCAAACGCCCGCTGGCCGACCGTTTGCGCCCGCAGAATTTAAGCGAAGTGGTCGGGCAGGATCATGTGGTGGGGCCGGACGCGCCGCTCGGGCGGATGGTGAAGTCGGGCAAAATCACCTCTTTCATTCTCTGGGGGCCGCCGGGCTGCGGCAAAACCACCATCGCCCGCCTGATCGCCGAACATACCAATTTGTACTTTGAGCAGATTTCCGCCGTTTTTTCCGGCGTGGCGGATCTGAAAAGGGTTTTTCAGTATGCGCAGGAACGCCGCGCCAACCAGGGCAAGGGCACGCTTTTGTTCGTAGACGAAATTCATCGTTTCAACAAGTCGCAGCAGGACGGTTTTCTGCCCTATGTGGAAGACGGCACCGTCATTCTTGTCGGCGCCACCACCGAAAATCCGTCGTTTGAACTGAACGCGGCGCTCTTGTCCCGCTGTCAGGTATTTGTTTTAAACCGTCTTAATTCCGACGATTTCGAGGAGCTTTTGCGTCGAGCGGAAAAAGAAACCGGTCGCCGGCTGCCGGTTGACGATGAGGCGCGCGAACTGATGAAGGCCACCGCCGACGGCGACGGGCGCTATATCCTCAACCTGGCGGAAAGCGTGTTGAACTATGCCAAAGAAGGCGAGGTTTTTGACAGGGAAAGCCTGCTTAAAATCATCCGTTCGCGGGCGCCGGTCTATGACAAGGGGCGCGACGGCCACTACAACCTGATTTCCGCCGTGCACAAATCATTGCGCGGTTCCGATGTCGACGCCGCCCTTTACTGGGTGGCGCGGATGGTGGCGGCCGGCGAAGACCCGAAATATATTTTCCGCCGTCTGACCCGTTTTGCGGTGGAAGACGTGTCGATGGCCGATCCGAACGCCGTCACTCAGGCGATTGCCTGTTGGGACACTTATGAACGGCTGGGGTCGCCGGAAGGCGATCTGGCTTTGATGCAGCTGACGGTTTATCTGGCCACCGCGCCTAAGTCGGCCGGGGTTTACAAAGCCATGCACAAAGCTTTTGATCTGGCCAAAAAGACCGGTTCGCTGATGCCGCCGAAACATATTTTGAACGCGCCGACCAAACTGATGAAAGAGCTGGGTTATAACCGGGGCTATGTTTACGACCAGGATCTGGAAGACGGCTTTTCCGGGCAGAACTACTTTCCCGACGGCATCGGCCGGCAGAAGCTTTATTTTCCGGTGGAACGCGGTTTTGAACGCGAAGTGAAAAAACGGGTGGAGTATTTTGACAAACTCCGCCGCGAAAAGAACAAAAACAAACAGCAGGAGGAGGACGGACAATGATTGAACTGGCGGAAGACGAACGGCAGGTTTTTACCGAGCGGATGGTGGCCGAGGCGCTGAAAGGAAAAACGCCGTCGGAAAGTCCGACTTTTTACGCCCTGGTCGGTGCGCCGGGGTCGGGTAAGTCCACCCTGGCGTCAACCATTGATAACGCGGTGGTCATCTCTTCCGATCATGTTATTGCCGAATATGCGAAAACGCTCGGCATCGACATTCGCGAAGATTTTTGCGACCGGGAGGTCGGCCGTTTTGCCACCGTGGTGTCAAATGAAATTTACAAGGCGGCGGTCAAAAACAAAATGAACATCGTCTATGACACTTCGGTGCTGCAAAATACGTTCAAAATGTTGGAACATGTTCCGAAGTTTGGTTATCAAACCAAACTCAAAATCATGTTGGTTGACGAATATCAGGCGGCGATGAACGTGGTCGAACGGAAAATGGACAACGACGACGCTTTTTCCCGCCACCGGCAGCTGCGGGAAAAGTTCGGCTACCCTTCGGGCAATCCTCTCGGCGTGAAACCGAGCACGTCGATGAACGTGTCGGCGGCGGTGGAAGAATTTGTCATGCAGGCGGTCGAACGCGGTTATCCGCTGGAAATTTACGAATTCGGCAAAAAAGAGCCTTCTTTTAAGACCGGCGACGATTTTGACAGGTTTATCGAAAGTCTGGAACTGATTCCGATGGAACGGCACCTGGAACGCTGCGAAAAACTGAAACGCCGGGCGGACAACGCCGGCCGGGAAGAGGATTTCATGCAGCTGATGGCTCTGAAAAAAGAAATGATGGAAAGAAAATAAGTTATGTCTGTGGAACTGATCAAGGTAAAGGAAGCCGACGACGGCATGCGGCTGAACCGCTGGTTTTTGAAATATTATCCGAACCTGACGCTGGGGCGGCTGCAAAAGCTGCTGCGCACCAAGCAGATCAAGGTTGACGGTAAACGGGCGGAAGCCTCGCTGAAGCTGGCCGCCGGACAGGAAGTGCGGATCCCGCCGTTAAAAGAAGGCGAAGCCGCGGCGGAAAAAAGCGCCGAACTGGCGCCGAAAGAAATCGATTTCATCCGCAGTCTGGTAATTTTCAAAGACGACAACGTGATCGCGATCAACAAGCCTTCGGGGCTGGCGGTGCAGGGCGGCACCAACACGCATTTTCATGTCGACGGGCTGCTTGACGGTCTGAAATTTGAAAAGGAAGAACGTCCCAGACTGGTACACCGGATCGACAAAGACACCAGCGGCATCCTGCTGTTGGCGCGCAATCGCAAGTATGCCGAGCTTCTGACCGGCGCTTTTCGCACCCACCGGCTGCCGAAAACCTATCTGGCGCTGACTGTCGGCTGTCCGCGGGAAGAACACGGAGAAATTAAAGTGCCGCTGAAAAAAGCGGGAGAAAAAATGATCGTTGCTCCGGACGGCCAGAGCGCGCGTACCCTGTACCGGGTGCTGGACAGCATCGGCGATCGTTTTGCCTTGGTGGAAGCCAGCCCGCTGACCGGGCGCACCCATCAGATCCGTGCACATCTTGAATCGATCGGCTGTCCGATCGTCGGTGACGACCGTTACTTCGGTCCCGAAAGAAGAAAATTTAACTTGTTTGCCGACAAATTGCATCTGCATGCTTACAAAATCGATTTGTCGGCCCTATATAATAAGCAAACCGTAATCACCGCTCCGCTGCCGGCTCATTTTAAAGCCGGGCTGGAGGCGGCCGGACTTGCTTTCAAAAACTGAAAATAAAATTGTTGTCATTGACGGGAGGGATAGAAATGCGTTTTGTGAAATGGCTGCTGGGAATTGTTTTGCTGCTGGTCGTCGTGGTTGTCGTCGGCGGCTATGTTTTCCTCAAAACGTTTGACTTGAACAAATATAAGTCGTATGCGGAAAAGATCGTTTACGAACAGACCGGGCGCAAACTTGCGGTTAAAGGCGACGCCTCTCTCGGCGTTTCGCTGATTCCGACGCTCATCATCAACGACGTCAGCCTGTCCAACCCCTCCTGGGCGAAAAATCCGCAAATGGCGGAAATCGGCTCACTTGAATTGAAATTCTCTTTGCTGCCGCTGCTGAAAAAACAGGTGGTGGTTGACAAAGCGGTGATCAGCGATGCCAAAATTTTTCTGGAAACGGCCAAAGACGGCAAAAACAACTGGACTTTTGCGCCGGTAAAAACGGCCGAATCTGCCAAAACCGCCTTTTCTTCCGGCGGCTGGCTGATCGCTTCCGCCCATGCCGAAGAGGCTGCCGGCGGTACGCCCGCTTTTCTTAACACCCTGACCGACGTGGTTGCCCGCGAAGTGGCGGTGAAAAAAAGCGAGGTGCAGTATCTGGCTTCCGGCGCCGAACCGGTAAAGCTTGAAATCAACAGTCTGACCTTTTCGACCGAAGGCATCAACGCGCCGATGAATATCGGCTGGGATCTGGTTTTTGACGGCATGAACGTCGCCGGCAGGGGCGATACCGGTTCTCTGGCCGGACTGTTTGACGCCGGCAAAGCCTGGCCGGCCAACGTTGAAGTGACCGCCCTGAACGTCAAGGCTTCGGTGCAGGCCGAACTTTACGACGTGATGAACAAGCTGCGGGCGGAGTTTAAAATGAACGTTTATAACCCGGCCGGCAATTTCAACGCGCCGGAAACGACGCTGATTGCAAGCGGCAAAGCCGATCTGAAAAGCGTTTCGCTCAATATTTCCTCGCTTAACGTCGTTAATAACGTAATTACCGGTACCGCGGGCGCCGACATCTCGGGCAAGGTTCCGTATGTCAGGGCTGATCTGAAAAGCGATAAGATTGATTTGCGGTCGTTTAATCCGCAAAGTCCGACCGCGTTTAACCTGCCGCCGCTGATTGCTTCCGCCAATGCGAGCGAACTGGTGCCGAACGACAAGATTCCCTATGAGCTGCTGAAGACCGTCAACGGCGACTTCAAGGTCAGCGTGGCCAAATTGATTGTCAACGACAGTCTCTCGGTTGACGACGTCAGGCTTACGGCATCGCTGAAAAACGGCGTGCTGAACGTCAATCCGCTTGAACTGCGGTTCGGGCAGGGAACCGCGGACATCGTGGCCGCGGTTAATGCCGGTACCCGTTCGCTGACACTGAAAGCCGATACGAAAGATATGGTGCTGCAAAGTCTGCATAAGGAGTTTCAGGTAACGAACAGTACCGATTTCGGCATCGTTTCCGGCGGGGAAAGTCTGCTTTCGGCCGATCTGAGCGGCAGCGGCGACACCTGGCGCGCGCTGGTCAATTCGCTTTCCGGCCGGCTGGTCGTGATTGTTGACAAGTCGACGCTGCAGACCGGCCGTCTCAGCTGGCTTACCAACAGTTTTGTCAGTCAGCTGATGAATGTTTTGAAGATAGACACTTCCAAAACCGAAAAGGTGGATTTGAAATGCGCGGTCGTGCGGGCCGATGTCAGCAACGGCAACGTCAGTTTCCCCAAAGGGATTGCGGTTGATTCCGACAAGCTGACGCTGGTCAGCGGCGGCACCGTCAATTTGCAAAACGACAAGCTCAAACTGAGCCTGAACGCCTATCGCAACGGTATTGACGACGTCGGCATCATGCAGGCGCTGAGCAACCTGATTGAGATCGGCGGCACTTTGCAAAATCCGAAAATTGCGCTGGATAAGGGCGGGGCGCTGCGTACCATTGCCGGTGTTGCCGCCGGTCCTGCCTACGCCGGAGCCGGGCTGCTGCTTGACCGCGATTCCGCGCCGTGCTACACCGCTCTCAAAGGCACCGCGTATCAGGATCGTTTTCCCAAGCCTTCGGGCGTCGGCGGCGCCGCTCAGGACGCCTATCAGGGAGCGGCCGGTGTTGCGGACAAAGGGGCCGCGGTAACGAAAGATGCAGCCAAGGCTTTGGAAAACGGCGCGAAAAAGCTGATTAAGAACTTGTTAAAGTAATTCGGTTATAATCACGCCGAATTTTAAACAGGGAAGGCAAAGATGACGGTAGAAAAACTCAAACAGGCGGTGGGGGAAATCCGAAACTGCCGGCAGGACGTAATTGACAGACTGGTACAGTTTGCGCCCACCGATTCGCTTTTGTTCTGGGGCAACAACGACGAACTGATCAAAAAGCAGGAGCAGCTGTGGAACCCGATTTTGAACTGGGCCAACCGGGAAATCAACGCCAAATATATCACCACCCGCGACTTGAACGTGCCCGAACAAGATCCGTATTCCTTAAGCAATTTGAAAAATTTTATGGAAAATCTGTCCGACAAGGAACTGGCGGCTTTCTATCTGGCTGCCGTCAACACCAAATCGGAACTGCTGGCGGCGGCGCTGGTGAAAGGCCATATCACCGCCGAGCAGGCTTTTGACGCCGCCAACCTGGAAGAACTGTGGCAGTCCGAACACTGGGGCCGGGAAAGCACTTCCGAGCAGCGGCGTCAGGATCTGAAACGGGAATTGCACGATATTGAACAGTTTCTGCGCCAATGAGCGTTAAAACCGTTTATCTCAAAATCTGCGGCCGGGTGCAGGGCGTCGGTTTCCGCTGGTGGACAAAGCGGACGGCCAAGGCTCTCGGCGGCGTTTCCGGCTGGGTACGCAACACCGAAGACGGCGGCGTCGAGGTTTTCATGCGCGGGGAAGAAGAAAATATTGAACGCATGATTGCGGTCTGCCGGCGCGGCCCGCTGACGGCGCGCGTCGACGGCATTACTTTTCTGCCGCCGGTCATCCGCGGCTTTTTGCCCGACATAACCGACGGAAAGTTTGAGATCGTTTAAAACTAATTTCCGGTGGAAGCGGCGGCTTCAGCGCATATCTTCTTATAAACAAGGAGACATGCTCATGGGAAAAAGCAGCGAAAACATTTTTACCGCCTATAAAAAAGCGGCGGAAGCGGTAACCCGGCTTGAGCTTTGGCAGGACAAGCTGACGGCCTGGCAGATGGTGGCCGATTTTTGCCGCGACGGCGGCAACTGCCCGCTTGAGAGCAAACCGGCGCGCGACACGGTTTTGTTCTGGACTTACAACAATATGGGGAATCTGGCGGCGGAGAACGATCCGGACGTTTCCCGCGCGGTCGAATATTATCGCAACGCCTTGCCCTTTTCGCCCCGTCAGTACGACCGCATAACCGTTTACCGCAAAATCGCCCGTCTGTACAAACAGGCCGGAGACATTGCCGCCTGGCTCGAGACGGTAAAACAAATCGTCCGCAAAGAAGAGGATATTGCCGAAATTACCGCCTATGTCGAACAGGCTCGGCGCGAGAGTGATGCCGCGGTGAAAAAGTCTTTTCTGAAAAAAGCCTGGGCCAAAGCGGATTGCAGCACATACGGCGACGGGCGCGACTGCCAGATGATTTCCGAATTGCTGGACGACACCGCCCGCGAAATGCGCGCCGCCCGGCGCGAACGCGAACGGCCGCAGACCGAATTTGAACGGCGGGTCTGAAACGACCGGCGGAATTTTCCTTGAACGTTCAATCCTGCCGGCAGAGTGCGGCGAACTCTTCCTTTTTGCGGTCAAGCATTTCCCGGGCGTCGGTTTGCAAAACCGCCGGTTTGCGCGCAACCGTGTATTGCGGCAGCTTTTCCCGGACGATTTCCGCCGGCCGGCCGAAAGCCGCGGCGGGAATGCGGATTTTTTTGCCCTGTCCGGCAGAAACCCGCGGAGTGATTTCCCCGCTGTCTGCGTCTTCGAACTCGTTTAAGGCCAAGCGAACGTTTTCAAGCGAGCCGGGTACCAGAAATTCGATAAATTCGCCGCCGTTGATATAGTTGCGCACTTCAAAAATAATGTCGTCTCCCTGCCATTCGACGATCGAACCGGCAAACAGCCAGTCGCCGAGCGTGCGGGTATATTCGTAATTCTGGCTGAGGTTGGTCAGATGCCCGTCGTAAAAGCCGAGACAATAGCCGCGGTTCTGCAGGGTATAAAGTTCGTCCATATAGCGGTCGGGCGACCAGTTTTTTGGATCGCGGCGATAGTCGTCGATCGCCTGCCGGTAGCTGCGGGCGGTGATCGCCGCGTAATATTCGGTTTTGTTGCGGCCTTCTATTTTCAGCGAATGCATGCCGATGTCAAGCAGGCTGTTTAAGCGCGGCATCAGACACAGGTCTTTCGAGTTCATGATGTAGGCGCCGTGTTCGTCTTCGATAATTTCATAAAGCTCTCCCGGACGGAAGTCTTCTTTGACCAGGAATTCGAACATACCGCGGTTTTCCGGGGTGATGTTGAGGTCGCGGACGGTACCGTCTTTCAGGCGTACGTGCAGTCGGTAGTGCCAGCGGCAGCAGTGTGCGCATTTGCCCTGGTTGGCGCTGCGGTCGGCAAGGAAGTTGGAAATCAGGCAACGGCCGGAATAAGACATGCACATTGCCCCGTGGACGAAGGTTTCAAGCATGATATCGGGACATTGTCTGCGGATTTCCGCCATCTCGGCAAAAGACACTTCGCGGCCGAGCACGCACAGGTCGGCGCCGAGCGACTGCCAGAATTTGACCGTCTGGTAGGAACAGATGTTGGCCTGGGTGGAAACGAAACGCTTCAGCTCCGGCGCGTGTTCTTTTAAGTAAAGGAAGACGCCGGGATCAGCAATCAGTACCCCGTCGGGCTTAAGCCGTCTTAAGGTGTCGACGAAATGCGGCAGTTTTTCAACATCTTTGTTGTGAGTGTAAAGGTTTAGCGTCAGATAAATTTTTTTGCCGGCGGCATGGACGAAGTCAATGCCTTCCCTGATGTCGTCGAGCGAAAACTGCGACTGGGTGCGCAGGCTCATATCCGGTGTGCCGGCATAGACCGCGTCGGCGCCGTAAAGGATAGCGGTTTTGAGTTTGACCGGCGAACCTGCCGGCAGCAAAAGTTCTGAAACCATTATTTTTTTACCTCGATTTTAGTGGTGTAAACGTTCATTTCCCCGAGCGGGGTTTCGTCGATTTTGACCCGCGCGATAAACGGTGCGCCGCTTTGTTCGTCTTTAAGTATCCAAAAATAAACCGGCCGGTCGGAAGACAGCTGCCACAGCAGGTCGTCGCCTTCGGCGCCGAGTTTGTCGATATACATTGAGCATTTGGCGGCGCGGCCGGCAAAGGCGGAATATTCGTTGGCCTTTATCTCTTCTTTTCCTTCGTCGCGGAAAATGGCGTCGAAACGGCGTTTGCCGTCAAAAATCGGAATCCGCGAATCGCAAAAGCCCACTTGGTTGTATTGCCGGGCAATGGCGGCCAGCACGGTTTGCAGGTTGGTGGTGTTTTTGCTGTCGGCCGTGGCTTCGATTTCTTTTTTCTTTTCCCTGCCGTTTTTGCTGCTGACGGCAAAAACCGGCTGGCCGTCTTCGTTATAGATCATTACCTTGCTGCGTTTGTTGAAACGCGACTGTGAAGTGTAGCGGTAGGCGGAAGTTTCCAGCCTGTCGCCCTCAATGCTGCCGCCGGTGTAGTAGTTGGCCTCAAAAGGGTACAAAAAACCGAAAGTGCCGTTGGTGCGCACCACCGAGCGGACGGCGTAGCTTTTCTTTGTCAGCGTATATTCAAATTCGGCGGTGCTGGCGTTGAACGGGCCGACGAAAGCGGTGAAGTCGTGTTTGACGCTGAGCGCTTCGGCGGAGGAAGCGAACACAACCGCGGTCAGGGCGGCAACCAGAAATTTTTTTATCAATTTTGTGGCTTTCTTAAAATTTTTTTGTTATATTCCGGGCTGGATTTACTACTTTAATATAGGGATTTTCGTAAAATGTCAAAGAAAGTTTTGGTGCTGGCGGGCGGCTTTTCGGCCGAACGGGAAGTGAGCCTGGTGACCGGCCGGGGGGCGGCTGCGGCTTTGCGCGAATGCGGTTATAAGGTGATCGAGCATGATCTGACCGATACCGCGGCTTTGATCAAAACGCTTTGGGAAGAAAAGCCGGACGCGGTGTTTAACGCGCTTCACGGCAACTGGGGCGAAGACGGCGAAATCCAGGGGCTTCTGGACCTGTTGCAGATTCCCTATACTCATTCGGGACTGAAAGCTTCCGCGGTCGGAATGGACAAGGATCTGACCAAATGGATCTGCCAGTCGGCGGGGATTAAGGTGCCGTTCGGCGAAAAAACGACTTTTCGCGCTCTGCGGCAGAACGGCACCATGGTTGCCATGCCTTATGTGGTCAAGCCGGTCAGCGACGGTTCGAGCGTCGGCGTTTATATCGTCCGCACACCGGAGGATTTGCAAGCGATTGACTATGCCGACGAGGAACGCGAAATTCTGGTTGAAAAATATATCGAGGGCAAAGAGCTGACGGTCAGCGTCTTAAACGGCAAGGCTCTGACGGTGACGGAAATGCGCCCGAAAAGCGGTTTTTACGACTATCGGGCAAAATATACCGATGGCGTGACCGAGCATGTCATTCCGGCGGAAATACCCGAAGCCGCTTTCAACACCGCTCTCCGGTATGCCGAAAAGCTGCACCGGGCGCTCGGCTGCAACACCGTTTCCCGCACCGACATGCGTTATAACGAGAAAGACGGCGTAGTGGTTTTGGAAATCAACACCAACCCGGGAATGACGCCGCTCTCGCTGGTGCCCGAACAATTTAAATACGCCGGCGGCAGTTATCGCGAACTGTGCCGGATTTTGGTGGAGGAAGCCAAGTGCCGGAAAATCTCGCGATAGTCATCGGCGGGCCGACCGCTTCGGGAAAATCTCGGCTGGCGATTGATCTGGCGCTGGCGTTTGACGGCGTGGTCGTCAATGCCGACGCCAGTCAGGTCTATAAGTCGATTCCGGTCATTTCCGCCGCCCCTTCGGCCGAAGATAAACAAAAAGCGCCTCACCGTTTATACGAATATCTGGAAGACGAGGAAAACGGCAACGTGGTTTCCTGGTTGGAAGATGCGGCGGCGGAAATCCGCAAAGCCTTTTCGGCCGGCCGGACGCCCGTGGTCGTCGGCGGCAGCGGTCTTTATCTGGACAACCTGATCAACGGTTCGACGCCGATCCCCGAAGTCGATCCCGCCGTCCGCGGGGAGGCGCTGGAAATTGTGAACGGCGAGGGTGTCGGCGCTCTGTTTGAACGCCTGTCGGCGGTTGATCCCGAAGGTGCCGCCCTGGTCAATCCGGCCGATGCCACCCGGGTGCGCCGCGCTTTCGAGATTTTTATGACCACCGGCCTGTCGATTGCCGAATGGTTTAAGCGGCCGATGGTCAAAAAACTGCCGGAAGCGCGTTTTCTGGCAATCAGGCTGCTGCCGGAAAAAGCCGTGCTCGACCGCCGCTGCAATCTGCGTTTTGACATTATGACGGCTTCGGGCGCCCTGGAAGAAGTCGCCGGCCTGCTTGCCCGCCAAGTGTCGGAAAGCCTGCCGGTAATGAAGGCGAAGGGGGTGCCGGAACTGGCGGCGTATCTTCGCGGCGAAACCGGTTTTGAAGAAGCGGCGGAAAACGCCAAACTGCACACCCGGCAATATGCCAAGCGCCAGCTGACCTGGTTTCGCAACAAGCTTGAGGCCGATGTTACTTTGCCGGACTGTTACGCCGGGCAGGCGGATTTCATAAATGATGTTAAAAAGCAATATAATATGTTGCAGAAATTTGCGTAATGATATAAAAAGCAAGTTAATCATAAAGAAAAATCCGGAGAAAACATTATGTGGCAAAGATTAATGGGCTTATTCTCTTCCGACATGGCGATTGACCTGGGAACCGCCAATACGCTGGTATATGTCAAAGGGAAGGGGATTGTGCTGAACGAGCCTTCGGTCGTGGCGATTGAAGAAGTCCGCGGCAAAAAACAGGTTTTGGCGGTCGGCAACGAAGCAAAACAGATGCTGGGACGCACCCCCGGCAACATCCAGGCGATCCGTCCGCTGCGCGACGGCGTTATTGCCGATTTTGAAATCGCGGAAGAAATGATCAAATATTTCATCCGTAAAGTGCACAACCGCCGTTCGTTTGCCTCGCCGATGGTTATCATCTGCGTTCCTTCCGGCTCCACGGCGGTGGAAAGACGCGCTATTCAGGAATCTGCCGAAGCGGCGGGCGCCATCAAAGTCCGTCTGATTGAAGAACCGATGGCTGCGGCGATCGGTGCCGGCCTGCCGGTAACCGAACCGACCGGCAGCATGGTGGTCGATATCGGCGGCGGTACTACCGAAGTAGCCGTGATCTCTCTCGGCGGCATTGTTTACGCCCGTTCGGTCAGGGTCGGCGGCGACAAGATGGACGACGCCATCATTTCTTATATCCGCCGCAACCATAACCTGTTGGTCGGTGAAAGTTCTGCCGAACGCATCAAAAAGGAAATCGGCTCAGCCTGCCCGCCGGAAGAAGGCGAGGGACGCAGCATTCAGATTCGCGGTCGCGATCTGATGAACGGCGTGCCGAAGGAAATTACCATTACCGAACGCCAGATTGCCGAAGGCCTGGCCGATCCGGTAGCGCAGATTGTTGAAGCGGTTAAGGTTGCTTTGGAAAACACCGCGCCGGAACTGGCTGCCGATATTGTCGATAAAGGCATTGTTTTAACCGGCGGCGGCGGGTTGCTTTCCAACCTTGATCAGGTATTGCGTAATGCGACTGGACTGCCGGTTTCGATTGCCGAAAATCCGCTGGCCTGTGTGGTTAAGGGTACCGGCAGCGCGCTTGACAACCTGCCCAAGTTCAAAAACGTCCTGTCGACCATGTATTGAAGGCTGGGTGCGAAAACTGCTTACAAAGCTCCGGAAAGTTTCCGGAGCTTTTTGTTTTGCGGAAGCGGCGGGCCGTATGAACGCAGGTTTTCGCCGCAATACTGCCGAAGATGAAAATCTGTCGGAAGAATAATCAATTGGATATATTTTGTTAATCTTTTTATTATATACTGAAAACGGTAAAAACGGCAAATTAAATGAACGTTTTTTTATATGACAAAAAACTGTTATAGAGGACTGAGGATGACTGGAAAATCTGTTATCGGGCTGGTGCTTCTGACAAGCACTTTTTTAAGTTCATCGGCAAAGGCGGCGGCGTTGACGTCGGCGTTTGAAGAGTTAAGGCAAAAAGCGGCAAATTCCGGAGAGGTGTTCGACTGTGCGGAAGGGACGGAAAACGACTGGAGTTTTACGAAGCCTGAGGCGGATGCTGAAGGAAAATTGACGACTGAATATTATAAAATTATCCTGAAGCCGGAAAATTTTTCAACTACCGGAAGCACCGTTTGGAGAAAAGCCGGGGAAAATGAAAAATTCGATGCGGACACCGTTGCCGTTTATCTGCCGAACAAGCAGACGGAATATTTTAAATATGACAATGTCCGTCCGGCAGGCAGAAAAGTTTACGATACCCGGCAGTCGTCCCTGTCCGGGGAAGTCGATGCCGATTTTGTCGGCAGCGTCGCAAACGTTTCCGGCGGCGCCGTTTATAACAACGGTGCGATTGACAAGATTACCGGTGATTTTGTTGCTAATTCCACCACCGGCGGCTATGGCGGAGCTGTCTATAACGGCGGCCGGATCGAAAACGTTGCCGGTAATTTTATCGGCAATCAATCCGGTCAGGACGGCGGAACCTTTTATAATGCCGGTACCGTCGGCAGCATCGGCGGCAATTTTCTGGGCAACCACGTAAGCCGGTACGGCGGTGCGGTCTATAATGACGACAGGGATCAGATAGACAATATCAGCGGAAACTTTGTCGGTAACTATGCCGGCAGCGGCGGTGCAATATTCAACCGGGGAAATATCGGCGGCATCAGCGGAGATTTTATCGGAAACTACGTATCCGGGGGAACGTTCGCTTATGGCGGAGCCGTTTATAATGACGGCAACTCTCAGACGGTCAGCAGGGTTATAGACCATATCCGGGGAGACTTTATCGGCAATTACGTGGCCGGAGGGTATAATGTGGCCGGCGGTGCCGTTTTTAACTATAACAACGCTTTTATCGGCAGCATTACCGGCAATTTTCTGAACAACTATTCCCGGGCGGCAGGTGCCGGCAACGTGGCTCTGGGAGGTGCCGTTTATACGGCGAAAAAGATGACGTTTGCCGCCGGAGAGCAGAAAACGTATTTTATGTCCGGCAACTATACGCTGGGCAGAAGCTACAACAAAAGATACAACGCGATTTTTGTTGAAACGGGTGCCTCGGGTGAGGTTCCGGTCATCACTTTTGATACTGCCGGCGGCGGTGCTTGGGTGATTAACGACAATATTGAAGGCGGAAAGAACTCTAACAATGTGATTAACTATGCCACCCGCTACAATCTCGCTTTCACCGGCGACGGCGTGTTGAACGAAGACGGTCTGACCGACCAGTATGTTGCCATCAACAACGACATCATCAACGCCGGCGAAGTTACGGTTGAGGGAACGACGCTTCGCTTCGGTGCTTATCAGCACGAAGACAAGACCGCCAAAAACCGGGACGGACACGGACGTTTCCTGGCAGCACTGAAAGCCGACGGAACCGCCGATTTGGACGCCGAGGCCGTAACTTCGCTTTCTTTGAACAATGCGGCGTTTGATCTGTACAACAAATATCAGGATATGGTTAATCTGAAAGGCTGGAAGGCAAGCGGCAACAGTTTCCTGCATGTTGACGTCGACGTTGAGAACTTAACCGCCGATATGCTCAACGTCAACGGCAATGTCGAAGGAACCACCAAACTGGTGCTTTATCCGACCTCAGACAAAGACATCCGCGGCGAAAGCATCCTGTTTGCACAATCGCAAAACGATACGAAGGGCAACAAGGATTCCTTCAAGGTCTGGCGCGTTTACAGAAGCCCTTACATGTTTGAAACCAAATATACCAAAACCGGCGAAAACGCCAACAAATGGGAACTGGAAATGAACGATACGGTTAATCCGGATGCCGGTGCCGAGCCTGATTTTCCGGAAATAAACGCAATCGGCAAGGTAGAGGTTGCGCCGGAAGTGATCGGCTATCAGTCGGTTACCGCTGCCGCTGTGGCTCAGAACGCCAACCTGATCTATAACGTCATGAACAAGGTGACCGACAATC